>Ga0180438_10007001_pt1 | contig 14970 bp, 12 predicted proteins | sample SS_ome_12_FD_132455 | JGI IMG/M metagenome (GOLD analysis project Ga0180438, IMG submission 132455) | Hypersaline lake sediment archaeal communities from the Salton Sea, California, USA - SS_3_D_2 metaG | ecosystem: Environmental > Aquatic > Non-marine Saline and Alkaline > Hypersaline >...
GCGACGATTGAACGGCAGCGCGTTGCTGTCAGACGTGATTCGCGGTGTGCGATTCGTCGATGGCCTCAAGGAACTCGCCGCGTGAAGGCGAATCCGTCATCCACAGCTTTTGACAATACCTCCGGATAGGCTCACCCTAAACCACTGCGCCACATCCCGACTCTACCCATAGCTCCTTATCTTCGAATACGACGTCCTCTACGGGCAATTGTTCGCCGTCAAGGCGATTTGCTCTTTGAGTAACCGGTCAGGATCTTTGAGCAGTCGGACACGCGGCCTTCTTCGTCAAAACTCACATCGAGCGCCAGTTCGTAAGCGATATCCCTAGTCTCCTCAGTGAATTCACAGAGACCGAGACAGCGCAGAATCGGGTTGATCGCCTCAATCCTGTAGCACAGGACGGATGTTCCATGGTTGAGGCAGTGCTGCAGGGGGATGCAGGCCACGAACTCGGCCTTGCAGAAGGTCTGAACCTCAAGAGAGAACTTTTTTGCCAATCGCTGCACGGTGTCCACGCATCTGTCTGACCTGTCACTGCAGACGCAATCCAATGAGCTGAGCTTCAGAAGTGCGGGGAGTCCCGCAGCAAACTTCTGTCCATCACCATTGAGTCGCTGAGTGCAGTAGTCGATCAAGCCGTGCCGAAGCAGTATGAGTCGCTTCATTGCTCGCTTGCCTTCCTCGGAGACCCGGGGAGACCCGGGGACGCTAACCGTATTCTTGCCGTTGCCATCAGGGATGTGTCATAAGAACACTTGGCGGATGGGGTCAGGTCTTCATTTCATTTTTCGCGGAGGGCGGCTTCCGTCTTGGTCAGTTTGGCGTTGAGGCCTCGTTTCCGCTTGCGGTCCCGTCGCACGATCCTCACTACGGGGAAGAAGGGGTCAGGTCTTGAATTTGGGAAGAAGGGGTCAGGTCTTGAATTTTTAGTTTTTCCTGCTGTGGGAAGAAGGGGTCGGGAAGAAGGGGTCAGGTCTTGAATTTTTAGTTTTTCCTGCTGTGGATGGAAGGAGAACATTGGGACGCTACCCCATGGCCCGTAGCCAAGAGCTTCAGCCGTCCCTGGCGGGACTGGTTGTCCCCCTTCGGCTCGGTCCCAGCGATGAATGGGGCCATCAGGGACGCTACCCGGGTTCTCTCGCGTTTCGTCGACGAGTCTCTCCCTATCGGCCGCTACGGCGTTTTCTCGGTCTTCCGCTTCCGCTTGGGAGTCTTCTTTGCCGCGTCGGCGTCTTTCTTCTTCCTTCGCCCGCGGCCCTGGTGCTCGCGGGCCTCGAGTTCGGTCTGCTGGCCCTTGTCGCCGCACGCCTTCATCCAGGCCAGCAGCTTCTTCCGCAGCTTGGCCTTCGTGTCGGCGCAGGCGGGATCGTCGGCGAGGTTCTTCCACTCGTAGGGGTCCTTGACGACGTCGTAGAGTTCCTCGCCCGGCCGGTTCTCGTAGCGTCTGACCTTCTCGGCCGCGTCGGCGTCGGATTCCGCCTTCGCGCGCCAGGAGCGGAAGATCGCCGACTTCGTGGCGGCGTTCTGGAACTTGATCTCGGGCGTGAAGTTCCAGACGTACTTGAACTGCCGCGACCGGATCGAGCGGATGCCGAAGGTCGTCGAGCCGTTGATGATGCCCCGTGTGGTCATCTCGCCGAAGACGTATTGCTTGTGCTCGGTGGTTTTCCCGAGCAGGACGGGCAGGAGGCTCTTGCCGTCGAGCCCCTTCGGCGGGGTCCCGCCGGCCGCCTCGATGTACGTCGGCAGGACGTCGCCGTACTCGATCATCGCGTCGCTGACGGTGCCGGGCTTGATCCGCCCGGGCCAGCGGGCGATGAAGGCCGACTGGAGCCCCGTATCGTAGCAGGTCCACTTGCCGAACGGGAAGCTCGATCCCTGCTCGGAGACGACGATCACGAGCGTGTTGTCGGCGAGCCCGTGCTTGTCCAGCAGCGCGAGCGCCTGGCCGACCTGCCCGTCGTAGTAGGTGATCTCGGCGAGGTAGTTCCTCAGGTTGCTGCGGGTCTCGGGCGTGTCGACGAAGTAGGGGGGCAGCTTCAGCTTCGCCGCGTCGTAGCGGGACGGGTCGCCCTTGTTCCAGGGCGAGTGGGGCTCGTTGGAGCAGGCGAACAGGCAGAAGGGGGTCTGGGACTTCTTGCACTCGGCGAACAGCGTGTCGATCTTCTCGAAGTCGGGGTTATTCCCGCGGCCGCTGTACTCGAAGGGGAAGATGCTCCTCGGCCCGATGTGCCGCTTGCCGCTGAGCGCGACGCGGTAGCCCAGCGGCTCGAGGTAGTGGACGACGCTCTTGGTGCCTTCCTTGGCGAAGGTGTGGTTCGGGTACGCGCCGCTCTTGACGGGGTAGAGGCCGGTGTAGATGTTGTGCCGCGTCGGCGAGCACATGGGCGCGGACTGGAAGCAATGCGTGAAGCGCATGCCCTCGCCGGCGAGCTTGTCGATGTGGGGCGTGTGGGCCTGCCCGCCGTAGCAGCCGATATCGCGGAAGGTGCAGTCGTCGGCGATAACGAACAGGAAGTTGGGCTTGGGCTTGTCGGCGCCCCGCAGCGCCCGCGGCGCGGCCGCCGCGGCCGCCCCCACCAGCGCCTTCCTCAGAAACTCACGTCGATTCATCGTCTCGTCTCCTTCCGTTTCGGCGTCGGTAACCGGTCGGGCAAACAGCTCGGCCACAGATTACACGTATTCCGCGGAGGAAGAAAGGCGAGGAGCAGCCATACCGCTCGATCATTCCTTGACCGAACCGGACTCGACCATCCCCGTGTCCGCAGGCCAGGGCGATTTGGCGCGGCGGAAAGCCCGGGTGCCTTGGAGTGTGTCCGGAAGCCGCGAAGACGTCACGGACAGCTCGATACGGTCGGGCCGGACGCTCAGAACGCGGATGTGGCCGTCGGCCAACAGGCCGGCACCGGTGTCGTAGGGCCGTGCCAATGACCATGCATCCAGCTCGGCGAACTCGACCTTGGTCCCCGCAACGAGCCGATCGCTCGGGATGGCGAACTCCAGGACAGCCTCGCTCCACATCGACCAGGTGAACAAGTAGCCGGAGAGAGCCCTATGACGAAACGCCGTCCGGCCGGAGCGGGGCACCGGCGTCAGGGTGCACCACAGACCTCTGTCGTCGGACTCCGCGCGGCAGGCGTGCTCGGGCAGAAAGTGGCAGTCTCGATCGGTCGTGCAGCAGCCCGCCGACGTGATGGCCGCCAACAAGAGGATGTGCCGGGCTTTCGCGACCATGCACGCTGTGCCCGCTTCTCGAGCGGCTGCCTATCGGCCCGGGGGCCTCCGGCGGTCGCGGGGGCCTTCGCGGGGTATGTCTTCGTCGTCGTTGATCGGGCGGATGCCGATCTCGCGGAGGAAGGCCTCCATCATGTCGATGGTTTCGTTGGCGTTGAGTCGGCCGTCGCGGTCGGCGTCGAAGCGGCGGGTGCGGGTGTCGACCTCCTTGTGGAGCCCCTCGATCATGTCGGCCCGCTCGCGCGCGTCGAGTCGGCGGTCGCGGTTGGCGTCGAAGCGGTCGCCGAAGTCCACCATCCAGCGGATCGTCCCCTCCTGCATCCGCCGCCCGAAGCCCCGCCGTTCCTCGACGGAGACCTGCCCGTCCCCGTCGGCGTCCACGTAGCGGAAGCCGGTGGCGAAGATGCGCCAGCCGGCCTTCCGCCACTCGTCGCGGTTGGCGGCCCGCTCCTCCTGCGTGACCTCGCCGTCGCCGTTGCGGTCCTCGAACCGCTTGCGGAAGTTCTCGCCGACGCCCTGTAGCTGGCGCTCGAAGCCCCGAAACTCCTCCCGCTCGCGCTGATCCAGCTCCCCGTCCCCGTCGAGGTCGAAGTTCTGCAAACGCCATCGCGTGGTGACCTCTCGCCAGCGATCCTCGCCCCGGCGGCGCTCGAAGTCCGCCTCGCGCTGGCGGGCATAGGCCTCCCGCCGCGCCCGCGCTGCGGCCAGCATCACCTGCTCCTGATCGTCCAGCTTGCCGTCGTCGTTCAGGTCGTACTGCTTCCGCTCCCACTCCTCGCGCCACCGCTCGCCCTCGGCGCGCTGGCGGGCCTGCTCGGCCTCCATGGCGGCCAGCTCCGTCTCGTCCAACTGCCCGTCTCCGTCGCGGTCCCAACGGCGCAGCCGAACGTCCTCGAGCCACTTGTCCCTCTCCGCCTGCCGCTCGGCGACCGCGGCCGCCATCGCCGCCCGCTCGGCGTCGCTGAGCTGCCCGTCCTTGTCGGCGTCCCAACTGCCTCTGCGGCGTTCGGCGAGTTCGCGTTCGGCCTCCTGCCGGATGGCGGCGACCATGGCCTTCCGCTCGGCCTCGTCGATCCGGCCGTTGCTGTCGGTGTCGTATCTGCGGACCAGCTCAGCGCGGCGGCGCTGCATGCGCTGGCGGATCCACTCGCGGTCTCGGGTCGCGCCCGGCCGTCCGCCCGGGCGCCCGGCCGCGGCGCCGGGGACGCGCCCGCCGGCGAGCATGGCGTTGGCCTTGTCGCGTTCCGTGCCGGTCAGCCGCCCGTCCTTGTTCGTGTCGAAGGCCGCCAGCACCCGCTTGCGGAGGTCCTGGCGGTAGGCGTCGGCCTCGAACCAGTCGAGGGTCTTGTTCCCGTCCTTGTCGAACCGCGCCATCTCGCCCAGCAGATCGAAGCGTCGGACGAACGAGCCGGCCTTTCCGCGGGCGGCGGCGTGCTCCTTCTGGTCCAGCTCGTTGTCGACCCCGGCGGCCTGGAAGAACTTGGCGCGTTCGGTGCCCGGCTGGTAGGGGTCGACGGGCCCGGTCAGCACGTCGGGAGGCCGGGCCGGCCTCGTGGCGGCCGGCTTGGTGGCGGCCGGCTTCGTGGTGGCCGGCTTGTCCGCCGCCCGGGCCGTCGCGGCCAGGCCGATCAGTGCGATGCCCGTGAGGATCCGTCGAATCATGGGTTTCTCCTTCGTACTCGGGCGTCAAGGCGCCGCGCCCGCCATCCTGCCAGACGTATCGGCAGGGCGAATGTTGCCGTCAATCGCGAGATCCCGGCCGCCTCGCCTCGTCGAAAGAAACAGCGACAACGCCCGCCTGGCGCCGCGGGCGGCCGGGACAAGAGCGTAACGGCGAGGCCGCAAAGGCGTATACGCATTATAGCTGAGGTTTGTTACACGTGCCGGAACGATTCGGTTCGGGCGGGTCGGATTAGCGGAAAACGACAATACTCGGCCGTCGGACCCGTTAAACTCCGTAGGTCCGTCTGCGCGGCTCGCGGGCGTATCGGAACTCCGAGCGAGCGGATGGGTTCTAGGCTTAGTTGCGTGGACAAGGCTACCCGGGCGTCCGGCTGCGAGCCGGGCGGAAGGACGCGGGGTAGTGACCGGCGAACAGACCGGCCGGCCGCCTGACTGCCCCGTCGGCAGGAGACAGTCCTTGCCGCGCGGGCCGGTCCCGTAGCGGCAGACCGTTGGGAAGATAGCCATGGGCATCGCGGAAGTGTTGCTGGAGAAGGGGCTGATCACCTCGGACCATCTGGCCGAGGCGATGGAGCTGCGCAAGAAAGAGGGGCTTCGCCTGGACCGCGCCCTGGTTCGCCTCGGCTGTGTCGGGGAGGAGGACCTCCTGAAGGTCATGAGCGAGCAGTTGGCCGTCCCGATGGTCGACCTGACGGAGATGGAGATCGACGTCGAGACGCTCAAGAGCCTCCCGCCGAAGCTGGTGCACCGCAAGCGGATCGTCCCGCTTTCGCGGGAAAACGGCACGATGCGGGTGGCCACCAGCGACCCGTTCGACCTGTACGCCTTCGACGAGATCCGTCTGCTGACGGGTCTGGAGATCCAGCCGGTGCTGGCCCCCGAAGAGGACATCCAGAAGATCATCAAGGCCCACTTCGGGGTCGGGGGCGAGACGCTGGGGGAGATGATGAGCACCGACGACCTGGAGGTCGTCTCCGAGACGGCGGACGAGACGGAAGACCTGGTGGAGATGGCCCAGGAGGCCAGCGTCATCAAGCTGGTCAACGAGATCTTCCTGGAGGCCCTCCACGAGCGGGCCAGCGACATCCACATCGAGCCGTACGAGAAGGGCCTCTCGATCCGCTACCGCATCGACGGCGTGCTGCACGACGCCTCGGTGCCCAGCACGGTCAGCCGATTCCAGGCCGCCATCATCAGCCGCGTCAAGATCATGTCCAACCTCAACATCGCCGAGAAGCGCCTCCCCCAGGACGGGCGGATCAAGCTCCAGGCGTCCGGGCGGCAGATCGACGTCCGCGTCAGCGTGATCCCGATGCTCTTCGGCGAGGGCATCGTGATGCGGCTTCTGGACAAGGCGAAGGTGCTGTTCACGCTGCCGGAGCTGGGCATGGCGGAGGACACGTTCGAGATCTTCCAGGGCCTGATCGAGCGCCCGCACGGGATCATCCTGGAGACGGGCCCGACCGGGTGCGGGAAGACGACGACGCTGTACGCGGCCCTCCAGGCGATCGTCTCGCCGAAGATCAAGGTCCTGACCGTCGAGGACCCGGTCGAGTATCACCTCGACGGGGTCAACCAGATCCAGGTGGTCCCGAAGATCGGCATGTCGTTCGCCCGCGGGCTGCGGGCGATCCTGCGCCACGACCCGGACGTGGTGATGATCGGCGAGATCCGCGACCTGGAGACCGCCGAGGCCGCCATCCAGGCCTCCTTGACCGGCCACCTCGTCTTCTCGACGCTTCACACCAACGACGCGTCCTCGGCGGCCACCCGGCTGCTGGACATGGGGATCGAGCCGTTTCTGGTCACCAGCACGGTGGCGGCGGCGATGGCGCAGCGCCTGGTGCGGACGATCTGCGAGAACTGCAAGGAGACCTACGAGCCGGACCCGAGCCAGTTGCCGGCGGACTTCGGATACCAGCCGGGCGAGCTGTTGTATCGTGGGGCCGGCTGCCGGCGGTGCCGCGGGACCGGCTACCGCGGGCGGACCGGGCTGTTTGAGCTAATGGTCGCCGACGACGCTGTCCGAGAGAAGATCATGTCCCGCTCGCAGTCCAGCGAGGTGAAGAAGGCGGCCATACAGGGCGGGATGCGGCTGATCCGCCAGGACGGCTGGCTGAAGGTCCGGGCCGGGGTGACGACCCCGGACGAAGTGATAAGGTGTTCGAGCGTATGATGGGCGACAACCGGCGGCCTGCATAGCCCCGACCGCCCCGTCGCCCCGCGTTGACCGGGCGGCAGGCGGCGGGCCGCGTTGCGGACGTAGAGATGGCCACGTTCCAGTACCAAGCAAGGACGGCCGCCGGTGAGCAAGTCACCGGGGTCATTCAAGCCGACAACGAGACGGCCGCCGTCCGCGCGCTCGACGAGCGCAAGCTCTACCCGGTCCGGGTCGCCGAGCACCGCGACAGCAGCGCCCGGGGAGGGGGGAAGATCCGGCTGCGGGAGATCGGCATCATGTACGGGCAGTTGGCCGACCTGCTTCGTGCGGGCGTGCCGCTGCTTCGTGCCCTGGAGACGATCGCGAAGGCGGGGGTCAACGAACGGATGGCGAAGACGCTGCTGTCGGTGCGGGACGGCGTCTCGGCGGGCAAGGCGTTGGCCGACGCGATGGCCGACCTGCCCGAGGCGTTCCCGGCGCTGCACGTGGCGATGGTTCGGGCCGGCGAGAAGGCGGGCTTCCTCGAGGACGTCCTGACGAACATCTCCGGCTTCATCGAGCGCGTCGACGAGCTGCAAAGCAAGATCCGCGGCGCGATGATCTACCCGGCCGTGCTGAGCGTGCTGGGGGTGACCGTCACGCTCGGCATGCTGATCTGGTTCGTGCCGCGCTTCCGCCCGATCTTCGGGGACCGGACCCTGCCCTGGCCCACGCGGGTGATGTTCGCCCTCTCCGACGCGTTGATCAACCAATGGCCGGTCCTGCTGGGGCTGCTGCTGGGGGGGCTCGGGTGCGTCTGGTGGTTCATCCGCAGCGAGTGGGGGCGGCGCGTCTGGGAGCGGTGGCGGCTGAGGATCCCCGTCCTCGGGCGGGTCATCCGCACGATCAGCGTCACGCGGTTCTGCCGCATCCTCGGGACGATGATGGCCAACGGCGTGCCGATCCTCCAGGCGCTGGCGATCAGCAAGGACGCCACCGGCTCGGTGATCCTGGCCGACTGCGTCGAGCAGGCCGGCGAGGCCGTCCGGGCCGGGGAGAGCCTCTCCGATCCCCTGCGGGCCAGCGGGATGTTCCCCATCCAGATCCTCGAGATGATCGCCGTCGCCGAAGAGTCCAACCAGCTCGAGAAGGTCCTCGTGGAGATCGCCGACACCGTCGAGCGGCGGACCGACCGCCAGGTGGACCAGGCCGTTCACCTCATCGAGCCGCTGATCCTCGTGCTGATGGCGATCACGATCGGCCTGCTGGCCGTCGGGTTGCTGTACCCGATCCTGACGATGGCCCAGTCGCTGGGCAACTGACGCTCGAGGGAGAGAAGAGAGTATGCGACACAGAGACGCAGAGAGACAGAGGAAGGCAGAGAGACAGAGGCGGAAGAGAGGAAGCTCTTCTGACTTCTCTGCGTCTCTGGGTCTCTGTGTCGAGATCGAACAGGCGCCGGCAGCGAACGGCGCCTCGAAACGGACAAGGAATCTGGCTTCTAGACTCATACAATAGACGGAATTGAGACAAGCACGAATCGTGCGGGAAGGAGTAGTTGGGATGAAGACATCCGGAAGAAGCCGAAGAGGCTTCACCCTGATCGAAGTGATTCTGGTCATCGCGATCATCGGCGTGCTGGCCGGTGTGCTGATCTTCGCCGTCGGCGGGACGAAGGAGAAGGCCGACAGGGACAGCACGGCCGTGCTCGTCAGCCAGGTCTGTGACGCCCTGGAACGCTACAAGCTGCACATCGGGCAATACCCCACGGAAGAGGACGGCGGCCTCGATGCGCTGCGAAAGCAGCCGCAGTTCGAGGACGAGAAGACGGGCGAGAACTGGGCCGGGCCGTACCTCAAGAGCGATCCGACCGACCCCTGGGGCAATGCGCTGAACTACCAGGTCACCGAGACCGGCACCGACGAGGCCAAGCTGGTGCCCTACAAGGTCTGGTCCAACGGGCCGAACAAGCAGGACGACAATGGCGCCGACGACGACATCCGCAACAAGGCATGGGCGGAGTCGGAAGACACCCAATAGCGCCGCGTCCCCTCGCCGCGCCGGGCGCGGACGGTCCGCCCGGGGGGGGCGCGCAGGCTTCACGCTGGCGGAGGTCCTGCTGGCGGCCGGCCTGGTCGCCGCGCTGATGGGCTTGGTGGTCATCAGCACGGTCGGCTGGTACGACAGCAGCCTGATGCCCGAAGGCGCCCGGCAGTTCGAGTCGATCCTGACCCTTGCGCGGGCCGAGGCGTCCGCGGGGGGGCGGCGGATCCGGCTGGTCTTCGACGCCGAGACGCTCGACGCGTCGGTCCTGTGGGAGCCCAGCCCGCTGGAAGAGCCCGGCACGTTCGTCCCGTACGGCGGCGAGTGGGCCCACAACCTGCCCAACAACCTTGTCCGCGTTCGCCGATGCCAGCGGATCGGCGCATCGGCCTACCAGACGCTCACGTACCAGGACGGCGACGAGATGGAGTCCGACGACGGCGAGATCATCCAGCCGGTGACGTTCTACCCGGACGGGTCGTGCGACTCGGCCGTTATCGAGCTGGTCGGGCGCGTCGAGGCCGAGCAGCGCACCGCCCTGATCGAGCTGGACGGGACCACCGGCGCGATCCGCATGCGGATCATGGGGCCGACCGAGTTGGAGGAGTACCTCGAGGAGTCCGAGAGCCTATGAGCCAGCCGGTGAGAATCCCGGGCGCGCGCTGCGCGCTGCGCCGACGGGCCGGGCGCCCGCCGCGGGCGCGGCGCCGCAGGGCGGCCGTGCTCATGGAGGTCGTCCTCGCGCTGGTGCTGTTCTTCGGCGGGTCGCTGATCGTGCTGGCCGGGCTGAACTCGTCGCTGCGGCTGGCCCAGCGGACGAAGCTGGAGGCCGAGGCGGCCGACCTGGCCGTCACGCTGCTCAGCGAGATCCAGATGGGCCTGCTGGCCCCCAGCGACGACGGGCCCAACGCCTTCGAGGACGACGAGGACCTGGCCGACTGGACGTGGGAGATCTACACCGAGACCGTCGAGGAGGACGACCCTCTGCTCGAGCTGCCCGAGTTCCTCCGCGTGGAGATCATCATCTCGCACACGCCGAGCGGGTACGCGCATCGGCTGGTGCAGTGGATGACCGAGGACGAAGGGATGCCGCCGGAAGGGGATCAGGCCGGCGAGGAAGGTTTCGGCGACGACGCCGGCGCGATGGACTTCCCCGGCGGGGGCGGAAGGGGGGGCGGACCATGAGGCGGACCGGCCTGACGCTGATCGAGATCGTTCTGGCGATCACGTTGACGGTGGGGCTGATGACGGCGGCGTTGAGCTTCTATCAGCACGTGGCCGACGTTCGCGCGGACTTCGGCGGGCAGTTGAAGGCGGTGCGGCTGACCGCCGCCCGGCGGGCGGTGATGGACCGCATCACCGACGAGCTGCGCGGGGCGATGGTGTATCAGTTCCTCCAGTTCGGCCTGGCCGGCGGGCCGGACAACGTCCAGTTCATGACCGCCGCGGTCCCCGGGCCGTCGGTCTGGGCCGTCGAGAACATCCTCGACGAGCCCGCCCGCCCGGAGCACGACGTGCAGATCGTCGGCTACCGCCTCCGCATCGTCGAGGACGCCAACGGCGACGAGGTCATCGCGGGCCTCGCGCGGATTCACCAGAACATCGTGGCCGCGGAGACGGCCGAGGAGGGCGAGGGGATCCTCAGTTCTCTGATCGCCCCTCAGTTCAAGTTCGTCTCGTTCCGCTATTGGGACGCGGAGGTCGGCGAGTGGATTGACAGTTGGGACAGCGGCGAGCTTCCGCTGGCCGTCGAGGTCGTCCTGGGCGTCGAGCCGCTGCCGGAGGACCTCGAGCCGATCGACTATCCCTTCGAGACGTTCCGCCGCGTCGTTCACGTGCCCGGCGGGGCGCAGGCCAGCGGGCGGACGACGATCATCCGGGGCCTCGGCGGGGCCGGAGGAGGCCGATGAGCCGCCGCGGGACCATCCTGGTCGCCGTGCTGGTGATCATCGCGCTGGCCGGGCTGGCGGCCACGGCGCTGATGTACCGATCGCAGGCGGAGATCACCGCCTGCGTGGCCAGTTCGCGGCGCCAGCAGACCCACGCGGTGGCGATGAGCGGGCTGCGGCGGGTGCAGGCCCTTCTGGCGGCCGCCGGCGGCGACCGCGAGATGTGGTGGGACAACCCCGAGCTGCTGTCGACCCAGCTCGTCTGGGACGACGGGGCCAACCGGTGGTTCTTCAGCATCTACGCCTACAACCCCACCGACCCGGAGAACATCCGCAACGGGCTGACCGACGAGGCGAGCAAGATCAACCTGAACTTCGCGCCCGAGGAGGTGCTGCTTCGGCTGCCGAACATGACCGCCGAGCTGGTGGACTGCCTGATCGACTACCGCGACGGCGACGAGGAGACCCGCCCCGAGGGCGCCGAGCAGGACTACTACGACCAACTGCCCTATCCGTACCTGATCAAGAACGGCCCGATGGCGACGGTGGAGGAGCTGCTGCTGGTGCGCGGCTTCGACGGGCCGATGGTCTACGGCGAGGATTACAACCTCAACGGCCTGCTCGAGCCCAGCGAGGACGACGCGGAGGAGTCGTTCCCGCCGGACAACGGCGACGGGCTGCTGGACCGGGGGCTGACCGGGTCGGCGACCGTCTGGAGCTACGAGCTGAACGTCGACAGCGACGGCCAGATGCGGACGAACGTGTCGAACACGCGGATCCTCGGGCGCAGCGGGCTGCCGCGGCAGACGGTGGAGTTTCTCGAGCTGTACGCCGCCGAGGGCAACCGGCTGTCGCACCCGGCGGAGCTTCTTCAGATGCGGTACCAACTGAAGCAGAACCAGGGGCGGATGCGGGCCGGGACGTGGATCGAATCGGGCGTCGGCGCGCCGGAACTGCCCGACGTGCTCGATCGTCTGACCAGTGAGGGGATCGTGCTGCTCGGCAAGGTGAACGTCAACACCGCGCCGGCGGAGGTGTTGGCGGCGCTGGGCGGATTCGACGAGGAGCTGGCCGATCGGATCGTCGGCGCGCGGACGAGCGTCGACCCCGAGGCGATGGCCACGATCGCCTGGCTCTACACAGAAGGCGTCGTCGATGCCGATACGTTTAAGGTAATCGCACCGAGCCTGACGGCCAGGAGCTTCCAGTTCCACGTGCGCTGCGTGGCGTACGGCTGGCCGTGCGGGCAATACCGCGTGATCGAGGCGGTGATCGACACGGCCAGAGGCGCTCCGCGCATCGTGTATCAGCGCGATCTGACGCGGCTGGGCGTGCCGTTCGCCATTGACGCAGAACAAGAGGAAGCGGTGCAATAATGGCCTCCGTACTGGACAACCTGAAGAAGATCTCTCCGGGCCCGAAGCGGTTCGCGGCGGTGGATTTCGACCGCCTTCAGCTCCGCGTGGTCCACGCCGAGCGGGTCGGCGGGCGGACGAGGATCCTGAAGCTCGCCGCCGTGGCCATGCCCGAGACGGCCGACCCGGAGGACCCGAAGGCCGTCGGCAGGCTGCTGGCGACGACGCTGAGGGATCTGCGGCTGGGCAACGTCGGCGTGCTGATGAACATCGGGCGCGGCGAGGCCGTGCTCAAGCCCGTCACGCTCCCGCCCGGAACGGACCCGAACGACCTGGCCAACATGGTCCAGTTCCAGGTCGAGAAGGAGCTGCCCTTCCGCCCGGAGGAGGCGGTGATCGACTTCACGGTCGAGACGCACTACGACGCGGCCGCCGCCCAGGGCGAGCAGGCGCAGGCGGCCGGGATCGACGTGCTCGTCGGCGCCGCGAAGCTGCCCGTCGTCGCCCACTACCGCCAGGTCGCCGAGGCCGCCGACGTCAAGCTGCTGCGCCTCGGGCTGCGGTCCTACGCCAACGTCCGCTGCATCGACACGTGCACGCAGCGCGGCGCCGGCGAGAAGCTCCTGCTGGTCCACCTCGGCGCCGACGAGACCGAGATCGACATGCTGACGGGCAAGTCGCTGTCGTTCAGCCGCTCGGCGGCGGTCAAGATCGCCTCGCCCGAAGACCCCGCCGCCCAGGCCGAGAGTGTCCGGGCGCTCGTCATGGAGGTCGCCCGCAGCGTCCAGAGCCTCCAGGCCGTCGAAGGGGAGACCCGGATCGACGCGATCCTCGTCGCCGGAGGGACCGGGGCCGAAGGCCTCGCCGCCCGCGAGATCTCCCGACGCCTCGGCGTTCGCTGCGAGCAGTTCGACCCGTCGAAATCGCTGGGCCTCGGCGACGTGGAGAACCCCTCCGCGTTCATCTCCGCGCTGGGGCTGGCGATCGGCCACTCCGGGGCCGACCAGCTCCCGTTCGACTTCCTGAACCCCAAACGCCCGCGGGTCGAGCGCAACTGGGCCAAGATCACCGCCGCCGCCGTCGCCGCCTTCCTCGTGCTCGCCGTCGCCGGCGGCGTGACGGCCGCGTCCATCCAGATCGGGCGCGAACAGGACGCCGTCGACAAGCTCACCGCCGAAATCAACAAGATCAAGGAACAGCAGCGCAAGAGAATCCCGCTGAAGAAACGCCAGGCGAGCATCCGCCAGTGGGTGGCTGAGTCGAGAGACTGGCTGAGCCACTGGGGCTACCTGTCGGCGCTGTTCCCGTCGTGCGGGGACGCGTACATCGGCCCGCTGAGGACCAGCGGGGACGGGTCGATCAGCTTCAACGTCAAGGCCCGGGAGAGCAAGATCCTCACCGATGTGGGCAAGCGGCTGACCGAGGCGGGCTACCGGTATCAGCCCGGTCGGCTGACGACGGCGAAGGACCCGTGGGGCTATCCCTACAACACGGAGGTGAAGGTCCTGATCGCCGAGGAGCTGGCCGTGGACCTGCGGTCGGTCAAGCCGATCCCCCGCCCGGAGGACGATGACTCGATCAACCACCTGATGGGGTGGGCGAAAGAGATGGAGCGGGTGGCGGCGGCCACGGGGGGCTCGGCCACCGCGTCGACGCCGAGCACGCCGAAGCCCGCGCCCGCGCCGGCGCCGGCGCCGACCGGCTCGACGAAACGCGGGCCGGACGAGAGGAAGCTCGAGGAACTCCGCCGGGACCTGCTGCGGAAGTACGACCGGGACAAGAACGGTCGGCTGGACAGCCGGGAGATGAAATATGCCTACCGCGGCATGCGGGACGCCTACCGGCTCTTCGAGTTCGACGGCCAGAGGGGCATGAGTTCCGAGGAGCGACGGGCCAGGGACAGGTTCTACTACTCGCTGCAAAAGGGCAGGTGAGCCGCGATGAATCTACGTGAACGGATACTGACCGGCGTCGTCGGCGTGCTGCTGGTCGGCGTGCTGGGCTACTTCGGCGTCCGGAAGCTGTACTTCGACGCGCTCGGCGGCACACGCGCCCGTGCCGCCGGGCTGAGGAAGCAGCGCGACAAGCTCGAGGCGGAGGCGGAGAAGGACAAGGCCCTGACCGGCAGCATCAAGGACTGGGCGAACCTGACGTTCGACTCCGACGAGCTCCACGCCAGCGCGAAGCTCGGCTCGACGCTGATCGGGCTCGTCGAGCGGGCCGGGCTCAGCCAGGAGAAGCTCTCCCTCCAGCCGGCCCGAGGCAACCGCGTTCGCGGGGCCTACAAGGAGATCGGGCGGACCATCCGCGTCCGCGGGCGGATCGACGGCGTGGTCGACTTCCTCTACCTCCTCGGCAAGGAGCCCCACCTCCACCGCCTCGACAACCTCTCGGTCACCCCCGTGCCCAAGACCAACGAGATCGACCTCCAGGTGCGGTACATGACCATCGTCATCGACGCCAAGCCGGGCGAGAAGCTCGTCACCACCCAGCCGACCACCGCGCCGGCCGACCTCGAGAGCGACGAGCGGAAGCTCTACAACGCCATCGCCTCGCGCGACCTGTTCCGCCCGTACGTCCGGCGCAGGGTCGCGCCCCCGCCCCGCCCGGCGCCGCGCCCGGCGCC
>Ga0180438_10007003_pt1 | contig 14969 bp, 4 predicted proteins | sample SS_ome_12_FD_132455 | JGI IMG/M metagenome (GOLD analysis project Ga0180438, IMG submission 132455) | Hypersaline lake sediment archaeal communities from the Salton Sea, California, USA - SS_3_D_2 metaG | ecosystem: Environmental > Aquatic > Non-marine Saline and Alkaline > Hypersaline >...
TGGGATGCCCGCGCCCGGCCCAAGGGACACGGCAAAACCGCCAAGCCAGCCAGATTGTCCGTGCCTTCGGAGGATTCCCATGCTCCAATTTAGTGCCATTGGGCTTGCGCCCCCGGCTATTGCCTGCCGACCCTTCGGGTCTCCGGAGGCGGTCGCGGGGGCCGCCGCTGAACAGCACCCGGCATCCAGCATTGGGTTGCGGGCAAAGCCCGCTCTGCGAAGTAGCGCTTCGCTACGAAGCACGAGCCGCCGCGGAATCCGCCTTCCCCCGATATGCTACGGCATGTCGAGACGTTCTCAGGAGGACAAGAAACGAGACGTCAGCAGTACAGAGGCACGGAGAGATGGAAGTGGGCGGCAGCGGTGAGGGCAGGTCGCGTGCACGGCGGGCGGATGGCTGCTATACTGCCGCCTCGCGGGCGGAGCGGCCGACAGGCAATCGAAGAAGGAGCCGACCCTTGGACCGACCCAACATCCTCGTGTTCATGACCGACCACCAGCGGGCCGACACGGTCCTGCCGGAGCATCCGACGATCACGCCGAACCTCGATCGGCTGGTCGGCGAGGGCGTGGCGTTCACGGAGACGTTCTGCCCCTCGCCTCACTGCTGCCCGGCCCGCGCGACGTTCCACAGCGGGCTGTACCCCACGCGAAGCGGCGTGTGGAACAACATCTGCAACGGGCAGGCCCTGTCGCGCGGGCTGGCCGAGGGCGTCCGCCTCTACAGCGAGGACCTCGCCGAGGCCGGCTACCGGTCGGCCTGGTCGGGCAAGTGGCACGTCAGCACGCTCGAGTCGCCCGTCGACCGCGGCTGGGACGTGGAGGCCGCCGTCGGGGGCGGCCGCCCGCGCGAGCACGAGACGCAGTGGCGGCAGTACCGCGAGCTGGCCGGGCGGCCCGAGCCGGCCGAGCGGGGCGAGGGCCAGGCCCTCCGGCCGGGCTACGGGACGTACACGATGTACGGCACGCGCGAGCCGGGCCGCCCGCACGGCGACGAGCGCGTCGTCGAGCTGGCCCTCGAGCAGATGCAGGCCCTGGCGGCGGGCGAGGGCCCGTGGTCGATGTTCGTCGGCCTCAACGGCCCGCACGACCCGTACGTCGTCCCGCGGGAGTACCTCGACATGTACGACCTCGACGACGTCCAACTGCCCGAGAGCTACGCCGACGACCTGACGGACAAGCCGCGGATCTACCAGCGCATGCGCAACGCGATCTGGGACCAGATGTCCGAGCGCGAGATCCGCGAGGGCATCCGCCACTACCGGGCGTACTGCACCTACCTCGACGCGCTGTTCGGGCGCGTGACGGCGGCGCTGGCGGCGACCGGGCAGGCGGACAACACGCTCGTGCTGTACTGCTCCGACCACGCCGACTACTGCGGGGAGCACGGGCTGTTCGCCAAGGGCATCCCCTGCTTCCGCGGGGCCTACCACGTGCCGTTCGTGATCCGCTGGCCGGCGGGGGTCCGCAGCGGCGGGCGGCGCGTCGGCCAACTCGTCTCGTCGGCCGACTGGGCACCGACCGTGCTGGAACTCGCCGGGATCGACCCCGCCGGGCGGGACTTCAGCGGCGCGAGCCTGGCCGGCTTCCTCCGCGACGAGCCCGTCGCCGGCTGGCGCGACGCGATCTTCACCCAGTGCAACGGCGTGGAGCTGTACTTCACCCAGCGGTCCGTGATGACCAAGGAACACAAGTACGTCTTCAACGGCTTCGACTTCGACGAGCTGTACGACCTCGCCGCCGATCCGTACGAGATGCACAACCTCGCCGCCCGCGGCGAGTACGCCGACGTCAAGCGCGACCTCGCCCGGCGCCTGTGGCGATTCGCCGCCGCCGAAGACGACACCGCCATCAACGCCTACGTCACCGTGGGGCTGGCCCCTTACGGCCCGGCGGAGGCCTTCCGGGAAGACGATGGCCGAGAAGATAGCAGGCAGTAGGCAGTAGGCCGAGAATGGGGACAGGCACCTGCGCTTCGCTTCGGAGCCAGTCCCCATTCTCTTCGTGCCCGCGGCGCGGCTTTGCCCGTTGACAGGCCCGCCGGATCGGGTATAGTGGAGTTCTGCTCGAGCCCGCACGGATGCTGTGGCGGCGGTTGCGCCGCGCCGCGGCGGATTCCGGCGAGGTGGGGGACGCTCACGGACAGGAGGTCGCGCAGGCGATCGCGTTGGACGTGAAGCTGGCCGGGTTGACCGCTCATCACTCCCGCCGGTTGCTTCGGAAGGAATCGTGTGATGAGAAGCCCTGCCCGTGTGGGCTGCTGCGGGGCGCTGCTGCTGGTCTGCTCGGCGCCCGCCTTCGCCGCGGTCGCGCGGTTGACCGGGCCGCAGCGCGTCCTCGTCGACGGGCTGCCCGCCACGCCTGAGCCGCCGATCGTCTTCGAAGTGATCGTCGAACTCAGTACGAGCCCCACGGCCGTCGGCTTCCAGTGGGAGGTCAGCCTGGCCCCGCCGCCGACCCTCTCCGGCCTGTCGTTCGACCCCGCCGCCAGCAAGGCCGCCACGCGAATCCTAGCCGGCGACACGCTCCGCGACCCGCTCTACATGCTGGTCGACGACAGCGACGGGTTCGAGGCCTCCGCCGGGCCCGCCGGCCTCCGCGGGGGGGACTTCAGCGCCTCGCTGTCGCCGCTGCCCGCCACAGGCAGGAGCCTCGGGCAGATTCACATCACCATCGACGACGAAACCGCCGCGATCGGCCCGCACCTCCTGGAGGGCCTCGACAGCTTCCTCGTGCTCGACCGGTTCGGCGGGCAGGAGCCCCTGGAGATCCTGGCCGGGCCCTTCGAGATCGACGTGCCCGAGCCGGCCACGCTGGCGATCCTCGCCGCCGCCTCCCTCCCCCTGATCGCCCGCCGCCGCCCATAATCTGGGGACACCATACTATTTTCCGGCACTTCGCGGCCAGCCCCGCGTCCACGGCAGATTCTGGCATGGCGGGGGCATGCGAAACACGCCTGGCGCAGGAAAGAACGGCTCCCGCCGAGAATCTGGGGGCGGACGCCCGGTGCGGCGTGCCGCGAAAGATCGCCGGGGCGTCCGACGTGCCTATCGCCAGAAGCCACCCACACATTCCGCGGAAGAACCAAGAAAAGGGCTCTTCCGCAGAATGAGTGGGTCGTGTGGGAACCGGGCGTCAGAGGAAGACGCGGCTGTGCCGCGGGGTTTTCTCAGGCATGTCTCCGGTGTCCGATGATGCCGTGCGCTGCGCGCCGGGACCTTGCGGGTCTCTTACGCCATCGGACACCGGAGTGATGCCTTGAAAACCCCGGGGGCCCGGGCGCTGGCCCCCGGACGCCGCCGTGGGGGCAGGACGGATCGACACGGCGAAACTCGCCACGAGAGAAAAACACGGCTTTCGGATGTTCGAAGCGTTGGAACTTGCTCTCTGTTATACACTTGGAGACGTCCCCGAGCCCGCGATCGACCACAGATTCTCGTGAGGAGGCCCAAAAACAGTATGGTGTCCCTAATTATGATGGTGTCCCGCCTTATTCGGCCAGCAGGGCCGGCAGGGCGAGGATGTCGATCAGCTCGTCGGCCGCCAGGAGAGGAACGTCGTCGGCCCCCTCGCCCGTTGCTTCGCCGCGCGCCGGGACGGTTGTCCCCGCCGCAGGGCGGACGTCGATCGGTTGACGTTCGGTCTCGGTCGCCTCGGCCGGCCGGTCGAACTTCAGGACGCCGGCCGGCTCGGCCGGCTCGGCCGGTGGCGATGCGGCCTGCTCGTCGGACGTCGCGCCGGCCGGGCTCAGCGCGGCGACGGCCAGCAGATCGTCGGCCGCCACGGCGATGCTCGGCGGGGTCGGGGCCGACTCGTCCGCGGCGGCGGACCCGTCATCGCCGGCAGCAGCGGCGGTCGGGGGATCCACCGACGCGTCGGCCTCGCCGGCCGATCGCCCGTAGTTCCTCTTCAGCGCGAGGTAGTCCAAGGCGTCCACGTCGCCGTCGCCGTCGAAGTCGCCTTCCAGCAGCGTCGCGCCTGCCTGCGTTCCGATGTTGCCTCGGACGGCGAGGTAGTCTTCGTAGTCGACCCGGCGGTCGGCGTTGGTGTCGCCCGACAGCAGCCAGTCCTGCCCCAGGCTGTCACCGAAATGCCACGAGACGATCAGCTTGTCGAACGCGCTGATCGCGCCGTCGGCGTTGAGGTCGGCGAAGACGCTGTAGCCGGCGTCTCCCGCGCGGGCCCCGTCCCGCACGGCCGCGGCCAGCTTGTCCAGGATCCCCACGTCCCCGTCCTGGTCCACGTCGCCGGGCAGCACGCGGAGGGCGAAGACGAACTCGCCGCCGCCGTCGCCGTCGCCCGACGGGTAGCTGCCGACTCCGTCGGTCCACTCCCCGTCCAACGCGTTGCCCGTGGCGTCCTCGATCGAGTCTGCCAGCCGCAGGCTGAGCGTGTCGGCCGTGATCAGCGACACCAGCCGCCACGTGGCCACGAAGGTCGCCGGGTCGTACTCGAAAGCCGCGATCGGCCATTGGGCGACGTTGATCCCGTCGATCGCCAGGTCGCCGCGGGCGACGGACACGTCTTCGCTGAAGGCGATCCGGATCTCGTCGATGCTCTCCCAGGGCAGCGGATCGAGCTGGGCGCCGCCGGCGGGGACGGAGTATCCGCCGATTCCGAGATCGGCGGCGGCGAGGTAGTCGAGCACACTCGCGCGCCACGTCCGGCCGCGGACGCGGACGTCGACGACGGTCGGGGGCTCGTCGGGCCCGGCGCTGCCGAAGTTCACGCCCTCGACGAGCTGGCCGGCGAGCACCTCGACGCGGTGGGCGCCCTGGCCGGGGGATCGGCCGACGGCGTAAGGGACGCCGTTGGTCAGCACGAGCCCCGCGTCGCCGCCGTACTCCAGTGTCTGCCCGAAGGCCAGCACGAGCCCGTCGCCGAAGCCGTACTCCACGAGCGTGGGCAGCCCGCCCGGGCCGGCCGCCACCACCGCCGCGCCGGGCGGCAGGTCGCCGAAGACGGCGTGGCTGACGTAGTCGCCGTGGATCGGGTCCGGCACGCCGGCCATCAGGGGGTGCTCCGGCAGGAGGACGGTGTTGTCGTTTTCCAGCGCGTGGCCGATGGTGGCCCCGCCGGGCAGGATGACGGCGGAGGCGTCGCCGCCGTTCCAGCCCCACGCCGCCGCAGCGAACCAGAGCAGCCCCCCGCCGGCCACGTAGTCGTCGAAACGCGAGGAGAACAGCGCGTAGTTGTCGTAGAACGTCTGCGGCTGGTCGCTCGGGATGAACACGACGGAGTAGTCGGCGAGGTCCGCGCCGAGCATCTCGCCCGAGCCGACCACGTTCGTCTCGACGCCGTTGAGCAGCAGCTCGTCGACCAGCGTGTTCTTGCTCCAGGGCAGGGCGTCCTGGAAGACGAGGGCGGACGCCTGGCCGCCGCCGACCGGCGGGAACGTCTGCTCCCACCCGCCGCGCAGCGTCTGGGCGATCTCGTAGGAGCCGGCGCCGAGGCCGCCGATCCGGTAGCTGCCGTCCGCCCCGGTCAGGTCGAACGGCTCGCCGGCCTCCCACCAGCCGTTGCCGTTGAGGTCGGCGTAGACCCGCCACCCGGTCAACCCGCCCTCGCCGGCGTCCCGGGCGCCGTCGGCGTTCAGGTCGTTCCACGCCACCCCGCGGATCTCGCCGCGCGGCGGCAGCCAGTTGCCGAAGTCGATCCCCCCCCCCACCTGCCCCGAGGCCAGCTCCACCACGTGAACGCGGGAGCGGTCTGAGGCCAGGGCGAACTGCGTGACCAGCCCGTAGGGCTGACCCTCCTCGTTCGCCCCGACCGACCCGATCGGCGCGGCCAGGTCATCGGCGGCGTAGACCCGCACGACGCGGTCGGACTGCGGCAGGCCCGTCGCGTCGAGCTGGTCGATGGTCACCGCGTTACGGACGCGGATGTCCATCAGCAGGTCGCCCGCCGCCGGGTCGTAGTCGAACAGGTCCGCCACGTCGATGACGACGTCGAACGCCTGCGGATCGCCCCCTCCCGCGCCCGAGAGGTCCAGCAGCCCGTCGTAGACCGTCACGTACCCGCCGCCGATGTTCTCCGCGAACGTCGCCGACACCGTCGACACCGTCGTCGCCGCGTGGGCCAGGCCGATCTGAACGTCCAGCCCCGTCGCCGAAAACGCCTCCGCCCCGCCGTCCAGCCGGAAGCGGATCTCGTAGATCGTCCCCCCTTCGCCGAACTCGCCGGCCGAGTGAATCTGCTGATATCGCATCCCGGTGTGGCCGAACGGCTCGAGGTTGAAGGGGTAGCCGTTCTCGAAGTCGCCCTCGGCGTCCTCGAGGCCGGCGGGCACGGTGACGGCCGACCCGCCGCCGAAACCGAGCGGCGGATACGTCTGCCGCCAGTCGCCCTGGGGCTGCTCGACGACGGTGTACGTTCCGGGCGTCAGGCCGTCGAGGACGTACCGCCCGTTGGCGTCGGTGACGGCCGACGGCTCGCCGTCCTGCCACGCGCCGTCGGCGTTGAGGTCGGCGAAGATCCGCCAGCCCGCCAGGCCCTCCTCGCCCGGGCCCCGAACGCCGTCGGCGTTGCGGTCGTTCCACTTGGTCCCCTTGATCTGCCCCTGCCGGGGCCGCCAGTTGCCGAAGTCCGCCCCCGTCACGACCTCGCCGGCCCCCACGGCCAGCACGTGCACCCCGCCCGGGTAGCTCTGCTGCCAGTCGGCGCGAAGCTCCTCGGCCACGGTGAACGTGCCGGGCATGATGCGGATCGCGTAGGAGCCGTCGGCCTCGGTCAGGTCGAACGGCTCGTCGCTCTGCCACACGCCGTCCTGGTCGAGGTCGACGAAGATCCGCCAGCCCGCCAGCGGCGGCTCGCCCGCCTCGCGAAGGCCGTCGGCGTCCAGGTCGTCCCATTTCGTCCCGCGGATCTCCGCCGGGTCGGTCGGCTCGTTGCCGAAGTCCGCGCCCTCCACCGTCCGGCCCGGAATGCCCGGGATCACGTGGGCCCCGCCGGCAGGATACGTCTGCCGCCAGCCGGGCTGCGGTTGCTCGGTGATCAGGGTCCACGGCGAATAGGGCGGCAGGATTTCGAGCTCGTACTCGCCGTTGGCGTCGGTCACCGCGGACGCCGCGCCCGTGCCGTCGAGCCCGTCTCCGCCGGCGGGCTCGCCTCCGTGGATCAGCCACCCGGCCAGCGGGGGCTCGCCCTCGTCGCGCTGCCCGTTGCCGTTCAGGTCCGCCCACTTCGTCCCGCGGACGATCATCGGCTCGGCATAGTTGCCGAAGTGGACACCCTCGACGACCTGCCCCGGCTCGACGGTCACGCGGTGGGTGGTGCTGCTCGGCTGGATCGCCAGCCCGCCCAAGGCCGCCGCCGACGCGCCCGCCGCGGCGGTGACCTCGACGACGATCCAGCCGGCCGCGTCGGCCGTGGCCGGCACGACGTAGCTGCTCAGCGCCCGCCCGCTGTCGCCCCGCTCGGCGTTGACGGCCAGCTCGTCGGGCACGAGGAGCTGGTCGAACTCGACGGTCCCGCCGGCGCCGGTGATCGTCACGTGGTTCTCGCCGTTGAACGCCCGCAGGCCGAAGACGTACACCCCGTACTCCGCCGACGGCGTCAGGTCGCTCCACGCGAACGTCCAGACCGCCCCGCCGCTCTCGTAGACGTATCCGTCCAGCCCCGTCAGCGGCGCGTCGTGGCCGGGCAATGTCGAGGGGGCCACGTCGACCGCGTACGTGCCCATCGACCCGCCGCTGGAGGAGATCGCCAGGTCGATCGGCGTCGGCAGGCCGGCCTCGTCGGTCAGGTTCGTCAGCGTCTTGCCGGCCCCGCCGGCGAAGCTCGCCCAGTTGTCGGGCGCGGCCCCGGCGGGCTGATCGAAGTCCACGCCGATCAGCGACCCGCTGCCGGCCCCGCCGGGGAACGTCTGCTCCCAGCCGGAGCGGAGCTGCTCGGCGATCAGGTACGAGCCGGGCAAGAGGTCCTCGAGGGCGTATCCGCCGTCCTCGCCGGTCACGGCGTTCGGCTCGTCCGGCTCCCAGAGGCCGTTGCCGTTCAGGTCGGCATAGATCCGCCAGCCCGCCAGCGGCGGCTCGTCGGCGTCCCACTGCCCGTCGCCGTCGGCGTCGAACCATTTGCTGCCCTCGATCCGCCCGCCGCCGGAGTTGCCGAAGTCCAGCCCCTCGAAGACCTCGCCGACGCCGGCGTCGAGCAGGTGGGCGCCTTCCGGCGGGTACGTCCGGGCCCAGCCGTCCTGAAGGACCTCGCGGACCGCCAGGGAATCCGGCGCGGCGATCTGGAGGACGTACCGGCCGTCCGGGCCGGTCACGTCGTACGGCTCGCCGGGCTCCCAGCCGCCGCTGCCGTCCAGGTCGGCGTAGATCCACCAGCCCTCCAACGGCGGCTCGCCCGCCTCGCGGATGCCGTCGCGGTCGGCGTCGAACCACTTCGTGCCGCGGATCTCGGCGCCGGCGTAGTTGCCGAAGTCGATCCCCTCGACGACCGCGCCCGGCCCGAGGGCGAACGTGTGGGCACGGCTCAGCCCGCCCATCGCCAGGATCGCCTCCCCCAGCGCCAGCATGTCCACGCGGGGGAAATCCAGGTGCGTGTTGTCGACGTTGTCGTTCTCGTCGTCGCCGTCGTTGATCACCACGCCGGTGGCCGACAGCAGGTCGCGCAGCTCCGCCTGCGTCAGCCGGCGGCCGAGCACCTCGCCCGCCAGTTGCCGGCACAGCGCGACGATGCCCGTGATGTGCGGGGCCGCCTGGCTCGTGCCGGAGTACTCGATGACCCCGCCGGTGGGCCCGGCCCCGCGGATCCGCGCCCCGGGGGCGAAGATGTCCAGCATCGCCTCGTGGCGTTGGGAGAAGCTGGCGATCCGGTCGGGGGCGGTGGTGAAGTCGATCGCGCCGCTGGACCACTGGAACGGCCCGCCGATGTCGGCATCCCAGACGGCCCCGGCGGACAGGGCGTTCGGGTCGGCCCCCGGATAGCCCAGCCCCTGTTGGCTGTCGTGCTCGTAGAAGCCGTTGCCCGCCGAGGCGACGACGATCACGTCCATCGCCGCGAGGGCCGCCAGCTCGTCGTCGATCCCGTGCAGGCCCACCGGAATGTCGTAGCTGCCCCCGTCGCCCAGCGACATGTTGACGGCCGCGACGTTGTACGCCTCCGCGTTGTCCACCAGCCACTGAAGCGCCTGCTCCAGGTACCCGAAGTTGCCCGACCCGGTGTCGCTGAAGACCTTCAGGTGGATGATGTCCGCGGCGGGGGCCATCCCGCCGTACACCGCGTCCTGCGAGGCGGCGATGCTCGTCACGTTCGACCCGTGCCCGTTGGCGTCGCCGGCGTCGGCGTCGTTGTCGGCGAAGTCCCAGCTATAGACGATCCGGTCGGCCACCCCGTCGCCGTCGGCGTCCGGCCCGAAGAACGGATGGTCCAGGTCCACGCCCGTGTCGAGGATCGCCACCGCCAGCCCCCTGCCGTCGATGCCGGCGAAGCGTGGGTCGGCCCGGAACAGATCCATGTTGATCAGCGGGGCGGACTCGGCCGTGGGGGGCGGCACGGCCTGGGCGTCCGACACGGTGACGTCGGCGGGCAGGTACATCGGCACGGTCGAGGCGGAGGTCGTCACGGCGCCCGCCGGCGCCTGGGGCGGCTGCGCGGCGGAGGCCGCGCCGGCCGGGAACGTCTGCCGCCAGCCGTCCTGGAGCACCTCCGCCACCACGTACGTCCCGGGCAGCAGGCCGGTGAAGGCGTATCGGCCGTCGGGGCCGGTCAGGCGGGTCGGCTCGCCGTCGTCCCAGCGGGAGTTCTCGTTGAGGTCGAGGTAGATCTGCCAGCCCTCGAGGCCCGGCTCGCCCGGGTCCCGCAGCCCGTTGCGGTTCAGATCGCTCCACTTCAGGCCGTGGATCTCGCTCGGCGGCGGCTGCCAGTTGCCGAAATCGTTGTCCATCTCCCAGTCGCCGCTCCAGACGAACACGACGTGCCGCCCGTCGCCGCCCGGGTACGTCTGGACCCAGCCGGGCTCGACGAACTCGGCGACCACGTACTCGCCCGGAAGCAGCCCGTCGAAGGTGTAGCGGCCCTCGAGGTCGGTCACCGCCACCGGCTCGCTCTCCTCCTGCCACGCCCCGTCGGCGTCGAGGTCGAGGTAGACCCGCCAGCCCTCGATGCCCAGCTCCCCCGCGTCGCGGACGCCGTCGCCGTCCAGGTCGTGGTACTTCACGCCGCTGATGACGTTCGGCAGAGGCTGCCAGTTGCCGAAGCGGATCCCCTCGACGCCCACGCCGGGCAGCAGCGTCACGGTGTGCGTCCCGCCGGCCTCCTTGTCCGGGTAGCTCTGGAGCCAGTCGCCGCGCGGCTCCTCGGCGATCACGTACTGCCCGGGCAGCAGCTCGAGGACGTAGGCGCCGTCGCCGTCGGTGTGGGCGAACGGCTCGCCGGCCTGCCAAAGCCCGTCCTCGTCCAGGTCGGCGAAGATCCGCCAGCCTTCCACGCCCGGCTCGCCCGCGTCGCGGACGCCGCTGCCGTCGAGGTCGTCCCACTTGACCCCGCCGACGGCCACCGGCAGCATCCGGTTGCCGAAGTCGATCCCGCCGACGACCTGCCCGACGTCGTCGATCGTCACCGCCCGCGTGCCGGCCCCGCCGGGCAGGGTCTGCTCCCAGCCAACCTGGAGCTGTTCGGCGACGGTGTAGCTGCCCGGCTCGGCGGCGATGAGGTACTCGCCCGCCGCGTCGGTCAGGCCGAACGGCTCGTCGGCGTCCCATTGCCCGTCGTCGTCCAGGTCGAGGTAGATCCGCCAGTCGGCCAGCGGCGGCTCGTCGGCGCCGACCGCGCCGTCGCCGTCCGCGTCGAGCCACTTGACCCCGCGGATCTCGCCGGGCGGCCTGCGGTTGCCGAAGTCGACCCCGCCGACGAGTTGGCCCGAGGAGACCTCCACGAGCTGCCCGGTTGTCTGGTCGTCCGGCGCGTCGACGAACGCCATCGCGTTGAGCCCGCGCCCGCCCAGCACGCCCGGAGGCAGCAGCGGGGCCGTCCGCCCCGTGGCCGGGTCGTACGTGTGCAGCGTCCGCTCGCTCTCGGAGACCGCCCCCGGACCCATCACCAGGCTGCCCCACGCGAACGTCATGCCGTAGTGCGGCGTGCTGTCCGGCTCGATGTGCAGCTCCGGGCCCGCGTACGTCGCCGCGTCATAGGAGTACATCCGCGGCTTGAGGTTGCTCTGGACGTAGATCCTCCCGTCCAGCGGGTCGTACGCCACCGCGCTGGCCCCCGTGCCCGGGCCGATCGAGCTGACGACCTCCGCCGTCAACTCCTCCGGGTCGATCCGAACCAGTCTGCCCGTGCTGCTGACGCTGTAGAGGCGGTCATCCAGCGGGCTGTAGGTCAGCCCCGAGCCGATGCCCGTCGGCAGCGACCCCAGCGGCCTGGCCGCCCCGGTGGTCAGGTCGAACTGCCAAAGCTCCCCGCCCGACGAGCTGCCGTACAGGATCTCGTCGGCCGTGTCGTACCCCAGACCGCTGATCGACAGGCTGCCCCCCGCCGCCGGAAGGTCCGTCACCTTGCCCGCCGCGTCGACCGTGTACAGTGAGCCGGCCCGCCACTCCCAGACGTAGAACAGCCCGGCGGGCGGCCCGACAGGGTAGGTCTGCTCCCAGCCTTCCTGCGCCTGCTCCTGCACGATGTAGCTGCCCGGCGCGAGGTCCGACAGGACGTAGGCGCCGCTCTCGTCGGTCAGGTCGAACGGCTCGCCGGGCTCCCACTTCCCGCCCCCGTCGAGGTCGACGTAGATCCGCCAGCCGGCCAACGGATGCTCGCTCGGGTCCCACACGCCGTCGCCGTCGACGTCGTGCCACTTCCGCCCCGTGATCTGGCCCGGCGTGCCGACGTCGAACGGGTCGCTGAAGCCCACGTGGGCCGCCCCGTCGTCGGCCCGCAGCCGGACGCCCCAGCCCTCCTCCAGCAGCTCGACCTGGCCGGCCCAGACGCCGGCGGCGAACTCGCCCGTCCGCGGCGGCGTCATCGCCAGCGCCGCCCCGCCGGCAAAGGGCAGGACCAGTCCGTCGTTGACTTCGCCCTCGCTGGCCGGGCCCACCGCCCAGTCGCCCGCCGCGTTGCCGTCGGCGTCGCCCACGCGCTGGTAGGTCAGCGTCTCGTCGCCGTTGCCCGCGATCGGGTCGCCCTGCCACTGGTCGGGCGGAATCTCCGTCGGCTCGTCGATCGCGCCCGGATCGGCGTCCACCGCGCAGACGAAGTCGACCGTCCGCCCCGCCGCGTCCCGCACCAGCAGCGCGATCTGGTTGTCCACCTGGTCGTTGTGCCAACTGATGTTCGTGCCCGTGTAGAAGTCCGGATACGTCCCCGGCGACGCGCCGTCCTCCCGCAGCATGAACGTCTGCCCCGGCTCGCTGAGCGTCCCCGGCGGGACGGTGAACGTCCCCTGAGGCAGCGGATACGAACGCCAGTCGTACCACGTGATCTGCCAGCCGCTGATGTCCACCGAGACGCCCGAAACGTTCGTGAACTCCGCCCAGTCCTCGTCGGCCGTGTCCAGCTCCGATACCACCACCGTCGCCGAGCCGTGCGAGCCGCCCACCGCGGCGAGGTCCACCGCCCCCTCGAACAGCTCGACCGTCTCCCCCCCGGCGTCCTCGGCGCGGACGGTCACCTCGAAGGGCCGGCCAACCACCTGCATCGCCCCGACCGGGTCGAAGGCGAACTGGTGGACCTCGTCGTCCCGCACGCGGATCGCGGCCTCTCCCGCCTCGAGCGTCGCCGCCGCCGGCGTGGCCGTCACGGTCACCGTCTTCGAGCCGTCCTCGAGCGCATCGTCCACCGCCGTCACGTCGAAGCTCGCCGACAGCAGCCCGGAGGGGATCTCCACCGTCGGCGGGACGAGCAGCTCGGCCTCGTCGCTGCTGGCCAGCGAGACGGTCAGGTCGAACGGGAGCGGCTCGTCGATGGCGACCGCCCCGGCGTCGGGCACCGCGCCGGCCGACTCCCACAGGCTCTCGGGCAGCTCGACGCGTACCGGCCGCAGGGCGCCGACGTCGAACAGCACGCTGTCGCCCAGATGCCCCTCGCCGTCGTCGAGGCGAAGCAGGACCTCGTCGGCCTCCTCGCGAACGACGACGAGTCCCTTCCAGACGCCGTCGACGAACGGCCCGGCCTGCTGAGGCGCGACGAGGACCGGCTCGCCCGCCAGCTCGAGTTCGACGTTGACGATCAGCGTGCTGAGTTCGCCGGCCGGGTCCGACGGGCCCGCCCAGCTCAGCGGCTCGCCGAACCCGCTGTCGGTGAAGTAGTGCAGCGTGCGGTTCGTTCCGGTCTGCGTGGCGTAGCAGAGCCCGTCGTTGGTGTAAGAGGCGTTGTCGAAGCTGAAGTCGACCATCAGGTTGTCGACGCCGTTGTAGTCGAACGGCACGGAGAGGAGAAAGTCCGCCCATCCGCCCCCCGCGATCGCCTCGTCGCCCTGGTAGACGGTCGTCCAGCCCGACGAGGCCCACTCCGGCGTCTCCCCGTAGCTGTCCAGCGGCGTGTGCCGCATCCGGATCGTCCAGTCGTTCAGCGCCTGCGGCGGCCCGTCGGCCACGTCCAGCGACAGCGACGTGATCCGGCCGGCCCCGCCGATCTCCTCGGCCAGGTAGATCACCTGCGTCCGGGCGTCATGCCAATACGTCCGCAGGGGCGACTCCCACTCGATCGCCCCGTCACCGATCCGCACGGACTGCGAGACGCCCATCGACAGGCCCACCAGGTCGGCCGGGCCCGTGAAGTCCCCCACCGTCTGCCCGCCCGCGCCGACCGCGGTGACCGTCACCTCGAACGGTACGTCGACCGTCTGCGGCGACGCGAAAGGCGACCAGACGAAGTGGTCGATCCCCCCCGCCGCCCCCGGATCGATCCCCGCCGCGCCCGCACCGGCCGCGTCCTCCGTCTGCGACGTGGGGATCATCGCGGCCGGGCCCTGGCGGCCGGCCAGCAGCTCCGGCGGCTTGGCGGCCCGAGGGCCGACGTGGCTGTCGTAACGATCACGGTCGATCGGGATGGTCTGGCCCGGGAAGGTCGGTCCGATGAAGGCGGAGGCCCCGGCGGCGGGCTGCGACGGGTCGGCCGACAGGAGGATCCTCGCCTCCAGCGGCTCCAGACGGGGGCGATCGTCCGGGCCTGGCACTGACCCGTGGTCCATGAACCAGCCTCCTAAACTGCGCACCGGCACCAATGGACAGCGACCGCCAGTCACCACGAAGCCAAAGCGGATGAGCGCCCGGGACTCCTGCCACTCGCGCCGCAAGCAGCGCCATCTGTCCCGTATCGTAACTCTTTCTGACTTCTACGTCAACAACCATCGCGCCGACCGGGCATCTCCCGCCGGACGGCCGCGCCGGAAGTCCATGCGGCGGCTGTGACTTACCGGCCCGCCGCCCGCAGCCCTCGCGCTGCCTCTGGTCCCCTACAGTCTGTCCGCCGCCCCAACCGATAACTCTCCCATATGGTCGGCATCCTCCTCAACGAGCAGCATCTCGCCGGCGCGCTGGTCGAGGCCATCGAGCGCAGCCGCCACCGCCTGTTCATCGCCACCGCCGACGTGAAGGACCTCCACGTCCCCATGGCCCGGCGGATCGGCAGGGCACAGAGCATCCTCGCCGTCCTCGACGAGCTGTCGAAGCGCAGCGTCGAGATCCGCCTGCTGCACAGCGGCGTGCCGAGCGGCCCGTTCCTCGCCCGGATGAAACTGCACCTGCCCCCCACCCTCACCATGCGCCGCTGCCCCCGCATCCACGCCAAGGCCCTCATCGCCGACGGGCGGTGGATGTACCTCGGCTCGGCCAACCTCACCGGCGCCGGCCTCGGCGCAAAGAGCCCCCGCCGCCGAAACTTCGAGGCCGGCATCTGGACCGACGAGCCCCACCTGATCGACCCCGTCCTCGACGCCCTCGACCGCATCTGGCGCGGCGCCGAATGCGCCGACTGCGGCCGAAAGCAGCACTGCCCCGTCCCCCTCGAGGAGCCCGAACTCTGAGCCCACA
>Ga0180438_10007004_pt1 | contig 14968 bp, 12 predicted proteins | sample SS_ome_12_FD_132455 | JGI IMG/M metagenome (GOLD analysis project Ga0180438, IMG submission 132455) | Hypersaline lake sediment archaeal communities from the Salton Sea, California, USA - SS_3_D_2 metaG | ecosystem: Environmental > Aquatic > Non-marine Saline and Alkaline > Hypersaline >...
ACCGGCCCATCAGGTTCCGGTCTCTCGCCCCGTCGCCTTGTCGCCCCGTCGCCGGCTCTCGCGTTGTCACGTGGCGGAGAGAGAGGGATTCGAACCCTCGGGACGGTTTCCCGCCCACGCGATTTCCAGTCGCGCCGATTCGACCGCTCTCGCATCTCTCCGCGCAGCGTCGCCCTTCGATACGCTTCGCTACTCAGGACAGGCCCTTCGATCGTGAGTGCGATCGGGGTAACTTCGCGCGCCCCCCCGTGTTTCTCGCCCCGTCGCCTTGTCGCCCCGTCGCGCGCTCTCGCGTTTTCGCGTGGCGGAGAGAGAGGGATTCGAACCCCCGGAGCAGTTGCCTGCTCAACGGTTTTCGAGACCGCCCCATTCAACCGCTCTGGCATCTCTCCGCTCCGCCACGCCCCCCCAAGGGACCGTGGCGGAGCGGAGCAAGGAACCATCGACCACGAGAGCCATGGCTTCACCAGACCGCCAACACCCGCCTCGCTCCAATGCGGTCGATTCTCTGTTGTCTTTTCTCTCCACGCTCCGAGCTACGGGCCAGACGACCCCGGCGGACCCGTGCCGAGCATCGATGGAGGCGCGGCTCGGTCACGTCTTCGCCAGGGGACACTCATCCATTGGGGTCTACCTTCTGTTCTCCACTTCCCGCGGATTCCTGAGTTTGGTGAAGAACGACTTCAGCAGATCGCCGCATCGATCCTCGAGCACCCCACCTCGCACGTCGGGATGGTGGTTCAGGGCTGAGACCCGGAACACATCGTGCACCGACCCACAGGCTCCGGCCTTGGGATCGTAGGCGCCGAACACGACACGATCGATGCGGGCGAGCACGACCGCGCCGGCGCACATGGTGCAGGGTTCCAGTGTCACAAAGATCGTACAACCCGGCAGGCGCCAAGAGCCGAGGTCCTCGGCCGCGGCGCCGATGGCCACGATCTCGGCGTGCGCGGTCGGATCGTTCAGCGTTTCCACGCGGTTCGAGCCCCGCCCGACCACACGGCCCTCTGTCACCACGACGGCCCCGACGGGCGTTTCCCCCGCCTCGAGGGCCGTCTCGGCCTCCCGGAGGGCCACCTCCATCCACCGGGCGTCGTCTTCCCAAGTCTCGGCCACGCACTCTCCCCATCGAGCCCAGCGGTCGCCAGGGACACGCCCCCCGTACCCTCCCATCACAAGAGAAATTAGCAGAGCCAGGGCGCGGCGTCAACAGAAAAGCAGGCCCGGCTGGCCATGCCACCATCGCTGCCAGCCGGGCCACGGGACATCATCCGGATTCCCTCAGCCTACTTGACCAGCACCATCTTCTTCATCGTCTGTGCGCGCTCGGTCTCCATCCGGTAGAAGTAGATCCCCGGCGTGACGTCCTCTCCGGCAGCGTCTCGGCCGTCCCACCTGACCCCGTGCGGGCCGGCCGCCCGTACCTCATCCACGAGCAGGCGCACCAGCCGCCCCCGGACGTCGAACACGCTCAGGCGGACGGGACCCGGCGCCGCCAGCTCGTAGGCGATCGCGGTTTCCGGGTTGAACGGGTTGGGATGATTCTGACAGAGCACGTCTCGGGTGTTCAGCTTGTCCTCCGCCTCAACAGCGCTCCATGGACACGAGAAACTGGAACAGTCGGACCAGCTTCCCCAGGTCCCACACACACCCTTCGAGCGCACCTCCCAGAAGTATGCTTCGCCGCCCTCCAGTCCTTGCACAGAACAGCTGCAGGATTCCGTCAGAACGAGGTCTCCATACCCACAGGCTAGTCCGAGACGGACTTGATACCCAACCGCATCCCCCATGCACTGCCACTTGAGAACTACGGCCGAGTCACACTCGACAACTGCTCCGTCCGGAGGAGCCTGGAGGACTGGGGGTGGCAGGGGCCCGGGCGCGGTGGTGAACGAGAAGCAGCTGGAGTAGGGACCGTAGTCTCCACACGCGTTCCCACTGCGCACGCGCCAGTGATACTCCGCGCCCGGCTCGAGATCCGAGTAGTTGCAGTAGGGACTGTCCACCGCGTACTCGGGTCCAACTCCGCAAGCGGCCCCGATCTGCACTTGGTATCCCGCAGCCCCGGAAACGCCGCCCCACTCCAATGTGCCTGAGATCCCCTCGCACACCGAGCCATCGGAGGGGTTTATCAACTGTGGAGCGGGGAGGAGCCCTATGATATCCGTGTCAAAGAAGACATCGGGTCGCCACTCGTCGTGGTTGGGGTCGTGCTCGCGCCAGTCGGCCCAGATCAGACCCAGCCGGCACGGGGGGCTCCCGCCCCCGCCCCCCCCCGGAGCCAGGTGGGGCCGCGGCATGTGCTCGACGTCGGCAGCCGTTACCAGGCCTCCAACCGCCACCCCGCCCGCCCCCCAGGTGCTGCCGTGGTTCTCAGACAAGGCGTGGAGGATTGCCCCTTGCTGCGTGGAGTATGCCACGAGATGCAAATGGCCTTGTGCCTCAGCCGCGAGCGCCGGCTGGAACGTCCGGAAACCTGCACAGATGGCGGCGACCCCCGATCCCCAGGTCTCGCCACGGTTGGATGAGCTACTCACCCGAACGCAGTCTCGGGTGCCCGTGGTCCATGCGCAGTGGACATCGCCCGCAGGGGTGATGGCCAGACTCGGCGCATCGTCATACCAAGCGGAACCGGCCAGAGTGACCGCGGTTGACCAGCCCAAGCCATCATTCGTGGACCGCTTGTAGAGGACCTGGGATCCGCTGACTGCGACAACGTGAACGTAGGTCCCACCCTCCGCCGCGATGTCGAGGTGATTCGGGTACATTTCCAGATCAACGAAGTCCCACGTCTGTCCTCCGTCGTTGGAGCGTCGGTGGTAGGCGTGGGAGTTGCCACCCACATTCTCCCTCCAGATCACGTGGATGTACCCGCTGCCATTCTTGTGCGCTGCGATCTGCGGTTCCCTCGAGTCTGGAGAACCACCCGTGCTCAGGTTGATAGGAGCCGAGAAGCTGGCGCCTCCGTTTGCCGATCTCGCATAGTACACGCGGGTCTGACCCAGATCGTGCCAGACGACGTTCAGATGGTTGTCTGCATCCACCGCGATGGAGGGGAAGTATGACTGGGTCAGCGAGCCGGATATGTCGTAGGGCGCCGACCACGTGTTCCCGCCGTCGGTCGATTTTAAGTAGTAGACACGGGCCACGCCCACACCGTCGGAGTAGACAGCGTGCAATACCCCGCTCCCGTCTGCGTCGACTTCAGGGTAGGCCCAAGAGTGGCCTCCATTGCTTTGAGAGATATCGACAACGCCACCCCACGCAAACAACCTTGTTGGCAGAAGAAGTAGGACCACAACCGTCAGCACACCGCAACGAGCGGTTCTCATCGCCTTCTCCTTTCTCCAGCACGCCGAGTGTGTCCTCGGCGGAGGCTACGGTTTGCCCGAGACTCCGACCCCTGTGACCACTGCCAGCCTCACCATGGACGCAACCCGCCGATTCCTTGGAGAATGCGGCAGGCGGCCGCCACTCAGAAGACCACTCCCGAAACCGAAGCGTGCATGAACAACACCGAATGTCCCCTTCCTCTCTCCGGGATGACGACCTTGTAGCCCCACTCGATATCCATGCCAACCTTAGGTCCAACGCCCATTTCCGTGGATCGCCTGAGGATTGAGATCCCAAGCTCTGCGTCCATGTCCGGTTGGCCAAGATTCGACCTGGCGAACACCTTGAGGTTGACCGGGCGAACACTCTTGCCCGACTGTTCCCCCAGGAAGTAGTCCACGCAATAGTCTTCACCAACGGGCTCGCTGCCAACGAGCTTCCAGATTCGCACGCTTTGCTTCGACCGTGACAACGGTATGCTCCAATTGAGCTCCACCGGATAACTCATGTCGATGCACATGCCAGACCCGTAGGTGAAATGCATGGAACCCAGCCCGAAGGCGATTCCCGGTCCTCCATCCACGAACGCCTCCGCGATCGTCGCATCGAGCATGAGGGAGTTGAGCACTGTGTGGTTCTTCGCCCATCTGAACGTGTGGCCCGTTCCACAGCCAACTGAGAACGCAACTGCGAACCAGTCGGCCCCGGCGCATCTCGAAGGCCAACCTACGCCGCATACACAGACTGCAATGACGATCAGCATTCCCGTCGCGAGCCGCTGCAGCATCGGCCTCCCCCGATTCACGAATCTTGAGTGTCCGTCGTCCCGGTAGGACCTGCAGCAGACTCCGGGGGCTTACGTGCCACGAGTCGCCTGCCGGGTCATCCTGACTTCACGCTTCATCATCTTGATTCACTGTCGACGGCCCGCCGTTGTCCGAAGGGCGATCTGCTTCCTTCCCCAACATGTTTCCAATTGCACCTTCCAGCTCACGCACGCTGATGGGCTTCCGAAGCAAGCCGCTGGCCCCAAGAGCCAGCGCCCGTGCAAGTGCCTCCGGCGATCCATCCCTTGTGATCACGATGGCAGGCACCTCGAGTCTCAGGTTCTCCCGAATGAAGCACAGCAGCGAAAGACCTTCCTCCTCATTCACGTCCGCCAGGTAGTGGGGCAGCGACAAATCCAGGAGGATCAGATCCGGCGGTTGCTCCAGGATGGCCTGGACCGCTTCCCTTCCCGAACCCGCGCATCGCACGTGGCCCGGCGGAGACCACGCGGCAAGGAGATCCTTCACGAATTCCTGGTCGTCCTCGACAATCAGGATGCTCTTCACCGGTTCTCCTCCCACCTCACGCCTCTCCGTTGAATTTGCCGATGCGCCTTTGCGACCGACTTGTCTTCTTCGCACGGACTGTGCCGAGACGTGATGATTTCACCGACGGGGCGGCTGTGGCTCTCAACTACTGGGGGTATAGGACGGTAGGCGGGTGCGCTCGCATCTGGCTGTGCGGGGTTTTCGGCCCGGGGTGGCAACCCGAGTTGTCTGGAACAGGCATTGCGGCTTCTCGATCTGATTTCACGGCAGGAAGGTAAGCAACGTCGCGCTTTAAGGATGGGCCGCAACCGCCGTTGCCGGTTGGGACCTCACAGACACCATTCTTCGATACGGTTCAGAGCAGGTCCAAGGGACGCGCACAAATGTGCTCGGGACGCTGCCCGGCCGCCGCATCGATACGAGCCTGGCTACCTACCTGCGCAGGGATAAGGTCGGAGTTCCGCGCAGCGGTGTCTGCGAGGTCACGAAGCGGCTCCGGAGAGTATCGGCCCATCGTCTCGTCGCCGACCTCCGAGGGTCCCGTGGGGCCTCACAGCCCCAGACGTTTCATGAGCTTCTGGAGGCCGAAGCGGGTCAGACCCATCCGATCTGCGGCGGCCGCGACATCTCCTCCGCACGCTGCTAGCCTGGCCGTGATGTACTTCCTCTGAAAGCGCTGGAGAATCGCTTCCTTCGCCCGCTCGTAGGACAAACCGAAGACATCTTCTTCCGCTTGTTCCACTCGCCCCGAAAGCGCTGCACCGGGGAGCGTGAGGCGGCCTCGGACGATGAACGCCTCGATCGTATTCTCGAGCTCGCGGACGTTGCCGGGCCAGGCGTATGCGCAGAGATCCTCCATCATCTCCTGTTCCAGACTTGGAGGCGGCTTCTTGAGCTCAGTAGCCTTGCGCCGGAGGAAGTGCTCGACCAGCCGGGGGATGTCGTCCCGCCGTTCCCTCAGAGGAGGGACCTCGATCACGTAGGTGCTCAGACGGTAGTAGAGGTCCTGGCGAAGAGGCCCGCTCTCGACGGCCGCGCCGAGATCGCGATTGCTGGAAGCCAGGACTCGACCGAGGAACGGGATCTTTCGGGACCCACCAAGGCGTTCGAAAACCCTCTCCTCGATTGCGCGCAGGAGCTTCGCCTGAAGCGACGCGTCCATTTCCGTGATCTCATCCAGGAAGAGGACCCCGTCGCCGGCCAGCTCGAAGACGCCTACGATCCGTCGCTCGGCGCCCGTGAAGGCGCCGCGCTCGCTTCCGAACAGCCGACTCTCAAAGAGATCCCGCGGGACCGCCGCGCAGTTGAGCGCCACGAAGGGGCTGGCTCCACAAGACCGTTCATGGATGGCTCGAGCCACGAGTTCCTTGCCCGTCCCGGTCTCCCCCACGATGAGTACGGGGCTAGCTCCCTCCGACGCAAGCCTGATCTCCTCCCGGAGGGCGACCATCGCAGGGCTGTCCCCGATCATCCGTCCCTTCAGGGACGCAACTTCCTGACGGAGAAACCGGTTCTCAAGCGACAGCCGTCGTCCGTCGAGTGCTCGAGAGATCCGCCGCTCGAGGTCGACCAGATCGGGCTTCTTGTCCACGTAGTCCACGGCGCCCTTCTTGAGGGCCGCCACCGCCGAAGCCGAACTCGAGTCCCGGGTCACCATGATCACCGGCAGATCCGGCTCCAGGGCCTGCAGCTTCTCGAGGACCTCGAAACCGTCCATCCCGCGTCCCAGATCGATGTCAAGAAGGACTGCCTCGAAGGGGGATTTCTCGACGGCCGCCAGGGCATCGCGCCCGCTTGTGGCCATCTCGACCCGGTACTTGCGGCCCATCAGGGCCGAGAGATCGTCCAGGAAAGACTGATCGTCATCCACGACCAGGACGCGAATGCTATCGTCACTCATGCTCCGACCGCCTCCTAGGGATCATGCAGACTCCGATCTGCGAACGATCACACGGAAGGTGGTTCCCTCCCCCGGGACGCTCTCCTGGACGAACACTCTGCCCCCGAATTTCGCCAGCTCTTCCCGCGCGTAGTGCAGACCGAACCCACCCCCCGGCTTGGTCGAGAAGTGTCTGTCGAATACCTTCTCCCGGTCCTCTTCGGAGATCCCACAACCCGTGTCCGTGAAGTCGAGCCGGAGGTAGGCCCCCTCGTTCTCCATCGCGAGCTCAATCCTCCGGGATTCCACACCTTCCATCGCCCGCAGCGCGTTTGTCAGCAGTCCATCCAGTACCTTCTCGAGGACGGGCCGCGCGATGAAACCCGAGTCCTCAAATGCACCGTTGACGCGGAGCGTGAAGCGGGTCTTCGTTCTCTCCAGATCCTCTCGGCGACGCGCAATGACGCTCATCGTCGTCGACACAACCGGGGCCCGGAACTGCTCCCGTAGGTGCGCGCGAACACCCGACAGGCACTCGTCGACGCCGTCCAGATGCTCCAGAGTGTCCCGCACATCGCTCGACCGGGCGGTCGGCCCCGAGCCGAATACTCGTCCGATCCCCTGCACTGCGTGGGAGGAATGTGCAAGGATGGGTTTCCAATGAACGGATGATACGCCAGCTCTCCTCGCCAAAAAGACGATCCGACGCAAGTCGGGCACCACGGATTCTCCAAAGGCCTTGCCCACACTTGCCATCGGGTCCCCTTCGTGTGTCCGCGCTGCCGATCTTCGGTCCCAGTTCTTGAGAAAGAAGCGAATGCGGTCGAGCACCTTGAGCGATGCCCCGCCGTGGCCGAACGCGACCATGGCCCCCAGCAGGTCCTCCTGGATTTCATCCGGAACAGCCAGCGCAGCACGCCGATGCCGCAGGCGCCCCCGGATGACGATCCCGGCCAGCATTCCTGCAACGCCAAGGCCACCGCCCAGGACCACCAACGCTACGCCGAGCCGACCCGACGCAATCCATCCGGCGCTCGGACTCGGCTGGGAAGGCTCTAGCGCGTAGAAGCGCACCGCCCCCCCGTTGCGAGCAACGACGTACCTGTGCCCTTCCACCGGGGCGAAAACCGCTGTTCTTCGGAGGAAGTCGATGTGGAGGCGCGCGATGAAGTCCTTGCCTCCCACGACGGCTGCAATCTCTGGCTGTGGCACATCATCTATGCTGGTCGTCGCCTTCAGGTCGGCGTCCTCGTCCCGCACGATAAGGGAGCCTGGCCCCCAGCCGACAATTTCCCTGCTTCCATCGCCGTCGAGATCGACGACGTCGCCCAGCTGTGTCTGACTGCCACCATCCAGGACGCGGCGCGTAGCGAGATTGTGCTCAAGCATGAAAAACCGCCCGTCGATGCCAGTCACCAGAACCTCCGGGTGGAAATCGCGGTCCAGATCCACCGAGAGAGTCTGGACCGCCCCCGTACGGAGACGGGCGGCGCGAACGAAACGTCCATCCTCCGGGTGGAGTACGGCCACTGTCCACGGTTCGCCCTTCAAGGTCTCCGCGTCCTCGATGGGCCCGAACCTGCGAGAGACGAGGATGTCCTCCATCCCGTCTCCGTCCAAGTCGACGATTTCGACCCGGCTTGCTGAGTAGTGGCCGGTGACGGGCCTCGCCCAGTTCAATCCCCCCCCCGGTGTTAGGCTGAACACATAGGAGAGGGTGTCTGCCGTACCATTCCAAACGGCGCCATTTCCCGAAGAATACGTCGAGACGATGATCCGGGGTTCTTCCCCACCTCGCGAGAGTAACTGGACTCCGTTGATGGGCGGGCCCATCTCAAAACGCCAAAGCTCGTCTCCGGTTGGACCATCAACAGCTAGCAGGGCACGCGGGGCAGGCCTGGCGTGAAACGGCTCTATCGAGAGGTAGAGTTCTCGGCGACCGTTTCCGTCCGAGTCGAAGGCGTTCATGACGAGCACTCGCCCCTCTGCCCATGCGTTGTCTCGGGGGAGTGGCGGGAGGAACGGACCCAGAGTGTAGATCGGGTTCGAGGGTCCCCCCTCGGAAAACCAGTCGTGGCAGGCGACGAGGACACCCTCGGGCGTCTGCATCGAGATGAAGAACTCGGGCCGCCCATCACCAGTGACATCGAGGATGCCGAGAGGCGTACCCGCAAGACGATAGTTGATTTCTTCGCGCACCACGAGGTTCGAGCCTCTCGGGCGGTACCAGAGCGCGTGGATCTTCCCGGCGATGAGAACGTCATCGGTCCCGTCGAGGTCCACATCGGCGACGAAGAATGCCTCCTCCGGGCCGATGCGATGGGTCACCTTCTCGACAAGACGAAACGGGAGGGTGGATTCGCGCGGGGCCAGGGCGAGGGTCGCAGAGGCCGCGATGATCATCACAAGAGGCGCGACGGCCAGGGCAGGGAGAAGCACACGGCCTGCGGGCGTTCTCACTTCCGAGTTTCCAGAATGCAAGGTCTTTCTTCCCATAGTGTCTCTCGGCCGCTCGCACGTCGCAAAGCCCCTGTGGATTCTATCTGACTGGAGTTCCAACAGCAACACCAAATACACACCGGCATCCTCCACGCTTCAGCCAACCCGAAGGCCCACCGGGACTGCGCAAGCCGAGAACGACGATGCCCCTCGAGCCCTCACCGGGGCACATGCAGATCCCGAACGCTCGCCCTTGCGCCGCCTGCCAGCACAGGCGGGATTCTCGACGGCCGTTTGTGTGAGCAGAGGCCGGCGTTCTCGCACAACGCGTTGCGGAACCGACGCTTCGCGTTCCGCCGACGTCTTCCTCCCCGCAACGCAAGTTGCAGACCCTGCGCGCATCTCCAGCCGCGCGGCAGGCGGGCTCTTGCGCTAACCCCTTTGATTCGAAGCAAAATACCCTCGTTCGCGTTCTCACACCCGATCTGGCCGATTTCAGGCACGACGATTGCAGTCTCCCGGGGAGTTGGGGATTCAAGCCGACCTTGGCAAGCATGAATCGTGGGAGTCCGATTCAACGAGGGTGGTGACCATGAAAGGCCGGGGATCAATACTGACGCTCATTGCGCTCTGCTGCTGCCCGCTCACGGGTGAGGCGTGCGAGGAAGATCTCCTGCGACTCTGTACCTTCAGATCCCAACCCGAGCGCATTCTCGGCAATCTGGAATCGACGGCGATGGGCCACGGGATCGACGTCGACCGTCTTCCGCGACGCGCGACCTTCGATCCAGCGGTTGCCGCCCTCCGGCCAGGATCCCATGCAAGGCACCGTGTGCGCACGCTGGAATCGGTCGCGTGGATCGATGAGATTAGCCCGAACGAGTTCGTCGTGTGTTCGAGGGGCGCGTACGCGTTCGCGCTGTCCCCCGAGCGCGTGCGCGAAATCTTCATGCACTTAGACGTCACCGGCACGGGGGATTCCGGGGTCCCGATCCTCCCCTACCCGATGACCCGTGTTCGGCCGGTGTATGTGTCGCCGCAGGCGCAGCTGTTCGACGCCGTGTTGACGCTCTCCAGATACAGGCTCGCGGTCGACATCGATTTGCCCGTCTTCAGATTCGCGGAGACGCGCGATTCAGTCGACGTCGTTTACCAGATTTCTGTCAACGGCACGGAGATGTCCACTTCGGGGTCGCGCAGGAGGCTTTGGATTGAACGAGCGTTCAGCCGCTCCGTGATCGTGCCATGTCCTGATCTGAGTCTGGTGCTCGTGATCATAGAAGCGGTGATGGAGATCAGGAGTCTTCCGATCGTCCTGTGGTTCCGACCGTCGGCAGGCGACGTGCTGGCCTTGTGCCAGCGTTCTCTGGCCGAGGCTCCGGGTTACTTCATGTGCGTGGCGGAACAGCTGGAGTCCGACGCGCGACGGCGCCACGCGGCTTCGCCCACATCGTCCCGTCCGCGTGTGATCGGGCTGCCGGATCCGGTGGACACGGATTCCAGGGCTGCGATCCCGGATGTCCCAACTGGCACGGCCGCACACTTTGTCTCCTCCGAGGTTCTTCACGCGCAGTCTTCGCCGCAGGACCTTGAGCTTGCCTCCGGGGCCGCCGACTCGAGGCCCCGCAGGGACCTGACGCCCCAGCGAGAGGGAATGGAGCCGTGAGCCGCACCTCCCTCTACGCAGAGACAGACAGCCGGGCCTACCGGTCCGGGCGCTGTCGACCGACTCTCAAGCATCCTGGCGGCTGCAGCGGAGACCGCGTCAGCCGCATCGCCCGGTGTGGATTCCTTGGGTTGCTTCTGGTCGTGCAGATCGTTGGCCCGCGATGCGCGGTTGCGCGAAGTCTGCGAGTCGAGGTCTATTCCGAGAGCATCTTCCGCCAGCCCGAGGAATTCAACACCCGCCCCCTGCCGTATTCGCCGGACTTTCTCCAGACCTCGATTGCCCTCTACCAGCGGTTTCTCTCGCACTCGAGCTGCCAGTTCATCCCGTCCTGTTCGCGCTACTCGTACCTCTGCTCCGAGGAGCTCGGATACTCCGAAGCCATCGTCCGGACGTTCGAACGCCTGTACCGCTGCAATCCGTCCGCCCGAACGAGGTACCCGGTGTACGCAGGGTACCTCGTGGACTTGCCGGGATTCCTTCGCCCCGACTTCGCACACACACCTCCGGAGCCCGCGGACGCCGAGCGAGGACGCACAGACTACGGGCTGTGGCTCCTCGACCGAGGCGAATGGCGGGCAGCGTACGATCACTACCTGCGGGAGCAGTTCTTGGCCGCGCGGGCCGAGCATCGCGTGCGTCTCAGTCTGGCCGCCATCAACCTCGGAGACTGGGCGTCAGCGTGGCGGTGGGTGGAATCCGACACCTCTGGCCCAGCGGGCATCCTCGCGGCCCTGGCCCTCTATCGGGGCCAGCGGTACGGCTCCTCTCTGGAGCGCAGCGAACGGGTGCTCAGGAACTCGCAGGGAGCACCGCTCGAGAGGATCGCGGCCATCCTCGTCCTCTCGGCGACGCTCCGTCTGCCAGAGGGCTACGACGCGTCGCGAATCCGGCGAGCACTCCGGGTTCTTCCTGCGTCCTCCGACTCGGCCCTCTACGGCCGCGAGATCGAGGACGCCTGCGAGCGGCCATCGGGGTGGCCCTCGGCGACGGCGTCCCTCGTTCCCGGCCTCGGGCAGGCATTGAACGGCTTCGCACAGGACGGGCTCGTAGCGCTCGGCGCCACCGCCCTCCTGGGATGTGCGGCCCGGTCCAGCTTCCTGTCGGGGAACTCGGCCGGGGGGCTGTTCTTCGGCACCCTGTTCGGCTACGCCTACGCGGCGAACATCCTGGCCGGCTGGTCGGCCCCGGACAGGAGGCAACGCGAGACGCGTGATCGCCTGCTGCGATCACTCCGCGCCATCTACGACCCCGATCGAGGAATGCATCCCTCCGACGTCATCGACGGAATGGAGGCAGGCAGGGAACTGGCAGTAGGCACGCACGGAAGGAGGTAGTCATGGCCAGGAGCGTGTTGTACAGGGCCGGGATCGGTTTCTTGGGTCTCGTCTGTCTGGGTGGATGCGGCGGGGGGGGCATCACTTTTCGCTGCGAACCCCCGGAGAAGCCGGTCGTCGTGCCGATTCAAGGGCTGGGCGAGCGTGTGGAGTTCATCGAGATGGTCGACCGCCTCGACGGGCATTGTCCCGGCGGAGACACGGTGATCGTCATCGTCGAAGAGGGGGACCAACGCAAGGCGTACAAGACCTCCACGGGTACGGGGCAGGCCCGGCTCCTGACCCCGGTGGCCAAGCCGGAAGCGGGATCCTACTACTGGGAACGAGTGGAGTTCCACGGCATGGGACTCGGGGAGAAGGCGGGCAAGGCCTGCGCGCTGGGCTGCTTCGCCCTCGCCGGGGGGAGGGTCGATCATACCAGCGAGAGGTTCGGCTTCTCCGCCGAGAGGCGGTTCGGATGCACGAGCCCGGACAGGGTATCCACCTCCTACGAGTACGCTGAGAAGGTGAACTACAACCTCGCCGGAGACGTCCAGACGACCTCGTGGGACAGCGGTTTCACGCTCAAGTTCCTCGTCGGAGGGAGCGTTATCGAGATCGCCGAAGGCTACGGGTACGTGCACGCGTTCACGTCGGACAAGAACATCCTCCGGTCCAGGTTCTACATGACCGCGGACGGCCATGTGCTGGGTTCGACGCCGGACAGGCCCTCTCCCTGTCGCCCCGCGACCACCCTGTTCTTCTACGACCTCGAGAAGAGGCAGTCGTGGGGTGCGGAGATGCCGTTCGCGCCGCCGACCGCCTACAACGACTTCGCCGTCACCGACGCGGGCCGTACGGCCGTCTTCCTCGTGGGAAGGGAGGGAGAACTGCGCTTCCTGAAGTACGACGCCAGCGCGCTGGCGCTCGCCGTGAAGATGAACCGGGCCGCTCGAATCTAGCGGCCCGCGGAACGCGGTCCGGTGTGGGCCCGTTCATCCAAGTCGCGCAGACGCCCCCGACCCCGGCGGGAAACCGGGGCGGGGGCGTCTCGGCTTGATTCCACACTCCACGTCTGCGAGCAGAACGCTTCTACTTGACCAACACCATCTTCTTCATCGTCTGCGCGCGCTCGGTCTCCATCCGGTAGAAGTAGATCCCCGGCGTGACGTGCTCTCCGGCCGCATCTCGGCCGTCCCACGTGGCCCCGTGCGGGCCGGCCTGCTGTACCTCATCCACGAGCAGGCGCACCAGACGCCCCTGGACGTCGAACACGCTCAGGCGGACGGGACCCGGTGCCGCCAGCTCGTAGGCGATCGCGGTTTCCGGGTTGAACGGGTTCGGCACGTTCTGACCGAGACGATCCGGACGCACCACCCCCGGGTCGCCCGCAACCAGAGTCAGCGCGTCGTCGCACGAGTCGCCCGTCATCGGGAAGCTGTCGAACCATGCGTCGAACTCACCCGGCGTCTTGACCGCGAAGTAGAGCATGTAGGTCCCCGCCAGCTGCATCTGGTGATGGGGTCCGATGGCGCACGTCCCCTCGGCAAGCGTCGTCCACATGTAGCACGGCGTGCGGTAGCCGAACCGCTCGTTGTACTCCTCGTCCCACATCACGGTCCCGTACGCGTTCCCCTCCCAGATCAGGGTCCAGGGTCCCGGGTACTGGTACTGGTAGGGAAAGGCGTTCTTCGACTCCAGGTACTCGAGAACGCTGGCGAAGTCGTGCGGGTTGTTGCTTCCGCCCGGCTCCCACATGGCTCCCTCGTACCGGCCTTCATCGTACGCGTCGAAGTTGAAGGCCATCACGACCTCGATCCCGCCCGAGATGGACCAGGTGATGTCGATCATCTTCGATCCGTAGGCGCCGTTGACGTAGAAGAAGTAGGCGTGGCCCGAATCGACATCGTAGTCCTGAAGGATGGTACCCGTCTCATGATCGTCCATCTCGCCGAGGCCGTGCAACCGGCCCAACCCGTGCTCGAAGTGCTGGTCCAGGAGGTCTCGCCCGGAGCCGTACGTGTAGGTCAGGGCGTCGATCTCCCCCTGGTCGTGATCCAACTCGATGCGGACCGAAACGTCTACGATCTCAGTCGGCGGTTCGGCAAACGCCACCCCGCCCACCAGCACCACGGCGAAGATTACCGACAGGATTCTCCTCGTCTTCACAAGCGACCTCCTCACGATTTCGGTTTACGTTTACCCACCCCCCGGACCTGCCGGCCCTCACCTGGAGGATAGGTCTCTCGTCCACTTTGGATTCCGACCGATACACCTCCCGTGTAGCGGTCTGAACAAAGCGAATCGCTCCAGAAAGAAGCAATCGCAGCAGAACGTTCACAAGTCTTAAACGCTCTTGGCTGCGAAAGCCGTACACCACTATGAGGATACCACTATCTGAGATGAATGTCAACAAGGATCATGCATCACGTGCGGTCCATCATAACACATGCAGAGCACCATACTGACTCCAGGCCCAGGCCGTCCTGGCGCCTGGTCTCGAGCGCTCTTCGGCAGGCACCCGCGCGTGAGGTGTGCCGGACGGGCGCTCGACGGATCACCGATGCGGTTGGTGGGGAAACAGGTCGGCCAGGGTCGACGGGAGATCCGGATACCGGAAGGAGAATCCCGCACCCAGCAGCCGCCGGGGAAGGACTCGGGCGCCGGAGAGCATCACCTCGTCGGCCATCTCTCCGAACGCCAGGCGCAGGACGAACGCCGGGATCGGCAGCCAGGAGGGCCGGTGCATCGCCCGGCCCAGACTCCGGCAGAGGTCGGCCATGCGCTCGGGCGCCGGCGCGGTGAGGTTGAAGGCGCCCTCCAGATCGGTCCTCTCCATAAGGAAGAGAAGCGCGCGAACCTCGTCCTCGAGGTGCACCCACGAGACCCACTGCCGCCCACCGCCCGGCGCCCCTCCGACGAAGTACCGGAAGGGCTTCATCAGGCGGGGAATCATGCCCCCCCCGTGGCCGAGGACCACGCCCGTGCGGGCCAGCACCGACCGGACGCCCACCGA
>Ga0180438_10007005_pt1 | contig 14966 bp, 8 predicted proteins | sample SS_ome_12_FD_132455 | JGI IMG/M metagenome (GOLD analysis project Ga0180438, IMG submission 132455) | Hypersaline lake sediment archaeal communities from the Salton Sea, California, USA - SS_3_D_2 metaG | ecosystem: Environmental > Aquatic > Non-marine Saline and Alkaline > Hypersaline >...
CAGCAGCCGCCCCAACGCCGCGGGCAGCGGCGGCAGGGATTCCAGCTCGGCGAGGATCGCGTCCAGGTGACGGACAGTCATCTTCCCCCCCAGCAGATCCGGCTGTGAGGCTCGTTCCTCCAACGGTAAACCCTCCATGTCGGGGGCGGTCAGCCCCTGGTCCATTGCGGATTGCGGATCGCGGGTCGCGGATTCCCGGACTCGGCGCGTCTTACGCGGAGGCTGTCGGTTGGCAGTACGGGTACCGCCCGCATCGGCGCGCGATCTGCCAGAGAACACAACGCCGCGCTGTCGGCGATCTGTTCGCTGTACTCCCGGCGGACTCTCATGCCTCTTGACCTCGTGTACTTTCTCCGGCCGCTTCTGTCGACAGGCCGGAGCGTCCGGCCTCGAACGCTACGGCCGCTCGCCGCCTCACGCGCGCACCAACTCCAGGATTCGCTCAATCACCTGCTCGATGTTGAAGGGCTTCTTGAGGAACGCGTCGGCTCCCGCGGCCATGAGATCCTCCTCCTCCGCCGGGTTCGCGATCGCCGAGATCGCCAGGATCTTCACGCCCCCCAGCTCCGGCTGGCTGCGGATGGTCCTGCAAACCGCCGTGCCGTTGATGTCGGGCAGCAGGTAGTCGAGGATCACGATGTCCGGGCGGAACTTCTCGGTCAGCATCCCCGCCTCGTAGCCCGTCTGAGCCGTGCTCACCTCGAACCGCCCGTCGGCCTCCAGCGCGTCGACGAACAGCTCGACGATCTCCGGCTCGTCGTCGACGACCAGCACGCGGAACCGGTCGTCGCCGAACCCGTCCATGGGGATGTTGTTGTCCCTCATGAACTTGATCAGGTTGCCCCGCGGCACCCGCCGGAACCGGCTGCCCGGCACGCGGAAGCCCTCCAACTGACCGCTGTCGAAACAGCGGATGATCGTCTGCTGCGACAGCTTGCAGATCCTCGCGGCCTCGCCGGTCGTGAAGACGGCTTTGTCTCGCACAGTCCACTCTCCCAATCGAATCCGGCCGCCTGATCGCCCGCCCCGATCAATCGGCCTGCGAGCCAGCATTCGCCCCAATACACCATCGACGCAAGCAGTTCTTGACTTAATTACCCAATCATTACACTTTACCAACCTTGCTTATTTTAACAAGTCCGCAACGGCTCGCAAGAGAAAAACGGGCGGTGAGAGAAGAAAAACGGACACAGTTCCGCCAAGGGGAGCACGCCGCACTGCCGCGGTAAGCCTGCGGCGAGATCCCGGGTGCTTTGGCCCGGTAAAGGGATGCGATTGCAAAACATAAGGACGCGATCCAGTTGGTGGAAACCGCCTCTGCGGCACGTTCCAAGCACTTGCCGGACAAGGAGGGCGGATGGCCCGTTCAAGGCCGACGTGTGGAACGAGCTACGTTCCGGCGGCGCGGTTCGGGGCGCTGCGGCCGGTTGTCTTGAACTGCTCCAACTTCTCCTTCAGCTCCTTCACGATCTCCGGGTGCTTGTAGTACAGATTGGTGGTCTCTCCGGGATCGTCCTGGAGGTTGTAGAGCTGGCCCGGCGCGTCGGGGGCCGTGTCGGGCAGGGCGTAGGGCTTCATCCGCCCGCGGCTGTAGTTGTTCCCGCCGGAGCCTTTGTGGTCGAGGTACTTCCAGGGCCCACGGCGGATGGCCATGGCAAGGCGGATCGTCTGGTGCAACGTGTACCGGCGGACGGGGGTGTCGGCCTTCTGGCCCAGCAGGGCCGGCAGGACGTCATAGCTGTCCTCGGCGGCGTTCTGCGGGAGCTTCGCGCCGACGACGGCCGCGCACGTCGCCATCACGTCGGTCAGGCAGATCGTCTGGTCGGACGTGCTTGCCGGCTTGATCTTGCCGGGCCAGCGGGCGATGAAGGGCACGCGATGCCCGCCCTCCCACTGATCGCGCTTCACGCCGCGCCACGGGCGGGCGCCGTCGTGCTTGTGGTCCTTCCGCATGTGGACCACGGAAGTCACTTCCGGGCCGTTGTCGCTCGAGACGATCAGCAGCGTGTTGTCGGCAAAACCGAGCCGGTCGAGGGCCTTCATCAGCTCGCCGACGATATGGTCGAACTCGAAGATGAAGTCGCCGTGCGGCCCGGCCTTGGTCTTGCCCCTGAACGCCCGCCCGGCAAACGACGGCAGGTGGACCGCCTGCGTGGAGTGGTAGAGGAAAAACGGCTTGTCCGGGGCCGACTTCGCCTGCCCCTCGAGGAACTTCAGGCTCTTGTCCAGGAAGACCATGTCGACCTCCTCGAGGTCGAAGCCGGGCGCGATCATCCCCGGCCGGTTGTCCCGCGAGTAGGGGTGCTTGGGCAGGGGCGTGCGGTCCAGGATGCCCGTGGGGGGCACGGGGATCCGGTCGCCGTCGACGAACGCGTAGAGCCAGTCGGTCGTCGGGCAGCAGACCGTTCCGAAGAACCGATCGAACCCGCGGTGGATGGGGGCGTCGGGAATTCTGCGCGAGTAATCGACGCGCTTGACGGGCTCGAGCCCGCTCTTGTTGATCGCCTTGCCTTGCTTGTCGAAGAACGTCATGCCGACGTGCCACTTGCCGAAGCCCCCCGTCGTGTAGCCCTTCTCGCGGAGCATCTGCGGGAGCGTCAGGCGGCCCTTCTCGATCATGCAGGGCCCGCCGACGCCGGTGAAGACCCCTCCCATGCCCGTCCGGAACGCCATACGCCCGGTGAGGATGCTGTAGCGGGTCGGCGTGCAGACCGTCGACGGGCTGTGCGCGTCGGTGAAGCGGACCCCCTGCCGCGCGAGCCGATCGAGATGGGGCGTGGGCGCCTTGGCCTGGGGGTTGTAGCACCCCACGTCGCCGTAGCCGAGGTCGTCGGCGAGGATGAAGACGATGTTCGGCAGCCGGCCGCGCGGGGCGGCCGAGCGCCCACCGGCCGCGCCCGTCTCGCCCTTCACCCCGGCCCCAGCCGCGGGCAGCGTCCAGTCGCCCTCGTGGGCGGCGTCGATGCGAATGCCCGCCAGCTTGCTCCCGTCGCGGGCGCAGAGGCGGGCACAGAACTCCCATGGAATCTGGTTCTGCGTGATCTTCATCAGCAGGGGATTCCAGCCGGCCTTCAGCGTGATGTCGGCCTTGTCCGTATACGGGATCGCGGCCCGCGCGACGTTGTTGGCATGGACGAGTTGCCCGTTGAGCCACGCCTTGACGCCGTCGTCGCTGCCCAGCTCCAGCCGCGCCGGCCCCCCCGAGGCCGAGTGCACCCACGTCAGCACGTAGGCCGCACGCTGATCCCCGCCAAGGGCCTTCTTCAGATCGAGGATCGCCGGCCGCTTCGGGTCCGTCCCCGCCGCCAGGGGCCGCCAGACGACGCCCTTCGCGCCGGGCTTCTCCGGCTCGAAGGCGATGTCAAAAAGCTGGCTGTAGATCTTACCCTCCTGCATGTAGGGCCCCGCCACCCGCCAGGCGGTGATGCTGTCGGCGAACCGGTCGATCTGCTGGAGGATCTTCCGCGCCTCGACGGCGGAGCGGCCGGCCTTCGCGGCTGCGATAACCTTCTCCATTGCCGACCGGGCCGCCTCGCGGTCGGCGCCCATCACCGCGCGGGCGATGGTCACGGCGGCGCTGGCCGCCTCGGCGCGCACGGCCCGGTCGCCGAGCTGGTCGGCCGCCAGCTTCAGCGCGTCGACGTGCGCCACGCCCGCCAGACCGGCCAGCACGAGCTTCTTCGCGTCGGCGGCGTCCGCCAGTGCCATCGCCTCGGCGTACTTGCGGACGATCCCATCGTCCCCGCGCCCGGCGGCCAGGCCCAGCAGGCGAACGTAGCCCCGCAGCGCGAGGATGCGATGGGTCTTGCTCCCGGCGTCCTTGGCGAGCTTCAGCAGGGTCGGCGCGGCCCGGGCGTCGGACCAGGCGGCCAGGGCACGGACGGCGGCGTCCTTGACGACGGCGTCGGCGTCGCCGACGGCCGCGGCGACGGCGTCGTAGGCCTTCGCCCCGCCGATCCTGCCCAGCACGCGAAGCAGCGAGGCGCGAGCGGCGGGCTGCCTGGCCGAGGCCAGCGAAGCCAGGGCGGCCTCGGCGCGCCGGGCCGGGTCGGCGGCGGCGGCGACCTGGACGATTGCGTTTTCCGCCTCGGCAACGACGGGGCCGCTCTTGGTCACCAGAAGAAGCTCGAGCATCGCCGGGATCTCCTTGGGGCTCGCCAGCACGCCGAGGGCCTTGAAGGCCGCCTTCGCGACGGCCGGATCGTCGCTTCCCGCCTCGGCCAACAGCGCGGCGGTGGCGGCCGTGACGTTCCGGTCGGCCAGCACGCCGATCAACTCAACACGGAATCCGCCCGCGGCCCGCTTCATGCCCGACAGGATCGCCGCATCCGTCCCGTCGCCTCCGAGGCGGCGCAGGCTCGCGCAGGCGACGGCTGCCTCCTCGCCACTGCCGCCCGCGGCTCTCAGCAGGACGGCGACGGACGAGGCGTCGCCGACGCGGCCGAGCGCTTTCAGCGATTCCACGCGGACCTCGGCGTTGCCGCTGCCGGCCAGCGCCGCAATCGCTTTGCGTACGCCGGGGCCCTTGCGCTCGGCGAGCACTTGGATCAGCAGCACCTGTCGGCCGGCCTTCGCCTTGCCCACCTCGGCGGCCAACGCTTCGGTCACCTCGCGCCCCGGCAGCGCGCGGGCCGCCCGCAACGCAATGCCGCGCAGGGAGGCGTCGCCGCTTCGCAGGTGCTCGATCAGCAGCGCCGCTCCGGCCGGGCCGCGGACGACGATCGCGTGGTATGCCCCCGCCGCCTTCACGTGCCCCGGCACGTCGGCGGCCCGGACGGCGTCGTACAGGGCGATCGCTTCCTTCTGCTTCTTCTGCGCCAGCAGTCGTTCGGCGGCCGCCATGCATGCGTCGGCGGCGGGCACGCGGAGCTCGGCCGCCCCTTCCGTCAGCGCCCCACGAAGGGCCGCCACCGCTTCATCCGTGGCGATCTGTCCCAGCGCCGCCAGCGCCTCGGCCGCCACGGGCGAAGACGGCTTGCCCGCCAGCTTCTTCAGGGCGGCAACGGCCTTGGCGTCTCGGCGGACGGCGATGGAGTTGATCACCCCGGCCAGCAGCCTGCCGCTGAGCTTGCCGACCGCCTCGCGAAAGGCGGCATCGACGCTCGGGTCGTCGATCGGCTCCATGGCGAACCGCGCGTAGCCTCCGAGCCGCTCGTCGCCCAGCAGGCCCGCCAGCACGGGCACCGACTTCGCTGTTCCGACGACGGCCAGTTGCTGGCATGCCCGGGCCTTCTCGAACAGCGGCGCGTCCGACCGCAGCGTGACAAGGTGCTTCTGCTCCCGTTGGGCGGGCGTCGCCGCTTGCTGCGCCCGGCCGATCCCGGCCGACGCGGCGACGGCGAGGATCGAGAGGCCCACGGCGGCCATGGTTCGATGTGTATTCATGTCGTTGCCTTTCGGGCAAGTGAGATACTGACGTTCCTCGCGTTCAGGCATGCCACGGGGCGCGTTTGGCCCGCGTCCGCATGCGGTTGGCCTCGTCGTCGCCGACGAAGGCCTCCTTGACCGGATCGAACGTGACCTTCCGCCCGAGCATCCAGGCGATGGCGGCGGCGTGGCAGGCGATGTGCGACTGCCGCATGATGTTCGCGTTGGCCGCCGTCAGCGCCCGCGACTTGACGCAATCGAAGAAGTTGCTCGTGTGCTGGGCCGGGTCCGTCCCCCGTCGCAGGAAGCGCTTCCGCTCCCCCATCAGCGAGGCCGGGTGCAGCGCGATGTTCCCGCTGTCGCCCGTCTCGACCCAGCCCTCGTCGCCCTCGAACCGCACGGGGCAGGTCCCGAGCCCCAGCCAGTTGCCCTCGTTGCGGAAGCCCCCCTGGCGCATCACCAGCCGGATGCCGTCGGCGTAGTGGGCGACGATCGTCCCGCCGTGCGGCTCGTACGTCAGCGGCGTGGTCGTGTCGGCGTCGACGGCCCACTGGCACAGGTCGACGGTGTGGGCGCCCCAGTCCAGCAGCGTCGCGCCGGAGTCGAAGTCGAAGTACCCTCTCCAGCGGCCCTGAACGTAGCGAGGGTTGTAGGGCCGCCACGGCGCGGGGCCGAGCCAGCGGTCCCAGTCGACCACCTCCTTGTCTGGTTCGGGCTGGCCCGGCAGCCAGCCGTAGTCCACGCGGAGCTTGTAGATCGAGGCGTGGACGGTGTGGATCTTGCCCAGCTTCCCGCTGCGGGCCAGTTCGACGGCGAACCGGAAGTTGCCGATGCTCCGCCGCTGCGTGCCGGCCTGGAAGACCCGCCCGTATCGGTTCATCGTGTCGGCCAGCTCCTGGCAGTCGCCGATCGTGATCCCGCAGGGCTTCTCGCTGTAGACGTCCTTGCCCGCCTTCGCCGCGAGAATCGACGCCAGCGCGTGCCAGTGATCGCCCGTGGCGATCAGCACGGCGTCGATGTCCTTCCGCTCGAGCAGCTCGAACATGTCGCGGTACATCACGCAGTCCGTGTTGCCGTACCTGCCGTCGGCCATCGCCTTGACCTGTCGGCGCCGGCTGGCCTGCACGTCGCAGATGGCCACGAACTGCACGTCCGCCTCGTTCAGCATGTGGCCCAGCACGTACCGCCCGCGCGGCCCGATGCCGATCGCGCCGAGCACGATCTTCTCGCTCGGCGGGACCTTCCCGCGCCCGCCCAGGACGCCGGCCGGCACGATCGCCGGCGCCGCCAGCGCCAGACCGGATGTCTTCAGGAACGCCCGCCGTGTCCGTTTCGCTCTCATCGCTGCATCTCCTTCGTGCCGGCCGCCCACCATAGCCCGGAACCCCGCGATCCTGCCGGGGTTCTCCCACCGTCCGAGGGGCGCGGGCCTGGCTCAGCCGGCGGACCTTGCCGGCCCCGACCGGCCGATCCGCCGCGTCACGGTCTCCAGGGCTCCGGGCCGCCCGGCTTGGGTTGTAGGAACTTGGCGTCGACCTGCTGGTACCAGGCGTGGAGCCTCGCGCGCATCCGTGCCACGCGGTCGGGGTCCCGCTCGGCCAGGTCGTTGCGCTCGCCGACGTCTCGGCGGAGGTTGTAGAGGTGCGTTCGGCCGTCCTCGAAGCGCTCGATGAGCTTCCAGTCGCCCATGCGGATCGCCCCGCCCGGGAATCCGCCCTGGTTGGAGTAGTGCGGGTAGTGCCAGTACACCGCCTCCCGCTGGAGCCGCTTGCCGCCGCGAAGCAGCGGCACGAGCGACAGGCCGTCGACGTGCTGCCTCGGCCGGGCCGGCAGGCCGGCCATCTCCAGGATCGTCGGGTAGAAGTCCGTGCTGATCACCGGCACGTCGCATCGGCTCCCGCCGCGCGTCACGCCGGGCCAGCGGATCAGGAACGGCTCGCGGATGCCGCCCTCGTACAGCCAGCCCTTCCCGCCTCGAAGGGGCAGGTTCGACGTCGGCGAGCCCTCCGACGTGCTCAACCCGCCGTTGTCGGACATGAACAGCACGGCCGTCCTGTCGGCGAGGCCCAGCTCGTCGAGCTTCTTCAGCACCTTGCCGACCGCCCGGTCCATCGACTCGACCATCGCGGCGTAGACGGCGTGCTTCTGGAGGATGCGGACGTTGCGGGCCAACTTGCCGTACTGCCTGCCGGGGGAGACCTGCTCCTCCTTGCCGAACTCCGTCTTGCCGACGAGCCCCAGCCGCTCGGCCTTGGCCTGGTACTTCTCGACGAGTTTCTTCGGCGCCATCAGGGGCGTGTGGACGGAGTAGAAGGCGAGGTAGGCGAGGAAGGGCTTGTCCTTGTTGGCCTCGATGAAGCCGACCGTTTCGTCCGACAGGCGGTCGGGCAGGTGCTCGCCGGGCGGGCCGTCTTCCAGACGCGGGTTGGCGTACGGCGAGAAGTACTTCTTCCCGCCCCAGGGCCCGCCGTGGCGGTGGCCGCCCTTGTTCACGTCGAAGCCCTGCTTCTCCGGCCAGTACTCCTCCGTCGGCCCGAGGTGCCACTTGCCGGCGAAGAACGTCGCGTAGCCGGCCGATTTCAACGCCTCGGCGATGGTGACCTCGCTCAGCGGCATGTCGTCGTGCAGCGGGGCGGGCTTGAATCGCCCGCCGCGTTTGCCGCTGAAGTAGTTCGTCGCATCGACGCGGCTGGGGTACTTGCCGGTCATGATGCTGTATCGCGTCGGGCTGCACACCGGGTTGGCCGCGTAGCCGTTGGTGAACCGCATGCCCGTCGCGGCGAGGCTGTCGATGTCCGGTGTCTCGTAGAACGTCTTGGGATTGTTGGCGCCGATGTCCATGTAGCCGAGGTCGTCGACGAGCAGGAAGACGATGTTCAGGGGCTTGGCGCCCGTCGCGGCGGCGCGGGCGATTCTCGAACGGGGCGCGAGCAGGCCGGCCCCCGCGGCCGCGGCGGCGGTCAACAGCTCTCGGCGACTGATCTTGCGCATCACGTGACACCTCCCAAGGTGGTTGGCCCATCGTCATCCACACGCTCACAGGCAGCGACCGAAGCCTACCGGGCGGGGCGGGGGCCGTCAACGTCCGGCCTGCCGCCACGACAGCCTCATCCGCCCCCGGGCCCCGCAGGGCCGACAGACAGAGCGTTGACGAATGGCAGGCCATCGGACATGTGTCTGGAAGGCAGGGGTTCCCGGGCGACGTGGGAAGACGCCCGTTCCCGGAGGTCCCGCCTCCGGCTCACATCGAATCGGCCCTTCGAGCCTGAGCCCCCATCGCGTGTACTGCCGGCCCGGCTAGGCCGGTGGCGGCGGGGGGAGCGCAGCCGGGGGGGATGCCGCCACGGCGGCGGACGCCTTCTTCTTGCCCAGCCTCTTCAGCAGCACGATGCCTCCCACGGCCGCGACGATCAGCCCGATCCCGATCAGCGGTCGATAGAACAGCCACGCGATCGCGATCACGACGATGGAGATCACGGCCGCCAGGACCAGCGAGATCACGAACGTGCCCGCGCCGATGATGTTGCCGATGAACGGGACCACGTCGCCTAGGACGCTCAGCGGCCTGAAGATCAGGCTGAAGCCGATCACCATCACGACGAACCCGCCGAGCCGGACGGCCCACTTGATCAGGCGATTGGTCTGCTCGCGTTGTTGGAACATGGCCGCGGCCGACTTGCTTCCGACGGCGAGCATGTGGATGTCGTTGCCGGTCTCGGACACGTACGGCTCGAAGCCGGCGGCGATCTGTCTGGAGATGACGCTGACCGGCCCGAGCGGGACCTGCTCGAACGCCACGCGCACGTCGCCGATGCGTGCCTCGCCTTCCTGCGCGCCCGACTCGGAGGCCAGGTAGAGCACCTCGCCGCGAACCTCGGCCCCGTTGGCGTCGGGAACGTTCTCGAACATCTCCGCGACGGGGGGGACGGGCTCGTAGTTGTCGATCTGGCGGACCAGCGCCGCCGGCAGCCCAAACGCGCCGAGCGTGACCTCCTTCGCGTCACGGCTCCAGCTCTTCCACGGCATGGTCTTGGGGTTGTCGTGCCCGCCTTCCCTGAATCGCCCGGAGTCGATCACGCGCGGCGACCAGGTGGTCGAGTAGCTGTAGGTCGTCTCCGTCCTCGAACCCCCGCCGAGCTTCTTCCTCTTGCGAGACTTCTTCGTCTCCTTCCACTGGTACATCTCGACGCGGCGGCGCAGGCGGAGGGCGTTGGCCTTGACGGCGAAGACGGGGTCCGCCAGCGATTCGGCGGTAACGGCCCGGCCGATCACGTGTACCAGCTTGCCCTCGTTGTCGGCATCCACCGTGTTGGCGTCCACGGAGACGACGTTGGATCGGCCCTCCTCGATGGTCCTGGCCTCGCGGACGGTCCGCCCCTCGTTCCAGAACAGCCCGACGATGGCGACGAGGATCAGCACGATGCCGACCAGGATGCCCTTGATGCTGTTTCCGATGCGGCTGAACCAGGACTCGTTGGTGATCTCGGTGACGGCCACGGGTATGTCTCCTTCCCTCGTCCGTCTACGTAGATACCACGGGGCGGCGGATTATTCAACGGGGCGCCCTGTCTTGCCGGCACGCGGAGCCGGGCGCCGAGCCGCAGATTCTCTCGATGAGCCCGCTGCCGGACCGATCAGGCCGGCCCGGCGCGCGGCGGGGCGGTCAGCGGGCCTTTCGGTCGTAGATCATCGCGGCGGTGAGGGTCAGGATCTTCATGTCCTGGGCCCAGCCGAGGTTCTCGATGTACTCCAGGTCCGTCTCCAGCTTGTGTCGAAAGCTCTCGACACTGCGGTCGTAGCCGTTGCGGATCTGCGCCAGCCCCGTGATGCCGGGCCGGACGGCCAGGCGGTCGCGGACGTTGGGGTAGTGGGCCTCCAGCTCGGCGAGGATTTCCGGCCGCTCCGGGCGGGGGCCGACGAGTGACATCGTCCCGGCGACGACGTGGAAGAGCTGGGGCAGTTCGTCCATGTGACTGATCCGCATCCACCGGCAGGCGGGGATGACGCGGGGGTCGTTTTCGTCGGCCCACACCGGGCCGCTGTCCTGCTCGGCGTCGGTGTACATGGTTCGGAACTTCCACATCCGGAAGAGCCCGCCGTCCTTGCCGGCACGCACTTGGGAGAACAGCACGGGCCCCCTGCTGGAGAGTTTGATGATCGTCGCACAGACGGCCATGACCGGCAGGGCGGCGATCAGCGCGACCAGGCCGAGCACGAAGTCCATGACCATCTTCGAGGCCAGGTAGTGGCGGCGGGCACAGTAGACCAGCACCGCGAGACCACCGGTTACGGGCATCAGCGCCATCGGCGCAAGCATTGCTTTCATCTCGGGTCCTCCTAAGGACCTCTTGCAGCGCGCGGATCGGCCGTCTGCCGCATGCGCGGCGCTGCTTCAGGTTGTTGGTTCAGTCGAAACTCAAGTGCGCGCCGGGAGCGTCAGCACACCGACCGGCCGCACTACGACGTTGCGCGTTCGCGGACCGTTCAGAGGCTAGGGACTCGGCGCCGGCCGCGAAGACCGTCCGGCTGGGACAAAGGTGGGGGGCTCTCGCCCGAGGGGGATGGCGGGTGGGATCGTCTGTCTTGTCATTTGGGACCCTCCTAAGGACCTCTTGCCGTACCCAAGCCGGTGGCTCACCGGAAGGCACGGACGCCTTGTTGTCAGTCTGTCGTCAGTCTTCTGTCAGTCTTCTGTCAGTCTGCTGTCAGTCGAACAATACGATTCGCTACCGACTCCGGGCAAATGCGCGGCCGCTCCTCCGCCCATTTTCGCAAAGAAAACGGCTCTTCTTCCTCGTGGCAGGCCGCCGGGGCTCGCCCCCCCGTCGGGTCCGGCCTCTGCGGCGATGACGTTTGCGGCGTCTTCGTGCGGTAGCGGTGCGCCTTGCGGCGCGAGGCCTTTGGCCGTAGGGTGGGCAGGCCTGCCTGCCTCGCAACCAACGATCTGCCCGGCGGCAGGACGTGGCTGGAAGGGAGACGACGAATGCAACGGATCTATTGCCTGGTGATTTGTCTGGCGCAGTGTACGGCGGCTTCGGCGGCCGGGGCGAAGGAGTGGGGGACGGTGACGGTGCCCGGCTTCTGGGAGAGGCAGCCGGGCGGCGGGTATCGCGGGCATGACGGGTTCGCGTGGTACCGCTGTTTCGTGAAGGTGCCGCCCGCCTGGAAGGGGCAGGCGCTCCGGCTGGAGCTGGGGCGGATCGACGATTGCGACGAGACGTTCTTCAACGGCACGAAGGTCGGCGCGACCGGCCGCATGCCGCCGAACTATGACGGCCTGTCGGGCTCGCAGCGGCGGTACGGCGTGCCGGCGAAGGTCGTGCGCGCGGGCGCATATAACCTGATCGCCGTTCGCGTCTATGACGGCGGGGGCGACGGGGGGATGGTGCATCGGCCGTTCGCCCTGCGGTGCCGCAAGGGGCAGATGCGGCTGACGGGCGAGTGGCAGTTCCGAACGGGCGACGACGCGGCGTGGGCGAAGTGGCCCGTGGACCCGGACAGTGCGGAAGGAAAGAAGATGGCTGAGGGCTTTGTCGACAGCGTGCCGAATCCGCCCGGCGGGTCGCAGACGGAGCTGACCGGCGAGGCCGACCCGCCCGCCGGCGAGCTGGTGCTGTGGTACCGCAGGCCGGCGGAGGAGTGGGTCGAAGCCATGCCCGTGGGCAACGGCCGGCTCGGCGCGATGGTCTTCGGCGGCGTGCGGCGCGAGCGGATCCAGTTCAACGAGGACACGCTCTGGACGGGGCAGCCGCAGGACTACCAGCACGAGGGGGCCGCCTCGCACCTCGACGAGTGCCGCCGACTGCTCTTCGAGGGCAAGCAGCGACAGGCAGAGCAGCTCGCGGCCAGGCACATGATGAGCGTGCCCCTGCCGCAGGAGGCGTATCAGCCGTTCGGCGACCTGGTGCTTCAGTTCGCCGGCCACAAGGCGGTGGCGGACTACCGGCGGGAGCTGGACATCGACTCGGCCGCGGCTCGCGTGCGGTACCGCCTCGGCGAGGCGACCTACACGCGGGAGGTGATCGCCAGCCATCCCGACGGCGTGCTGGCGGTTCGCGTGGCGTGCGATCGGCCGGGCGGGCTGAGCTTCACGGCGGCGCTGACGAGCCCGCACGAGCAGTCGCAGACGGTGCGGCTGGACGGGCGGACGCTCGCGATTCGCGGGCGGGTGACGCAGCGAAGCAGCACGCGGACCGAGAGCAAGATGCGTTTCGAGGCGCGGCTGCGCGTCTCGGCGGCCGGAGGCAAGGCGACCGTCACGGACAAGCAGATCGCCGTCGAGGGCGCCGACTCGGCCGTGCTGGTGTTGGCGGCGGCGACGAACTACGTCAACTACGCGGACATCTCCGCCGACCCGGCGGCGCGATGCGAGAAGACGCTGTCGGCGCTCGGCGAGAAGAAGTACGCCGCCATTGTCGAGGACCACGTGGCGGATCATCGGAAGCTCTTCCGCCGCGTGCGGCTGGACGTGGGGCGGTCGGACGCGATGAAGCTCGAGACCGACCGGCGGGTGCGGGAGTTCAAGGGCGGCGAGGACCCGCAGTTGGCGGCGTTGTACTTCCAGTTCGGGCGGTATCTGATGATCGCGAGCAGCCGCCCCGGCGGGCAGCCGGCCAATCTCCAGGGGCTCTGGAACGACAAGATGAGGCCGCCGTGGGAGAGCAAGTACACGGTCAACATCAACACGGAGATGAACTACTGGCCGGCCGAGCCGACGAACCTGTCCGAGTGCCACCGCCCGCTGTTTGACATGATCGCCGACTGCGCCGTCACCGGCAGGAAGACGGCGAAGACGTTCTACAACTGCCGCGGCTGGGTGCTGCACCACAACACCGACCTGTGGCGGGGGACGGCCCCGATCAACGCGTCGAACCACGGCATCTGGGTGACCGGCGGGGCGTGGCTGTCTCAGCACCTCTGGCTGCACTACGACTACACGGGCGACAAGGAGTTCCTGGCCGAGACGGCGTATCCGATCCTGAAGGGGGCGGCGGAGTTCTTCGCCGACTTCCTCATCGAGGACCCCCGCAGCAAGGAGAAGTGGCTGATCTCGACGCCGTCGAACTCGCCGGAGAACGGCGGCCTCGTCGCCGGGCCGACCATGGACCACCAGATCATCCGCAACCTGCTGGGCAACTGCATCAGGGCCGGCGAGATCCTCGGCGTCGACGAGGCGTTCCGCAAGAAGCTCGCCGGCATCCGCAAGCGGATCGCGCCGAACCGCATCGGCCGACACGGCCAGCTCCAGGAATGGCTGGAGGACAGGGACGACCCGCGCAACAAGCACCGCCACATCTCGCACCTCTGGGGCCTGCACCCGGGCCGCGAGATCACCCGCCGCGGCACGCCGGAGCTGTGGGCCGCGGCGATGAAATCCCTCCAGTTCCGCGGAGACGGCGGGACGGGCTGGTCGATGGGCTGGAAGATCAACTGCTGGGCCCGCTTCGAGGACGGCGACCACGCCCACATGATGCTGTCGAACCAACTGACCCCCCAGCGGACCTACCCGAACCTCTTCGACGCCCACCCGCCGTTCCAGATCGACGGCAACTTCGGCGCCGCCAGCGGCATCGCCGAGATGCTGCTCCAATCGCAGGCCACTTCGGCCAGCCCGGGACAGCCGCCCGAGATCCACCTGCTGCCCGCGCTGCCCAGCGCCTGGCCGACCGGCAGCGTCCGCGGCCTATGCGCCCGCGGCGCGTTCGTCGTCGACATCGAGTGGAAGGCCGGCAAGCTCATCGCCGCCACGCTGCTGTCCAAACGCGGCAACCGCTGCACGGTCCGCTACGGCGAGAAGACCGTCGACCTGAGCACCGAAGCCGGCAGGATCTGCCGCCTCGACGGCGGGCTGAACCAGACGGCCGGCGACTGAGGAACTGGGCGGGGCCGCGCCCGTGCTGTCGAGGACGGCCTGTGACGGACATGGCGGACAACCAGGCAGCCGCCGAGCGCGACGCGTGGATGGAAGCGGCACTGGCGCAGGCGGCGATGGCGGAGGCGGCCGGCGACGTGCCGATCGGCGCGGTGATCGTTCGCGCCGGCGAGATCGTCGCCGCCGCGCACAACCGCCGCATCGTCGACGCCGACCCGACGGCCCACGCGGAGATGCTCGCGATCCGCGCCGCCGCCGAGGCGATCGGCGACTGGCGGCTGACCGGCTGCACGCTCGTGGTGACGCTCGAGCCGTGCTGCATGTGCGCCGGCGCGATCGTCCTGGCGCGGGTGGATCGGCTGGTCTACGGCGCCTCGGACCCGAAGGCCGGCGCCGTCGACACGCTCTATCGCATCTGCACGGACGACCGGCTGAACCATCGCGTCGAAGTGATCGCCGGCGTCCGCGCCGACCAGTGCGGGCGGATGCTGACGGCGTTCTTCCGCAAGCAGCGGGCGATGGGGAAGAAGTAGGGAACCGCGCACGAATAAGCTGAACAACTGACCGGTGGAATGATGAGTGACGAATGACGAAGCCGCGAATGACTAATACGGCAGCGCTAGTTTTGCTCAAGAAGCATCGGGAAGGTAGCCGATAGCTCTCCCAAAACCAATGTCTTTGGGAGAGGCGCGATGAACAAGGAGCAGCTTTTGTCCTTGCAGCCTGC
>Ga0180438_10007008_pt1 | contig 14962 bp, 17 predicted proteins | sample SS_ome_12_FD_132455 | JGI IMG/M metagenome (GOLD analysis project Ga0180438, IMG submission 132455) | Hypersaline lake sediment archaeal communities from the Salton Sea, California, USA - SS_3_D_2 metaG | ecosystem: Environmental > Aquatic > Non-marine Saline and Alkaline > Hypersaline >...
ATCGGTATCGGAAGCGGGGTCGATGACACGACCGTTCTTAATCAGGTATTTCACGCTCTTTTCCTCCTAACAGTAGGTAAAGCACGGCCATTCGGACGGAGACGCCGTTTTCGACCTGTTCCAGAATCACGGATTTGGCAGAATCGGCCAGTTCGGTCGATATCTCGACATCCCGGTTGATGGGGCCGGGGTGCATGATGATGGCATCCCGTTTCGCTCGCCGGAAGCGCTCCGGATTCAGGCTGAAAAGGCTCCGGTATTCCCGGATGGAAGGAAAGAAAATCCGCTTCTGACGTTCCAGCTGGATGCGCAGCATCATCACGACGTCGGCTCCCTCCAGCGCTCGATCCATGTCGTACATCACTTCGGCCCCGTAATGTTGAAACTCTGGAGGGAGGAGTGGGGGGGGGCCGGCCAAGACCACCCGGGCACCCAGCTTATTGAGAAGCAGGAGATTGGAGCGGGCCACGCGGCTGTGGAGGATATCACCCACGATGACCACCTTCAGGCCTTCGATCCGTTTTTTATGCTGCCGGATGGTGAAGGCATCCAGCAGAGCCTGGGTGGGATGCTCGTGGGTTCCGTCTCCGGCATTGATCACCGACGAGCTGCAGAAAGAGCTGATGAAATGAGGGCTGCCCGAGCTCGCGTGGCGGATGATGATGGCATCCGTATTCATGGCCTCCAGGTTTTGGATCGTGTCCTTCAAGGTTTCGCCCTTGACCACGCTGCTGGTCGATTTGCTGAAGTTGGAAATGTCGGCGGAGAGCCGCTTGGCCGCCAATTCAAAGGAACTGCGGGTGCGGGTGCTGGCTTCATAAAATAGATTGATGATCGTTTTTCCCCTTAAGATCGGCACCTTTTTAACTTCCCTGGTCGATATTTCGGCCATGGACTCCGCCGTGTCCAGAATGGTCAAAATGTCTGACGCGGATAGGGATTCTATCCCGAGTAGGTGTTTATGATTGAAGGCCACGGCACTCTCCTAATTGATCCCGGCGGGTTCGATGATCTGGACTTCGTCTTTCTTGTCGATCTCATCCATCTGTAGTTTTACCCGTTCCCTGCGGGAGGTCGGCAGAAATTTTCCCACGTAATCGGCCCTGATGGGAAGCTCGCGGTGACCGCGATCGATGAAAACCAGCAGTTGAATCGTCTTGGGTCGACCCAAATCGATCAGGCTGTCCAGGGCGGCCCGGATGGTCCGTCCGGTGAACAGCACGTCATCCACCAACAGCACGTCCTTCTTATCCACGGCAAACGAGATCTCCGTCTTCTTGACGATGTGCTGTTCCCCCATGTCGGAAAAATCGTCTCGATACAGAGTAATGTCCAAGACACCGACGGGGATATCCACCCCTTCGGACTCCTTGATCAGCTTGGCGATGCGTTTGGCCACGAAAACACCCCGGGTTCGGATTCCGACGATGACCAGATTGTTGAGATCCCGGTTGCGCTCGATGATCTCGTGGGCCATGCGCTGGAACGCGCGCTTGATCTTGGCTGCGTCCATGATCCTGGCTTTGATCTTTTCCTTCTTCATGGCGGTCTCCTTGCGGCCGTGTTTCAGATCGGGGAATGCGGGTGATTACGTGACCTGACAAAAGACGACATCGCGATTTCTCTTAAGAAATGCACTATCTTAGGTCAAATGTCAAGAATCCGGGGAACTGCGGCCTAGGTTCCCTCCGTCAGGCCGTGCCTTTCGAAATAGCGTCGGGCCACAGCCAGGTCCTTTTGGATCCGGGACTTGAGTTCCGCTGCCGAATCGAACCGCTTTTCGGCCCTTATTTTTTGGTGAAAAAGGAGCGAAAGCGAGGATCCGTAAAGGTCTCGCGTGTAATCCAGAATATGCGTTTCGATGCGGAGGCGGTCTTGCCCGAATGTAGGCCGAGTCCCGACATTGGTGACCGAGGGCATGGCCCGACCTAAGGCTATGGCCGTCGTCACAAAAACTCCGGGAGGCAGGATCTCGTTGGTTGTGTCAAGGTTGGCGGTGGGGAATCCCAATCCCCGTCCCAGATTCTGCCCGGCAACAACCCGGCCCTCTATCATATAGGGATCCCCCAGGAGTCGTTGGGCCTTTTCCACCTCTCCCCTCCGAATGCAGTCGCGGATCAAGCTGCTGCTCACCACTTCTCCCTCCCGGATCAGGGGAGAGACGGGGTATAGGGTCAGGGCGTATTTGCGGGCCAGATCACGCAGACCGGAAACCGTGCCGGCCCTCTGCAGGCCGAAACGGAAATTTTCGCCCACCACGATCACGTGCGCATTGAGGCGCTGGATGATGATGTCCCGGATGAAAAGCTCAGGCGAGAGCCGCGAAAGTTTCCGGTCAAACGGGAGGAGGTACACGGCTTCCACCTCGAGACTCTCAATCCTTCTCAGTTTCTGGGGCTCGGTCTGGAGGAGTTGTATGCGTCCTCCCCCGGTGACCTTGCCCGGATGGGGAGAAAAAGTTAAAACCAGGGATAAGAGTTCCTCCCGGCGGGCCTGATCCACCAAGAAAGACAGGATGTGCCGGTGGCCGAGATGAACCCCATCGAAGTTCCCGATGGCCACGGCGGCCGGAACCGCAGGGGAGGGGCGAACATCCAGCGAACGTATGACGTCCATGTCTTTATTTCCTGTGTCCCTCGGGATGATAAGCCGAGATGTCTAGGTCTCTCATTTCAGCTGCACCGCCGTCCTCGATGAGACTCGGGATTGAAATTTGATCGATTTAACTCTATAAAATGGATTGAGAAAAAAATATACACCAAGCAAGCTGTTTATTCAAGCCGGAGGTGACTCGTCTCGTTGGGATTGGATTTCCGCGGCAGCTTGGGGTCACCATCCGAATCATTGGTGTCGAAATGAGCTTCAGCCGCAGGACGCTGTAACGGGATGCCTGCCGCCGGGGCTGGGAGAGGATGATGGATGACGCAGATAAGGCCGGTCGAGAGTTCGGGGAACTGGTCCGGATCCTGGATGTCCTCCGCGGCGAAAAAGGCTGTCCTTGGGATCGACAGCAGGACATCAAATCGATCGTTAATTACTTTTTGGAAGAGGCGTATGAAGTGGTGGATTCCATTTTTGCCCAGGACCCCCCGGCCGTGGTCGAGGAATTGGGCGATATGCTGATGGAGATCGTGTTCCTGGCCCGCTTGTACAAAGAAACGGACGCGTTCCGCATGTCCGATATCGTGGAAGGCATCAATCGAAAGATGATCCGCCGTCATCCGCATGTATTCGGTAAGCAGACCGCATCCCGGGCCGAAGATGTCATTGCGACCTGGAACCGGCAGAAGAGTTCGGAGAAGAGTCGGGCATCTCTCTTCGACGGTATCGGCTCTCATACTCCCGCCCTGTTGACGGCCTTCCAGATCGGCCTGCGGGCCGCAATGCATGGATTCGATTGGCCGGAGACCCAAGGTGTTTTGGATAAGGTCAAGGAAGAGATGGCGGAACTGGAGGCGGCCGTGGGTGAGAAAGATGCGACGGAGATACGGGTAGAGATCGGCGATCTTTTCTTTGCCTTAGCGAATCTATCGCGTCACCTGGGCGTCAATCCCGAGATCGCCCTCCGCTTTGCCAACCGGAAATTCATCCGCCGTTTTCGTTTCGTGGAACAGGAACTGCAGAAGCTGGGCCGCAGAGTCGAGGATGCGACATTGGATGAGATGGATTCACTTTGGGAGAGATCAAAAGCAAAGATCGACGATCCTTATGATTGATGGGAAGGCGGGATTCCCCCGGACCGGGAATCAGGTCATGGATGCCAGGTCGGGGCGCTTTCCCTTGCGCTGGAGAAGGCTGGCTTTGATGAATTCATCGATATCGCCGTCCAGCACCTTTTCCACATCCCCGATCTCGACATCGGTCCTGAGGTCTTTGATCATGCGGTAGGGGTGAAGCACGTAGGAACGGATCTGGTTGCCCCACGCGATGTCTGATTTGGCATCCTCCATCTGCTGGATCTTTTCATTCTGTTTCTGCTTTTCCAGCTCGTATAGCCGGGATTTCAATACTTTCATCGCCGAGGCTTTGTTTTTGTGCTGCGAGCGCTCGTTTTGGCATTGAACGACTATGCCGGTGGGGATATGGGTGATGCGCACCGCGGAATCGGTGACATTGACGTGCTGTCCGCCGCGGCCCGACGCGCGATAGGTATCGATGCGGAGATCATCCGGATTGATTTCGATGTCGATGTCTTCGTCGACTTCCGGGTAAACGAAGACGGCGGCAAATGAAGTATGCCTCCGCTTATTGGCGTCAAAGGGAGAGATGCGGACCAAGCGGTGAACCCCGGATTCCTGGGCGAGATTACCGAAGGCATAATCGCCCTCGACACGAACGGTCACACTCTTGAGCCCGGCTTCTTCACCGGGCTGCAGGTCGAGCACCTCTGACTTAAATCCGACGCGCTCGGCGTAGCGCAAATACATGCGCAGCAGCATCTGAGCCCAGTCCTGCGATTCGGTCCCGCCGGCGCCGGGATGGATGGTCAAAATGGCGTTGCGGGCATCGTCTTTTTCTTGAAATAAGGTCTTGAGCTCGGCATCATCCATGATCCGGATGAAACCGTCGATTGCACGATCGAGGTCGTGCTCGACCGGCTCACCCTCGAGACCCAATTCCAGCAGGACCTCCAGCTCCTCCTTTTTTTCGATGATATCGGCGATGAACTCGAGGCTCTGGCTCAGCCGTTTTTTCTGCTGTTGCAGGCTGAGGAATTTTGGCTGGTCTTTCCAGATTTCGTGAGAAGAAAGCTGTTGATTGATGGCGTCGAGTTGAGATTGTTTCTCTGCTTGGTCAAAGAAAACCTCGCAGCTCCTCGAACCGGCTCATTTGTTCCTTGATCCGGCTCTGAAGCTCGGCGAGGGTTGTCCTAGGCGGTCTCGACTCGTCGTTCATGACGCCTCTTGATTATCGCCAGGATAAGCAAAACACCGCTTAAAGTCAAGCTTACCCAGGGCAGAAAATAGCCAAAGCGGACATAAAAGGACAGGTGGTTCGAGGGAGTGATATCCTCGGTGAGAAAGGTTGTGGTGTCCAACCGGGAGCGCTGCAGGATGCGGCCGTAAGGATCGATGATCCCGCTGATCCCGGTGGTGGCGGAGCGCAGCAGGAAACGCCTGGTTTCGACCGCCCGCAGGACGGCGATGGCGAAGTGTTGATAGGGAGCCGAGGAGCGGCCGTACCAACCGTCATTGGTGATGGTGACAAGAAAACGGGCTCCCAGGCGGACAAAACGGCGGGCGATATCGGGAAAGATGATCTCGTAGCAGATAGGAGAGGCGTAGGGAATCCCGTTGAAATCGTGCAGCACATAGGTGTCTCCGGGAGTCAGCTCCCCGATGGCGTGGGTGAAATTGGCGATAAAGGAGAAAAACCACTTATAGGGGGTGTACTCGCCGAAAGGTACCAGATGCGTCTTAGCATAAAATGAGGTCCGGCCGTCGGGAGTCAGGTTGACGGCGGTGTTGAAATATTCGGGGCCTCCTTGGGAAAACGCGATCTCGTTGGTCCCCAAGAGGAGGGTGCAGTGCTGTTCCCGGGCGAAAGCCGATATGGTCCGGGTAAACCGGGGGAAATAGGCGTAACTGCACGAAAAACAAAGCGGGACCGAGAGTTCGGCCCAGACGATCAGTTCCGCGCCTCCGGCTGCGGCCTTCCGGCTGAGCTCCAGATGACGCTGGAGCAGGTCCATGGTTGCGGCGTCTGTGATTCGGGTGAAGTCTGTCTCTGCCGGCACGTTTCCTTGGATCACGGCGCCCCGAAATGTGGAGTCGCTTTGGGCCACATCCTTCAAGACCAGCCGGCCTCCGACATGCACCAGCAGGATGAGAGCCAGGGTTGAAAGGAATGGGACTCTTTTTTTATGGAGCATAGAGAAGACAAAACTGGACTGCAGGATGAACATGAGGAACGACAGCCCGTATACTCCGGTCACGGAGGCGGCTTGGATAAAAGCCAGGTTCTGGTATTGGGAATATCCCAGCAGTCCCCATGGAAATCCGGTCAGGAGGTGGGTCAGCATGAATTCGATCGTGACCCAGGCCAGGCCGCCTAGGACAAAGACGGCCCGGGGAAAGGCCGTTCGCAGCCGCGAGAAAAGCCAGGCAAAGGCCGCCCAGAACAAGGCCAGGAAGGCGGCGAATCCGATGTAAACGAGCAGGCTGAATCCCCAGGAAAGATCTCCATAATGGGCGGGAACCGTGGGTATCCAGTAGAGCAAAACCAAGTAAAAAACAAAGCCAGCACACCATCCCAGAAAAAAGGCCCGGCCCGGGCGGTGCCGGTACAAGAGATAGAGCAGGGGAACGAGGGAGATCCAACCCAGAAAGAAAAGGTTGAATTTGGGAAAGGCAAGGGCCGTGAGGGCTCCGGCGGAGGCGGCTGCGGCAATGGGTTTGAAAGCTCTCATCACCCCGCGCTCCTCCTCCCTTAGCGAAGCTCGGCTCTCTTGCCGGCCTATCCGAATCCTGACTCGAGCTGCCTACCGCTGCACGATAAAATAGTCTCTGGCTTTCTGGCCTTCCGTCTCCACCAGCCGGGATTTGGCCTGCTCGGCCTCGGCGCGGGTGCCGAAGCCTCCTATTACCACTCGATACAGCTGCCGTCGGTCGCCCGCCCCGGGCGCGATGATCTGAGTGGAAAAACCCATGCTTTGGTACTTCTCCACCACCGCGTCCGCCGACTCCCGGGAGCTGAAGGCTCCGACCTGCAAAAAGAACCGGCCCGATGAGGGCGGGGGAGTGCTTTTTTGGGCGGCGGTCGATTTTTCAGGGACCGGGGGAGTGGTTTTGACCTTCGGCTTGGTCACCACCTCGGTCGGTTTTTTTTGTTCTTCCTGTTTTTGGGCCACTTCATGCCCGGCGATCTCCTGCTTGATTTCATCCGTGTCGGCCGCCGGCCTAGGCTTCTCGGCCACCACGTCTTCGAACGGCTTCGCCGGGACCGCCTGGCTGCCGGCGACCTGGGCCTGCTTTTTCCCGACGGAAACTCCCAACAGAAAGATGATGATCCCAACGATGATGATACCGATAAAGATGAAGATCAATACAGAGCTTGAAATCTGCAGCTCGCGGTAGTCTTTGTTTCTCATTATGCTATCTTACTCTTTTTTCCCCGCGGACGTAAATGCTTTCATCATCTCGATGGGAAGAGGAAACACGATGGTGGAGTTTTTCTCGGTCGCGATCTCGGTCAAGGTTCCGAGGAAACGCAGCTGTAAGGTCTGCGGATTCCGGGAGATCACTTCCGCCGCCCCCAGCAATTTATCCGCCGCTTGGAACTCACCCTCGGCATGGATGACCTTGGCCCGGCGTTCCCGCTCGGCTTCGGCCTGCTTGGCAATGGCGCGCACCATGTTTTCCGGAAGATCGACGTGCTTCATCTCGACCAACTGGACCTTGATTCCCCAGGGATCGGTGTGTTTGTCGATGATTTCCTGGAGTTGGATATTGAGCTTTTCCCGCTCCGAAAGCAGTTCATCCAGCTCGACTTCGCCCAACACGCTGCGCAAGGTGGTCTGCGCCAGCTGGGAGGTGGCGAACAGATAGTCCTGCACCTCCAGCACCGCCTTCTGGGGATCCATGACCCGAAAGTACACCACGGCATTGACCTTTACGGAAACGTTGTCCTTGGTGATCACGTCCTGCGGCGGGATATCCATGACCACGATCCGCAGGCTGACCCTCACCATCCGATCGATGGGCGGGAATACAAAAATGAGGCCCGGGCCTTTGGGCTTGGCCAGCACGCGTCCCAGACGGAAAATGACACCGCGCTCATATTCACGCAGTATCTTGATCGCGTTCAAGAGATACAGGATAATCAGGGCGGCGACGACGATGGGATAGGTTATCATAGTACCCTCCTTAAGTTTGCTAAAGCGTCAGGTCAGATCTTTTTAACCTTCAGTTTCAGGTTGGGCAGGACCTGTACTACCCTGACCTTGGATCCCGGCTCGATCTCCTGATCCGCTTCGGCATTCCAGAGCTCGCCGTGAACGAAAACCTTCCCCTCGAGCTTGAGCGGAGTCCTGACTTCTCCTATTTCTCCGATCAGTCCTTCTTGTCCGGTTGTCGCTCTTTTGGAGTGGGCGCGGACGGCCAGGACGACCAGAAAGATGAAGATCAAGGACAGGCCGATGGCCAGCGGAATAACGAGTTTCAAGCTGGGCTTAAGCTCCGGAATGGGAGCATCGATGAGCATTATCGAGCCTATAACCATGGCAATGACTCCTCCTACCGACAGAATTCCATAGCTCTGGATCTTGATGTCCAGGATAAACAATCCGATCGCCAATAGAATCAGAATCAGCCCCACATAATTGATAGGGAGGATCTGGAAGGCGAATATAGCCAGGAGGATCGAGATTCCGCCCAGGACTCCCGGGAGGATGGCCCCCGGATTGGAGAACTCGAAATAGAGCCCGAGCAGTCCCAGCATGAGGAGAATGTAGGCCAGATTAGGATTGGCGATGGTGAGCAGGAATCTCTGGCGGGCGGACATGGGCAAATCGATGATTTCTTCCTGTGCCAGATCCAGCTCGACTTCGCTTCCGTCGAAGCGGGGTAGAATCCGGCCGTGAAAGTGTGTCAAGATTTCCTGGCTGTTCTGGGCGATGAGATCTATCAACTCGCCTTCCAGGGCTTCCTTTTCGGTATAGGAGGCACCGAGTCGGACCGCATCTTCCGCCAGTTTTGGATTGCGGCCCCGTTTCTCCGCGATGCTCTTGATATAGGACGCCGCATCGTTCATGACCTTTTTTTCCATGGTCTCATCCATGGCCTGGCCGGTGATGGATATGCCCACCGGCGAAGCCGCACCCGTGCTGGTTCCGGGGGACATGATAAAAAGGTCACAGGCTACTCCGATGAAGAAACCGGCCGATGCGGATCTCGCCCCGCTGGGACTGACGTAGGCCGCGATCGGGGTCTCGGCATTGAGGATCTTTTCGATGATCTCACGCATCGAAGAATCCAGCCCTCCCGGCGTGTCGAGAATCATGATGATGAGTGACAGGTCGGCTTGATCGGCGCGATCAATGGCGCTGCAAATGTATTCGGAGGTAACGGGGTGTATGGGGGCATTGACGGTGATGCGCAGGATGTCGGAATGGCAGAACAAGGGGATCGACATCAGGAGGATGAGGCCCAAGATAGATTTTTTCACTTTGAGTTCATTATAGGAGCGGCAATTTTACAAGTCAATAATTTTATCCTTGACTTTTTATTTGCAATAATTTAAATATAAAAAATTCCAGTGGCTGTATCCAGGAAAAGGAGAGATGGATGATCAAGAACGACATTGCCCTCGCCATTGAAGCCAAATCCGAATTCAATCGGGCAAAATCCTTGCTGGTGGTGGATACCATCCTGGATGCATTGAAAGATTCCCTGGCCGAAGGAGAAAAGATCGAAATACGTGGTTTCGCCAGCCTCAAAGTCGTGTCCAAAAAGACCGGATTCGGCCGCGATATCCGCCGTAAGAAACAGATCAAGATCAAAAAAGGCAGGCGGATCAAATTCCGTCCCGGCCAGGAATTGAAGAACCTGGCGTCCAAATAGGGCGTACCATTGCTGGACAACCGCTTCGGTAATCATGAGTAAGTACGCCGCTAAACCTCTTTTCCCCGAGAAGCTGCACACATATTCGCTCAAAAACAGGAAAAGTAAGGTGGGGGTGGAAAGGTTCGCCCGAGTCTGGGAGCCGGATCCTTCCTTCCGGGATTTCATCGCCGGGCTGCCCGATATCCTCGGCGGCAGTGATTTCAAGGCTTTTGTTCAGGCCTGGGTTTCCGCCCGTTCGCAAGGGCGGGGGATGATCCTGGGATTGGGGGCTCATGTCATCAAGGTGGGCTTGAATCCGGTGATCATCGATCTCATGCGGCGAGGTTGGGTCACCGCCTTGGCTATGAATGGAGCCGGAGCCATTCATGACTTCGAGGTGGCTTATGCGGGCATCACCTCGGAGGATGTGGCGGATCAGATCCAGCAGGGAAATTTCGGGATGGCGCGGGAGACGGGGGAACACCTGAATGCCGCATCCGAAGCAGCCCGGAGACAGGATATCGGCCTGGGTGAGGCGGTCGGGAAGATGCTGGCGGACTCCGATTTCCCCCACCGGGACGTCAGCCTGCTGGCTTCCGCCTATCTCCTCAACATTCCCGTCAGTCTGCATGTCGCATTAGGGACCGATACCATACATTTTTTTCCCCAGGTCTCTGGTGAGGCGCTGGGGAAAGCCTCGCTTACGGATTTTTTCCTGTTCTGCCGGCTGGTGTGCGATCTGGACGGAGGCGGGATATATCTCAATGCGGGATCTGCTGTGATACTCCCCGAGGTTTTTCTCAAAGCGGTCTCATATGTCCGCAACCTGGGCCATCGTTTGGAGGATTTTTCTACCGCAGTGTGTGATTTCATCCGCCACTACCGTCCGGAGCAGAATGTGACGGTTCGTCCCCTGCGTGGGAAGGGCAGCGGGTACTACTTCGTGGCCCAGCACGAGGTCTTTATTCCGCTGCTGGCGGCGGCCCTCAAATCGAATCGGATCGAATGAACCGGGCTAATCCTCCTCTTCAAGGGAGGAGGACATCAGCCTGTAATCCTGGTGGAGGTGCCGATAGACCCGCTCCGCCTGCTCGATGGTGGCCGCCAGGTTACCGCCGGTATGGATGATGTAGTCGCCATATGCGAGTTTTTGCTTAGCCGGCATCTGGCTTCGGATCTTTTGCAGGGCCTCCCGGCGGCTCGTCCCTCCCCTCTGCCTCAGCCGCTGAATCTGCAGTTCCCGGGAGCAGTAGGTCACGACCACCTTGTGAAAGAGATCAAGCAATCCGGCTTCGATGGTCAATGCCGCTTCCGAAACGAAAATTCGATAATGACCCTGAACCTCGAGCCGTGCGATGACCTCTTTTTTTTCTTCCAGGACCAGGGGATGGAGTAGACGGTTGAGAAACATACGGTCTTCGGCTCGAGAAAAGACCCGCGCACCCAGCAGGTCTCGGTCGATGGTTCGGTCGGCACGGAGGATGCCTGTGCCGAAGTGCTCAACAATGGGTCGCCAAGCCGGAGCATCGGGCTTCATCAGGGCGTGCGCCACTTGGTCGGCGTGGTGGATGTAGCAACCCAGCTCCTCGAATATGCGGGCGACTACGGATTTTCCGGTGGCGATTCCTCCGGTTAGGGCGACGATCAGCATGCTAGGTCCCGCCACCGCGGCTGGTCAGTGAAGAGCTGCCGCTGAATTACTTCTTGGTTTTTTCTTCTTCTTCTTCTTGTTCTTCTTCTTGTTCTTCTTCTTCTTCTTCTTCGGTGAGGAACTGGAAGTCCTCGTCAAAACACAGGGCGATGCCCTGCTTTTTCCCCGGTCCTGAAGCCTTGTTCAAGCGGACGGTGAGTCCACCCAGCCGCAGCTTAACCTTTTTGCCTTCCGTAAGATTGGGAGGCAGGTCGATGATCAGATTGAGTTTGGATCCCACCGTCACTCCTGAGTCCAGCGTGAAGTAGGCTCCACCCGAGCTGATGTTTTTTAGCGTGGTCTTCTCATGAAAGGCCTGACCCACCGGCAGCTCTCCTTCCACCATCGCGGGTAAGGGCAGCTCGAAGCGCCACTCCTTGCGGCGGTTACGGATCATCTCGAGTAAAGCCGGATCTATGTGAGAAGTGTCGGTGGTTGTCTTTTTTTTGGTGGTCTTTTTTACCATGGTGGTTTACCTCAAGCCATTTAAAATAGTGCGGAATTTATGGCATACAGTGCCAACTGAAGGCGGCTGTGGGTGTCAAGTTTTGCGTAGATGCTCTTGATGTGCGACCGGACGGTGTTTTTGCTGATGAACATGGCGTCCGCGATCTCATCGTTGCTCTTACCCTGTCCGATCAAACGCAAAACCTGAAATTCCGTCGGAGTGAGTTGGTCCAGCGTCTTTTCTTTCAAATCCCGGCCCACAACTGAGATGATGCGATCCATGATGCTGCTCATCTTATCCCGGGGCAGCCAAATCTCTTCCTTATACACGACCCGCATGGCTTCCGCCAGCTGCTCCGAGGATTCGTTCAGATCGAAGTACCCGCGCACCCCGACATTCATGAGCCCCACCACCTCTTCATGCGAGGGGATGTTGCCGAGCAGCATGAGCTGGCTCGAAAGCTTATTGTTCTCAGCGATGTCACGCACCGCTTTGCACACTTCCCTAAGATTGGGCATCGGTTCGGAGGTCGTGAGCAGCACCACATGCGGCTGGGTGTCCTTGATGGCTGCCAGAAAGGAATCGATGGTGCTCTTCTCCACTCCGGTCACCTCGATATCGGCGGCGCCTTCCAATGCCCGAAGGATACCGGATAGAATAAGGTCGGACGTGCAGAAGACCAGCGCTTTGATAATTTTTTCTTCCGGGGCTTTATTGCTTTGTTTAGTCATGATGGCCGAGCTTTCGTCCCTTTTACTGAATTAGTTCGGGGAGCGGAATTCCTCATAATTCGGGGATATGTTATAAAAAGCGCTTTCCCTTGTCAATACCAGGTTGGTAAATGCCTCTGGAAAGTCTTCCCCTGACCGTAAGCACTCCCTGGAACGGGCGAGGGGATATTGAGATATTTAATGAAAGGGGGGGGGGGAGAACTCAGCGGCGGAAAGTCGAGCTGAGGGGAAAAGTGGGTGGATTATCGATGACGGAGGGAATGTATGACTATTTGGAAGAATAGATCGGTTGGATTTTATACAGTTTGTCCAATTGGATCGAGACCAGTTGATGATTGTTATGGCTGGGGTCGCTGCTGGCAAAGACCACCTCTCCCGATACGATAAGGTTCAGCTGGTTTTCTAGGATCAGAGTTTTCGGAACATTGAGCGAGAGCACGAGTTTGCTTCCGATAGTGACTTTGTTTTTAAGCCAGAATACGGCCTCTTGAGAGCTGATGGAGGAGAGTTCGGTGCTTTCTTCGAATTCATTATCGTTGGCGTCGACCCCGCTCACGGTAGTGGTCAAAGAGAGGTCGAAGGTCCGTTCCGTCTTCGGACTCCGCATATGGTATGGCTTGGCGCTCTTATTGATTTCCTGATCTATTCGCATGATGTCCTCGATTCTGGCAGATGCTCCCTCCGATTTCAATCCCTCTTCAGGATGATTCCATGGGTGAAATTTTGTCGATTCCCCTCCTCCTCAAGGGCTAATTTCCTCCCTTTTCCCACCTGCCTACCTGCTTTCATCGATGATGTATTTATTTTCGAATTTCAAGGAAACACGCTGCCGGCTGTTCTGGTTTTTGGGGGCTTCCAGGAAGATGATGGTTCCTTTGATGATCAGCTTCAGGTCCTTGTCGTCCGCAAGCTGGGAGGGGAGATCCACGGTCAACCTCAGCTCGTCCCCCATGTTGACCGTGGTCGTCAGCCAGAAGGAGGAGCCGTTTTGGCTGATGTAGGAGAGGATGGTCTTTTCGGTAAAGCGGCTTCCCTCGGCATCCATCCCTTCCACCAGAGTAGGAAGCGGCATGTCAAAGCCCTGCTCCTGAAAGGTTTCATCCAGCAGCTTTCTATGGGATCCGAATTTCGCCATACTAGCTTCCTTTTCCTCTTTGAAATTCAGTGTGACATAACGATGCCATAGAATATTTTCGAGAACAATCACCTTTGAGGATGAATCGCAGGGTGAGATTTCCCCCGCGATTAAATCACCCCCTATCACCCCTGAAGGGTGAGGGGCTTTCTATCTTGTTTACTCTCCAGGATTTCCAGTAATTATCAGTGATTTTAAGGAATAATCCCGTCATAAAAGTCGACACTTTTAGGCTTCCTTTTCTTTATTCAGACTACTTAAATCAGTATTTTATTCTTTATTACTTTGATAATTATTATATAATTAATAGTTATAGATGTCAATTTTAATTTTCCCGCATTAAAGTCGACAGTATGAAACATAAATAATACAATTGAGGCCAGTTGGATATATTTCGCCTGGAGTTAAATCAATGCCTACCAAGCCGAATGAAGACTTTATTCCGAGGGCAATCGAACATGAAGGATTGCGCAGGATGCTTGAATTTCATTCTGGAAAGATAAAAGAAGTCGTGAATTTTTCATCATGGGTATTTAAGTGGATATTAGAATCCATCGAATCGTCAGGCGGCAAAGATGAAACGATTCCACTATTGGGTTCTTTTAGACATATATTTGAGCTTTTAGATGCAATATCAGAATTGATAAGGATATCGTGTATCGATCCATGCAAAATCCTTTTGAGATCTATTTTTGAATCATTGTTATCAATTGAATATATTCTCGAACAAGACTCCAAACGGCGAGGCCTAGATTTTATGATCTGTTATTGGCATGAAGACATAAAACAATATAGGAGATGGGATCCAGATGACCAACTACACGCGGAAATGCTTGAAAGAAAAAATAACGATATGATTATGAGAGAATGGCGCTTCGAGGGCATTCCAGATGTAAAAAACATAAAATATGCTATTGAACAAAAAAAGAAAGTATTTGAATTACCGCTTTATCAAGATTCAGAGAGCGAATATCAACGTTTTAGAGAGGAAAGAAGGGGAAAGGCTAAATGGTATTCCTTACGAGGGGGGCCACGAAGCGTGAAAGAGATGGCAGAGAGATTGCGCCGCCCCCTCCAATATGACTTTTTATATGGATATTTTTCTGAATCGGTTCACGGCACTGATTTGATCCGCAATAAGATTGAACAGATCAGTGAAGATCTAATCTCAGTTGCGCAGCTTCGGCTTCCAAGAGATACAGATTTTGTTGCTGGAATGGCCATGAATTTTGGCCTATCGGTGATTCGCAATTTTGTGGAAAACTTGATCCCCGAAAAACGTCAAGAATTAACTATTGACACCTGCATAAATAATGTCCTATACTATGGGCAGGAGGTGTCACATGAGACCTTCCGGAAGCCCAGAAGCATTGGAACGCCGTCGGTTCAAAGCTATGGATCTCTTGGAAGACGGAC
>Ga0180438_10007010_pt1 | contig 14957 bp, 12 predicted proteins | sample SS_ome_12_FD_132455 | JGI IMG/M metagenome (GOLD analysis project Ga0180438, IMG submission 132455) | Hypersaline lake sediment archaeal communities from the Salton Sea, California, USA - SS_3_D_2 metaG | ecosystem: Environmental > Aquatic > Non-marine Saline and Alkaline > Hypersaline >...
CTGAACCTTGCATAAAAGCAACTTTTACAGCCATTTCATTTTTCACTTTTGTTTTGTTTTTTTATTTTTTTTAAATTAGCTAATTTAGTTTTAAAAAAATTAGTTGAGTATAATTTATGTGAGAAATAATTAATAAATTACTTTTCTTAATGCAAAATTGTAAAGAAGTTTATTGTATTTTGAATATCTATTCAGAAAAAAGGTTAAAAGTAAAAAATGAAAGAATCTAATTGATTGTATATTTTATGATATGAATTGAAGCTTTTATTTATGGTTTTTGTTATCTAATTTAGAAATATTATAAACTTATGTCATAATTACTGAATGATTATTCACAAATCTTTAAATATAATAAAATCAAATAAAGTATTTTTATACAATTAATTTTTAAAAAAATTTGTTGAGCATTTTATGAGAGAATTAATCAAACAAATTGTCCTTTTCATTTTTGTTTTGATGATATTCTATTGAAATATTATCTAGGAGAGTTTATATTCGTGTCGCCCGAAGTAGTGTCGGAAGTAATCGCAAACTTTTTCGAAAGCCTAATTTCTTCACGAGTTTAAACTTACGTGACATCATTGTTTCCCAAATTTGCTTTCTCGTTTGACTTCCCGTAAATAAGGCAATCATAGATTGCATCATCTCGGGATCATCTTGGGTTAATGAAAAAGTTGAATCTATAATGCTTTCCACGAGTCCACTGTGATATAATAAGTGGTGAAATTTATAGGTATATCGCAAGTTTTCCTCATATAAATGTTTTATCAGGAGTTCTTGATATTTTGAAAGGTATAACTCGCTAAAATCGCCTTCTTCAAGCGCTTGGCTGAAGACATCCGCAGCAATCTTTCCCGACAACCGTGCTTGGTAGATCCCCTCGTACAAAATTGGATCTGCCGTCCCACAGGCATCACCGATCACCATGACTCGATCACGATAAGGTTTTTCTATCAGTTTATCTGGAATAGGTGCAGCCCAGATCTTACGGCCACCAAATGTCATCAATTCTCTCCCTTCAATTTTATCTTTTATGATCGGATACTTGAGGAAGGCCTTGAGGTGTTCTATTTTTACGCCCTTACCTAGTATGCCAATGCTTACCGCTTCTCGCTTTGGGAACGCCCAGGCGATTCCATGAGCGGATAAAGAACGATCAAAAAACTCCCACACGCGATTTCCGAAATGTTCATCAATAGCAGCTTCGGGTAGGGCAACTTCTGCTTGTATCCCATTTATCATGGGTGGCACTTCCAAACCGAGACGATGTTGGATTTGACCACCACCAAGACCAGTTGATAAAATAACGCATTTACCTCGATATTGTTCTGGTCCTTTTACAAGGGCATTACCATTTCTAGAGATTTCAATATCCTTTGCACGAAATCCATACTTGACCTGAGCACCTGCGTCTCGTGCTAAATCAACTAGATATTTGTCGAAGTCCGTCCGAAACATGCAATATCCCTTGTTACCTTCTCCCGTAGCTTCGAATTCCATTGGTCCACTACTAGGAGTAACAACAAATCCACCCGTGATCTCACGATCGCCCACACCATGGGGAATTTTTGAGAATTCCTTGTTAGAAACGGGAATACCCCCAGCACAACATTTATATCGTCCTTCTTCAGCGGCCTCAAGCAGCAAGACCTTTGCTCCCTTTTCTGCAGCTGTTTTTGCGGCTGTAGCGCCACCTGGGCCTGCGCCAACAATTATTAAATCATAGCTCATCGTTAATACCTCAATGATATTTATAGTATATACTACAGGTCCCTTCTTGGGATACCATGCAAGGACCAATTGGATTAAGAGGAGTGCATTGTGTTCTAAATAACTTACACTCCTGCGGTTTGATTTTCCCTACCATTACTAAATGGCAGTTACAGCCTGGTGGAATATCTCGTGATTTTTCAATGGTAATGTCAAACTTATTATCCGCATCAAACTGCTCATACTCCTTCTTGATTGCTAAACCACCATCATTAATCCTACCGATTCCACGCCATGGAGATGATACAGATTCGAACACGTCATTAATTATTTTTTGAGCAATTTTGTTTCCCTCAGGTTTTACAACCCTTGAATATTCGTTGAGGGTATCGAAATTCTTATCTTTTTTTTGTTTTAACAACATGAGTATTGCTAACAAGACATCATTAGGCTCAAATCCGGCAATTACATTAGGAACCTTGTAGGCATCCGAAAAAATCTTGAAAGGTTGTAAACCAATAATAGTAGCCACGTGGCCTGGAGATATAAAACCGTCAATATTTAATTGCGATTGACTAATTAATAATTCTAAAGCTGCGGGTATGAGTTTATGAGCGCAAATAACAGAAAAATTAGAAGGCGGCTCATTTACTAATTCATAACCTATAGTTGGTACAGTTGTTTCGAATCCAATGGCGAAGAAAATGACCTCCTTATCGGGGTTTGACTTTGCTATTTTGATTGCCTCGTTTGGACCGTATGCAATGCGAACATCAGCACCCTTAGCTTTAAGTTCCGCCAGGGAGATGTTTGTTGCAGGCACTCTAATCATATCTCCAAATGTGACTATTATCGTATCGTCTCGCTTTCCGAGCTCAACTGCTTTATCGATGTCGGCAGCGGGGCATATACAAACCGGACATCCAGGTCCAGAAATGATCTCTATTTCCTTTGGTAGAAGAGTTCTTAATCCAAATTTTGATATTGTATGCTCGTGAGTGCCACAAACATGCATTAATTTAACTGGTTTATTTAGATCTTTAACAATTTTATTTATGTTATTAATAATTTTATCAGTGAAATCTTTACTTCTTAAAATTTTTAATCCAGGGATGTCCATATTTTAATTATCTTTATTTTTAAATTTTACTTTAACAAATACGGGGGATAGGTTCGCCTAATGGCATATCAACAAATCGAGTGCCGCCAACTATTGTCTTTAATAATACTCGCTTCGGATTATCTACTTTCACTTCTCCAATAATTTCAGCGTCTTGGCCAATTTGAGTGGTTTTGATTTTTTTGAGGATCTCATCAGCATTCTTTGGATCAACTGATAAAAGGGCTCGCCCTTCAGAAGCAATATTATAAGGATCTAAACCTAGCATGTCGCAAATAGCTTTTACTTGGTTCTTCATTGGTACTTTATCTTCATCAATTAAAATGCTCACATTAGATTTATTTGCCCAATCATTTAGAGCTCCAGCAATTCCTCCACGAGTTGGATCTTTCATGGCGTGTATGAAATTCTTCGCGATGTCAAGTTTGAGAGCATCATACACATCAATCAGCATATCAACATCAGATTTTAAATCTGTAGAAATATTCAAACCTTCTCGACTTGCCATCAATGCGGTTCCGTGATCCCCAATCGAACCAGTAATGATGATTTTATCCCCAACTTGTAGGTTTTTATCTTCAACTTTTATGGCTTTTTCTCTAATTCCTATGCCTGAAGTCGTCATGATTATCTCGTTTAACGTGCCACGAGGCATTACTTTGGTATCTCCCGCAATAATCGCTATATTTGCCTTTTTTGCCGTGGAATTAAACGATTTAATTATCTTTTCTAATTTATCAAACTCGAATCCTTCTTCTATGATAATTATGGATGTTAATGCGAGTGGTTCTGCGCCCATCATTATTATATCGTTTACGGTACCACAAACGCTCAACTTTCCGAGATCTCCCCCTGGGAAAAACAATGGGAATACCGTGTGACCATCAGCAGTAATGACAATATCTTTATTGTAGTTTTCTAAAGGAATTGTGGCTCCATCGTCCAATTCTTCAACCCCAATCCCATTATTAATGTTTTTAAGAGAAATCCCTTCAGTAATGAATTTAATTAGCTCCTCTTGTAAGACTCCACCAGCACCGTGAGCCAAACGGATAATTTTTGAGCTCTCTTTTTCATCCATAATAAAAAGAAAGAAAAGATAGTTAAAAGAATTATTATATCGGAAAAAACAATAATAATCGATTTCGGTTTTTCTACATAACACGCTCTAATATCATGATAGAGAAAGAATATATAATTATAAATAAGCAGATTATTATCTATTTTTTATTAACTAACATATCTAATTAGAAAAGTGAAAGAAATGTCAGCTTTATTTGGTTTATACTTGATTTTCTTGGTAATGAGAGTTTTTTTAGCGATTATAGTATTTCAAAAGGGGAGGAAACTAAAGAATAAAAATCTAATAGAACTAGGCGTAATTTTTATAATACTATCAGTGGCGAATTTAAGCACCTTAATAGATGATTTGGCCATACCTGGACTGACAATGAGTATTTTCTTCAATTTAGCAACCAATATTGGTTTAGTTATTGCAATCCATTGGGTAGATAAGGTCTTTTACACGAATAGAAAAAGCCCTTATAAAGTAATGATGGGAATTATAATCCCGATGGCGATAACAAACGTGGTTTTATCTACTTTAAATACCTACGTGTTTCTTGCACCCAATGACCTTGTTGCAGTTATTGCAGCCATCCTATTTGGAGGAGTCATAACAATTTTTGGCGGGTGGTATTTTATCTCAGCACGGGAGGCATATCTTAAACTTAAATCGAATAAAAACGTTGAACCGTGGATTAAGATGCGTTTTAAAACCATCATATTATATTCAATGTGTTTCTTATTAATGGGAATCTCCTTTGCTATAGGTCCTCTGTTTCCTACAGAAATAGCGACTGGAATTACTGTACCTCTTTTCTTCATTTTCATCACACTTTTCATTGAAGCGATTGGAGAATTTCTAGCGTGGTACATGCCTGATAAGTTAAAAAACTACTACAACCGTGATTTTACTGTCGAAGAAACGAAAGAACTATCAGAAGAAGAAATAATGAAACAATTAGGGGGAGATTAATCGTGGATATTTTTCGATTTTTTGGGGAAATCCTATCTGAACAGATTAATAAGCCACCAACTCCCAGCGCTGGTCTTATTAGGCTGGGATTTAAGGCGGATTTTCCAGGGAAAGACCCCCAAACCATAACATACGACGATTTACTTTTTGTTTTTAAAAATGGCCTAAAGAAAAAGCTCGAATTTTTAAATATGGAAAACATAAACGGCATCGTAAATCACATGATCAAACATCTAAATCTAAATCAGTCCCTCCTAACGATTTCAAAATAATTTGAAAAAATTTTATTATTTTCTTTTATTTTTTTTTTTTTTATCAAGCGAACATTAATTTTTTTCTTACATTGATAAAAATATTAGGATTTATTTCATAATTCCTTCATACAAATTTAAATTTAAGATCATGTTTAATACTAGTAGGAGAACGGGGAACAAAAATAATTAAAAAGAAAAATTGTAAATATATTACATTTTATTTGAGGTAAAAGATAATGCGTTTTAAAAATTCTAAAAAAGTGTATTTGTCATTGTTATTTATTTGTTTACTGGCTTTCCAGGCGTGTTTGCTTGTTGATTTTAACACTAATAACTATGAACTCCCTTTTCAAGATATAGATCTGAATCCTCCGAAAACTGCTTATTTTAATAATTCTATGACACCAATATCTATTGATGATACCGATCCTGGAAGTGATTGGGCTTGGGCTGCTAACCAATCCTGGTGCACTAAAAAAAATGGAATATATTACATCGAAAATCTGACGATTAAAAATGAGATCGCGGATGGAATTCATATTGAGAATTCAAACAAACTTTTTGTGATTAGAAACTGTACTCTATTTAATTTAACAAGGGGGATATTCATGGATAATGTTTCTAATTCTCAACTAATAAGCAATAATTGTTCTTATAATGAGGATTATGGAATTTATCTTTATTCATGCCGTAATAACACGCTTTCTAATAATACCGCTTCAAATTCCCAAGATATTGATGGAATATTATTAACTCAGTTTAGTAGAAATAACACGATTACTAATAATTTTTTGTGTGATAATAAAAGGTATGGCTTGTTTCTTCAGCCTTTCTGCAGTAATAACACTATTTCTAAGAATAGAATAAATAGTAATACAGAAAGAGGAGTATATATTAGCAGTAGCGATAATGTTAATATCACGGGAAATGAAATTAACAATAATGGAGGTGATGGTATTGAATTAAGTAGTTGCAGCTATACGAGACTTATTTTCAATGTTTTAAACAACAATGACGATGAGGGAATCGATGAAGTTGCTACGGATAATACCTATAAAAAGTGGAACCTCATCAATTGGCAAACAGAAAAGATCGTGATTGACGACAATGGAGGAGGAGATTTTACTTGGAGTCAAGCAAAAAAAAACCTCGCGTGGTGTAAGGGTTCTGGAGTTCGGGAAGACCCATATCTTATTGAGAAGATCACGATAAACGGCAATAGGGCAGGTAATTGTATCGAAATTAGAGATTCCAGCATCTTTTTTACGATAAGAGATTGTACATTTTTCAATGCTAGTAGTGGAATGAACGATTCGGGAATTAAGCTGTATAGAACATCCAATGGGACTTTAATAAATAATAACTGTTCGAACAATCAATATAGTGGAATTACATTATATGACCAATGTCAATTTAATAACATCATGAACAATATTATCAATGATAATGGTTTAAATGGAATACACATACTAATATTCAGTGAACATAACATCATTTTGAATAACACTCTTCACGGTAATACTTATAATATTTATATCCAAAACATGTGTAGTAATAATGTAATTTCTAATAATACCGCTAGTTCAGCCAGCTCTATAGGAATATATATAAATGGATTTTGTGAGAATAATACAATATCGAATAACACTGTCAACGATAATGGTGCTTGGGGACTATATTTAGCGACTAATTGTAATGAAAATAATATAACATACAACGATTTCAATGAGAATTTAGGGATTGGAAATGATCAGGATCGAGGGATATTAATTAATAATTGCGATAAAAATCGAGTAATAAATAATAGTATGATCAACAACCTCGAACATGGAATACGATTATTAAACAGTCACGAAAATGTGATTTCTGGAAATACCGTAAATTATAATGATATAAATGGCATATTCTTAGAAGCCTCAGAAAAAAATAATATATCCGGTAATACTGCAAACTATAACAATGAAAATGGAATACTACTGGAAAGCTCGAACAACAACACGATATCTAGAAATACCGCAAGCAATAATATTAAAAATGGGATAAAATTACAGGATTCGGAATATAATGAAATAATTAATAATATTGATTCTTTCAATAATAATGACGATTGCGGGATTTTTCTTAATTATAGCCATTACAACAATATCACGGGAAATTTAATATGCGATAATGATATTGGTGTCTGTTTAAACAACTCAAATAACAACACGGTATTATCTAATACCTTTATTGGTAATGGAGAATACATTGTAGAATATAATTGTACGGGAAATACATTGCAAACCTTTGGTCCTGGAGATCCTGGAGGTCCTGGGAACGGATATCCAGATTTTAGTTTTTTTCTAATCATTATAATTGTCGTAACCGCGCTGATCTTGGTTGCTTTGAGCTTGTTTTTCGCAAAGAAAAAGAAGAAAGATATATATCAATACGACTCTAAAGAAGAAGAAGATTTCGCAATACCAATGGAAACAGAAGAACCGATACGCCCAACATTACCGAAACATAAAAAGAAAAAAAAACACGATTACGACGCGCTTCCAATAAGCGAATACGAAAAAGCAAAGATCGCCGAAGAAACGACTGAAACAGAGAAAGAACTAGGGATCGAAACGCAAAAATTTATTTGCGTCGTGCACAAAGGTCCAATTGCCGGTCACGATGTGTATATATGCCCCCATTGTAAAACCTTTTACTGTCAAAAATGCGTCGCTGCTTTAAGAGAAAAAAATGAGAAATGCTGGTCTTGTGATAATGATTTTGCGTGATTTGATAATTTCTATTTTTAAAAAACATTTGATTTATATTACTTTAGGATTTTAATTACTTGAATGTTAAAGAAAACTGTAGAAATTGATATCACCGGTATAGTGCAAGGTGTTGGATTCCGTCCATTTCTATTTAATTTGGCGAGAAATCTCGATCTGAAGGGATATATTCTCAATCGTGGTAATGCGGGAATTAGATTAGTATTACAAGGTGATTCCAACAACATTGAAAATTTTATTAAAGATATTGAGGTAAAAAAACCTGAAATATCATATATTGAGGATATTAAGGCTAGAAAACTCGATTCTGATACAACCTATAGTCATTTAGAAATTAAAAGCAGCGAACAAGGAAGGGGAATCAGTCTAACCTTACCTCCCGATATTTCCATCTGTGAAAATTGTTTAAAAGACATGAGGAACAAGAATCTTTCTAATTATTATCAATATCCATTTATCGCTTGTGCAGTGTGTGGTCCAAGATATACCACGGTGAAAGCATTACCATATGATAGAGAAAGAAGCACCATGATAAAGTTTCCCTTTTGCGATTATTGTTCAAAAGAATATTCGGATTTTGATAACAGGAGATTTCACGCGCAAACATTTGCGTGTTCTTTATGTGGTCCCAATTATAAGTTATATAATAAATCAAAGGAAGAGATTAAGAAGAATTCAATAAAGGAAATAATTGAAGAAACTGCAAATAGAATTAAAAATGGAGAAGTCGCTGCCGTAAAAGGAATCGGGGGAGTCCACTTGGTTTGCATGGCTAACAACGATGACACCATTCTTCGACTCCGCAAGCGAAAAGGAAAAAGAAAAAATAAACCGTTTGCTTTAATGGTTCCAAACGTAGAAGTGATAGATAATTACTTGAAAATTTCTACAAAAGAACGAGAAATTTTAACATCATATCGAAAACCTATCGTTCTTTTAGAAAAGATAGATGCCTTCAAGGATTCAAACATTAGCGAATTAATTGCTCCCGGTTTGAACAATATTGGTATAATGCTTCCGTATACAGGAATTCATTATCTTATATTCGATTCAATTGGAGAAAAACCGTTGGTGTATACGAGTGGTAATCCTTCGAACATTCCAATGGGAATTGACAACGATAAAATATTTGAACAACTTCAGGATCTCGCTGACATATTTTTACTCCATGATAGACCCATTTACCAAAGAGCAGACGACAGTGTCTTAAGAATTCACGATGATAAAACCAAATTAATCAGGAGATCAAGAGGATACGTGCCTGAATATTTACCCTTACCTTTTGAAGTTGATATCCCTGGCGCATTGGCAACAGGACCAGAATTAGCGTTAACTGGAGCAGTCCTTAGGAGGAATCGAATCTTTCCAACTCAACATATTGGTAATGTGACTCACTTGGAAACTCATGAGTTTTTAAAAGATGCTCTATTTCACATGAAAAACTTATTACAAATTGATGATTCCGAATTAAAATTTGCTGCTTGCGATGCTCATCCCGCGTTCATCACTACCAAATACGCAAAGGAGTTATCTTTTCAATATAACATGCCTCTATACCCCATTCAGCACCATCACGCTCACGTATTAGGATTAATGGCAGAAAAGAAAGTTGCTCGTGAAGAAAAGATCGTGGGTATTGCTGTAGACGGAGTAGGATACGGCGAAGATGGTAATGTTTGGGGTGGTGAAATTCTTTTAAGTTCTTACAATGGCTACGAACGACTTGGTCATCTTGAATATCAACCCATGATCGGGGGAGATCGATGTACTAAATATCCCGCTCGCATGGTTGCATCAATATTCCTCAATAGTCTTGATATAGAAGGAGCTAAAAATATATTTTCAAAATTGAATATTGAAAAAGACTTAGAATATAAAGAGACAGAAATAAGTACCATTATCTCTCAGTTTGAACGCTACAACAAAATCTTTCCGAGCGAAAATATCCCATTAACAAGTTCTACAGGAAGAATATTTGACTCCATTTCTTATCTCCTGGGAGCTTCAAGCATTAAGACTTACCGAGGAGAGCCAGCAATGAAGCTCGAAGGATTAGCTCTAAAAGGAAATGCGAAAAATATTAGCTTAGATATAGACTATTCTAATATAGATGGAACTTACATCATTAATACATCTAAGTTATTACAGGATGTCGTGAATCTTAGAGAAGACCCAGAAAACAAGCGGGAGGATATCGCAGCAAAATTTCAAGAAGAACTCGGAAGAACTTTTGCCGAGGTTGCCATTAAAGTTGCTCTAAATAACAATGTTAATAAAATAGGATTGACAGGAGGAGTTGCTTATAACTATTCTTTTTCACGAGCAATAAAAAACCAAATATCTCAGGTGGGGTTGGATTTTCTAGAGCACGATTTAATACCTCCTGGTGACGCAGGTATAAGTATTGGACAACTAATAGGGGCTTTATTCCATTACCAATGTGAAAATATTTGAAATAAAAGATCTAAACTTAATGTTAAGATTAAATATATTTAGGTAGAATAGATAATTTAAAAAAAAAAAAAATAAAAATGTGATCAGTTGACGGAAAAAAAGGAAATGGATTTAAGTCCAATCGAAATGAATACCGAAAGAGCAAATAAATTGAGGGAGTTATTGAAGATGGCTAAAACTTCGCCAAAAATGAAAAAAATGTACCTAGAAAAAACCTTCCCAGAAGGAGTGGAGCAGACAGGTACTCCCATACCCGTTAATGTTTCTCTTGGTGAGTATGAGGATCAAATATTACCCTTTAAAGTCACGGAATACTTCATTAATAAGGCAAGTACCATACTGTTAACGGATTGCCCCTGTCGTAGGGCCAATAAATGCGAGAATCATGACGTTTCTTTAGGGTGCACGTGGATGGGAGAAGGAGCCAAACACGTGGATTTAAATAAATGGCCAGTTACTAACGGGCGTATTGCAACTAAAGAGGAAGCTTTAGAGCGAGAACGATTGGCTTATGAAAACGGTTTAGTCCCACATTTAGGAAAACTGAGAGGTGATGCTGAATTATATAATGTGGTAGATTACGAGGACCAATTTATGTCTATTTGTCATTGTTGCTCGTGCTGCTGCGTTGTGAGCTTGATGAAGTACGGCCCCTCCGAATATAAAAACGTCGTAAAAAGGATGGAGGGCGTCACGGTAAGGGTAGATCCTGATAAGTGTGTAGGCTGTGGAACGTGTTTTAAATACTGCATCTACGACGGTTTGAAGATGGAAAACGACAAGGCAGTCATTAATCAAGAAAATTGCATGGGGTGCGGTCGTTGCGAGATGAAATGTCCTAACAAGGCAATTACCGTTTCAATAGATGATTACAGCCGTATTGATGAGTTGATTGCCAGATTCGAATCTAAGGTGGATATTACTTAGTAGAATCTGTAAATAAGAAAAAAAATTTTGTTTTATTAAATTTATTTTTTGGTTTATATCTCTGGCGCAGTCATTCCTAAAACCTTATATGCCTCGGAGAACTCCAACATTATTTCCGACTTATATCTAATACCTGGAATTTTAGCTGCTAAGAATAAATTCCCTTTTGTAGTATTTATTAAAGCATCTTTTTCTTTTCCTTTCGCTATATCACCAATTCCTATCGCTAATACATGTCCATCTTCAGTAGATCTAACACCAATACAAATAGTTTTTTCAATTGACGGATCAGGAGGATTTTCTTTCATCCAATCGATATATCTTTTTGCCACCTTATCAGATTCTTCAGGAGGAAACCAAACTTGATTCAACATTAAAACCATAATTTTCAACTCTCTTTGGCTATTTTTTTAATTTATTTAGATTTCGATTTTTACATTTTTGTACTTTTACAAAAATGTAATAGTGTAATATTGGACATAAGGTATTTAAAACTTTTCTTCAGTTTTGAATCTTGAGAGCAAGTAATCACTATAGTTTATTGTAGAGATTATTTAAAAGGTAATTATAATTATCTTTAATAATAATAGTTAAAATTAATGATAAAAATGATTATAAACGACGAGCATAAAGAAGATTTAATAAATATTGCCAAACAGTTCAAGTATAGCTCGCAATCTTATCCGCAAGACGAGAATGGAAATCCTACACCATCGTACTTGGAATACATTAGCATGATGTACGATCCTGAAGTAGCTAAAATCGTTCAACATCTCCCAGTCTTCCCAAAAACAATAAATATTAACAGGTTAGCAAAAAAGTTAAACATCCCAAAAGAAGAAGTGATAGCAAAACTCGAGATACCTGCTAAAAGGACATTTGTTATCAATACGGGTAAATATTACGCTCTCCCTCGTCCCCTATTTATGCATGACATGCCATTTATAATGACGATAAATAGAGAAAATGAAGATATGGTAAAATTCGCTGAACTGAGCCGGAAATATTATAGTGATGAAGGGTATTATAAAATATGGCAAAATAAGCGTGACGGCACTCCCCGAATGCGAGTATTGACAGTGAGCGAAGAAGTTGAATTAGGACACCAAATATTACCACTTGAGGAAGTATATAAATTGATTGATAAATATGATACATTTGCTTTGACCCCCTGTCCATGTCGAGTAAGAACGGAAGCAGAAGGTATAAGAGAATGTAAAGACAAGTTCCCAATTTGGAATTGCATTCAAATGGGTGCATACGCAAACGCTACATTACAAGCTAATGATCCAGAATTAAAAAGGGTAACAAAAGAAGAAGTAATTAAAATCACGAAAGAAGCCGCAGAGCTTGGACTCGTCCACGCTACCGATAACGAAGCAAATAGTGCCCAAATTCTATGCGCGTGTTGTGGATGTTGCTGTGGAATGTTAAAAGGAATCACTAAACTTGGAAATCCACGTGGAATGGCGAAAGCAAATTATGTATCTACAATCGATAAAGAAGCTTGTACAGGGTGTGAAACATGTGTTTCCAGATGCATGTTTGATGCTATTAAAGTAAACGAGGTTGCCGAAGTAAATCCCGAGAAGTGCATGGGCTGCGGAGTATGTGCTGTCACTTGTCCTAGTGATGCAATAACGATGGTAAGGTTATTGAGGGAAGAAATTCCAGGTGCCACCATTACAGAATGAGTATTTATTATTATATTTTATTTCTTTTTATCTTCATTATTTAATGAGTTTTCAACATACATTCTTTTAAAATCTTCCTCTTTCATCTCGTGAAATGCTAAAACCTTTTTCTTGAATTCTAATAAAGCTTCTCCCTTTAACGGGTTTGTTCTTTGACTGTGAAATATTAATCCCCCACAAAAAGATTAAATTTAACGAGACATTTTTTATATAAAAAGTAAAAATATAACAAATTCAAATGACTGATTATAAAAAAATTGTACCTTGCTTAGATGTAAAAAATGGGCGGGTTGTAAAGGGAATACAATTCGTGAATTTAAGAGACGCAGGAGATCCAGTAAAATTCGGGCAATATTACGAAGAAGAAGGAGCAGATGAATTGGTATTCTTAGATATCACAGCTACTGTTGAAAAGAGAAAAACCGTGGTAGAGTTAGTAAAAAAGGTTGCTGACGGAGTATCAATTCCTTTTGCTGTCGGGGGCGGAATTTCTTCATTAGAAGATGCTCAAGCAATTTTAGGTGCAGGTGCTGATAAAGTCTCTTTAAATAGCGCCGCAGTGCGTAATCCTCCAGTATTAGAAGAGATATCAAAAGAATTTGGTTCAGAAAGAGTGATTTGTGCAATAGATGGGAATCGCGTGTATGTTGACTCTGAAGAAAATGCTTCAGACAAAACTCTTTTCAAGATTGGAGATAAATATTGCTGGTTTGACGTGATGACTCACAGTGGTACGAAATCAACTGGCATGGATGCAATTCAATGGGCGTTAAAGGTTAAAGAGCTTGGGGTTGGAGAGATACTGCCCACATCAAAAACATATGATGGAACTAAGGATGGATACGATTTAGAAATGACTAGAGGCATAGCAGAAGCAACCAAATTACCCGTGACTGCCTCTGGGGGTGCAGGAACGCTTCAACATATTCTGGAAGCCTTTACCATCGGAAAAGCTTCAGCAGCGTTAGCAGCATCAATATTTCATTTTAGAGAAATAAGCATTAAAGAATGTAAGAAATATTGCGCAAAAAATGGAATAACCATGAGATTATAGAAAATCTCAAATATTTTGTTTTATTTAATGTATTAGATTTAAACAAATAATTATTTCAATTAATGCCCCTTACAAAACGAATTATTCCCTGCTTGGATGTTACCGAAGGACGAGTTGTCAAAGGAACTAAATTCCTTAATCTAAGAGACGCAGGAGATGCCGTGGAATTAGGGGCCTATTATGACGAACAAGGTGCTGACGAGCTAGTCTTTTTAGACATCACGGCATCGTCTGATAAAAGAAAAATATTAATTGACTTGGTTGAAAAAACAGGAGAACAAGTATTTATACCATTTACTGTAGGTGGCGGGTTAAGAACTGTTGAGGATATTAAGGAGATTTTAAGGGCGGGTGCTGATAAAGTATCTTTAAACACGGCGGCGATAAAAAATCCAGAATTAATTGCAGAAGGGGCAAAGATGTTTGGTTCTCAATGTATTGTTACAGCGATTGACGCTAAAAGAGTTCATGTAAATTCTCCAGAAGCAGCTAAAGACAAGGTAGTAGTTAAAACGGGAAACACATATTGCTGGTGGGAAGTCTACATTAACGGCGGAAGAACACCAACTGGAAAAGACGCAATATTATGGGGAGAAGAAGCTTCAAGTATAGGCAGTGGAGAGATTTTATTAACTTCGATGGATATGGACGGAGTTAAAGAGGGATACGATTTGGAGTTAACAAAATCTTTTAGCAAAAGATTAGATGTACCTATAATTGCCTCTGGAGGAGCGGGGAATCCTCAACACATTATAGATGCATTTACTCTCGGTAAAGCTGATGCAGCACTTGCAGCTTCAATATTTCACTATAACGAGTACCCTATAGAGGTAGTAAAAAAAGAATGCCTAAAAGCAGGAATTCCAATGAGGTTATAAACAATGGTTTTTAATATTGCGATAATAGATTACGAGATGGGAAATTTAAAGAGTATTTAC
>Ga0180438_10007012_pt1 | contig 14954 bp, 19 predicted proteins | sample SS_ome_12_FD_132455 | JGI IMG/M metagenome (GOLD analysis project Ga0180438, IMG submission 132455) | Hypersaline lake sediment archaeal communities from the Salton Sea, California, USA - SS_3_D_2 metaG | ecosystem: Environmental > Aquatic > Non-marine Saline and Alkaline > Hypersaline >...
CAACCCCCGAACGCTTGCGCAGGCGATACATCCACGTGTTGATCCCGTCAATGGTCAACGGTGTGCCACGTATCGATAGGAACACCTGCTCGCTGTCGCTCTCTGGCCTGCTGGCTAGGTAGCGCTGAAGCGCCTGAATAGTCAACACCCCTAATGGAACCTCGCGTTCTTTCCCCTTCGCTGAGACCATGGCGGTATGCTTATGCCAGTCAATGTCTTGCCGCCGGAGACCCACAACCTCTTTGCGTCTCAGCCCTGAGTCAAGCATGAGCAACAGCATAGCCATATCGCGCTCTGCCGTCACGCTATTCAGAGCGGTTTCGAACGCCCTGTCGATCTCCTCTTGAGAGAGACGGGGCGATTTGGTCTTTGGAACCCTCGGCGGGCGGATCTTCCGCATTGGGTTGGAGGGCAGATACTCTTGCCGGACACACCAAAAGAAGAACGTCCGCAGCGTCCGATAGACCTGGTGCATGTAGGCGGGGCTATAGTCTTTCCCATCTTGCCGCTTTAAGTGGGCAAGGAAAGACCTAATGGGCCTGGGAGAGTTGAAGGTTTGGACTGGCTGATCGCCAACTACAGATAGGAAAATGCGCAGATGCCGTGCATATAAAGCCTGTGTGCGCGGCGCAAGTCCGTAGCAATCATCCAGATATTCGTCAATGCAGTCACGTAGCATAGGTAGCATCCTCACACCATCTCTGTCGAAACAGTAGAATAAGATATGAGTCAGCTACCTAGCTGACTTGTTTTAGGAGGGAGGCCTTCTCACCAAAGAAGGGGCCTCCCTCTTCGCTTTTATTATACACATCATCTCCCGAACTAGCAAGCAGAAAATCGGAGGCGGGGCGGGGGTCACCACCCCCAGCCCCGGCCCGCCGAGCGTTCACATGAGTACCACCAGTTCAGTTAGAATTCCAAAGGAGTGAACATGACCAAGAGGAGTCTAGGCACATGGACCAAGGCAGACGAAGGGCTCTACATATTCAATGCTGACGCCCCTCACGCGCTAGGCTTGGTTTTCAGAAGCGGCACCGAGATCGACAATTGGTGGTCCTGGGAAGCCAGGGTAACCATGCCGGCTCGTTGGGATACATCATTCCCAATCCGCGGCCACGCCCCCACGCTGGAGGGAGCCAAACGCATCGTCGAAGTCCTTCTAGTTGAGACAGGGACTGTCTCCGCGCTGCCGGAGCAGATGACCGGCTCAGCACAAAGGTTGCTGGGGCACATGGACCCCGAGACCGTCGCGGAACTGATCGATGCCGGGCTTGAGGGCCAAGGCAGGGTGACAGGTCAAGACGTACTCCGGGCGATTGCTGAGCTTGGACGCAAGGCGATGGACTTGCTGAAAGACGATAGCTACCCGGACCCAAAACGATAGAGAGGAGATTCTATGGGATTCATCAGAGATACAACATTGTATCACGCAGCAGCATGTGTGAATCAGAGCAACGAGGACCGAGCAAAAGAATTGGGAGCTAAGCCTCCCCGTATCCCCGTCTCGCAAATCGGACACTGCCCGCGCCAGGCCATCCTGGAAGCGGTACGGTATCACCCCAACCACCCACTGCACACCGACATCACGCACCCCTTCGACACATACGTGATGGAGGTTCTACAGGCGGGCAACGTCTGGGAGCCTGAGACCGGCAAGGCGCTGTCCAGAAGGCTGGGTGACAGGGTGCACTGGGAACGAGGTGACCCGGAGCTGCTGGTTGGCGACGACATCTGGTCCGGTCACATCGACTTCCTGGTCGAGCCGTGCGAGGAGTATCCGATCGGTGCAGTGATCGAGCACAAGGCCACCAACCCCTGGAACTTCAGCGCGAAGAATAGGTTGCCCTACCCGTTCCACTGCATGCAGGTGCTCATGTACGAGCGGCTTGCGCGGCGCAAGTTTGGGCTCCCGGACCCCATGCCAGTCTGGTTGTACTACCGGTCCTGGAACAACTGGGCCGAGCTGATGGTGTGGGATGAGGACGATGCGATCGTCTGGGAAGGCACCATCAACAACTCGTTCAAATCGGGTGTGATCGAGGAATCCCTGGATGAGCGCATTCGGCTCCTGGAAGAGTACTGGAAGGCCCAGGAACTCCCACCGCGCTACGAGACGCCGATCGCCGAACCGTTCACTTGCGCGCGCGCAAAGAACGGCACTGGCCGGCCAAGCTGCAAGTACTTCGGCTACTGCTGGCCAGACATGGCCCAGTTCGAGACGTTCTCCACTGAGGAGTTCAAGAGCTAGTGGGCAGGCAAGACCTGCGTGCATGGGGGCAGAGGGTCACCTCCATGTACGCAGAGGCCAGGAAGCTCCACGAGGAGGCAGCCGCCGAGGAGCGACGATACCGGGCCGCAGTGATGGAAGAGTGCGGTGCCCCGCTCCCGGCCGGCGACTGCTGAACGAAGGATGTATGTATGCTGCCGGGTTCCGGCAGTGAGGAGATAGATAGTGGACATTAGGACAGAGCAAGAATACAACGCCGCACTGGCCTGTGCGGAGCAACTGATGGATGCCGAGCTCAGCCCAGAGGGAGAGGCCGAACTGAGCGCCCTTGCCGACAAGATCAAGGCATACGAGGAGACCCACTACCCTATGTGCGGAGAAAAGGAGAGGCTGAGCAGAGCCATTGGCTACATGTTCGATGGTCCGCTCACAGCGGCCGTGAGGCTCTACTTCAAGTTGCGCGGGTACAAGATGCCCACCATTGAAGAGGCCCTGATGTTTGCTCACACCGAGCTGGGCGAGGTGTACGAGATCCTGCTTGCCCAGCAAGGCGGGTGGAAGCGAAACCATCCCGAGGACAAGCCGGGGTATTCCGTGGAGGCCCTGGGCGAGGAACTGGGCGATGCCATCATGATGCTGATCATCGCTGGCGTTGTCGTGGGCACAAACCCGGTCGAAGCCCTGCGGGCCAAGATGATGCGCAAGCTAAGAGAGAAGAAAGATGCCGCAGAGACGGCGTGACTGGATCCGGGCAGAGATGGAGCGGTTCCCCAATCCGGGATGCCTGCACATCGAGCCTGGGAGTCGCGGGGCCATGATAGGCCGAATAGACGACGTGATCGCAGAGGCGGCGGCCAGTATCGGCCTTCCTGTGAGTAATGCACGGGAAATCAGGCTTGCCCTGGCGTCCAAAGTCTACGAACGGAAGATCACGACGTACAATCAACTTACAGATGCCGAATTGTTCGCTATCGATCGCTGGATGCGATTGGGAGACGTGGCCGTGAAAGAGATGGCGGCCTGGCTCAAGAAAGAGTATGGCGAGCAACTATCACTTTTTGGAGGTGAACCAACCAATGAAGAGAATAGTCAGTATCCGCTTTTCCGAGGACAACCAGCAGGCAGCACGCCAGGTCATTGAGGCTATCTTGCGCAAGAGCAGCGAGGATGTCCGGGACGCGATGGGGTGGCTGGCCGAAACCAAGCGAGCTATGAATCTCATCCTGGAGATCGGCCTGTTGAACAATGACCCAACCGATGGGAACGGGTTTGATGCCCTCCGCGACCTGCATGTCGCTATCAACGAGCTGGCAGACGCTATGGTTGAGGGCAAGACCGGTATGGACGTTCTGAAGCCGATCGGCCGCGCTATGGTACGCCTGTTTGAGATCTCCTGCGTGGCCGTCGATCCTGAGTAAGGTGCGCATAATGACGACTTGGAGAGATGGCAAGAAATACCTGTCGTCTCTCTGGCTACTGGACCGCGAGGATGAGCGCGCCCTGGACTTTCGCGGCGCGTTCATCCCCCAGATAGCCGAGGGACTGATACTAAGACATACGCAGCCCGGCGACTGGATCTGGGATGCGATGGCTGGGTCAGGCACCACCGGTATGGTGGCTGAACGACTGGGTCGGAACTGGGCAATGTCTGATCTAAGCCCGCGTGAGGATAAGCCCCACATCTTTGAGGGCAATGCCAGAACCTTGAGATGGCACGAGTTTTCCCGGAGCGGAGAGCGCTGCCCTCACCCCGACATTCTGCCTGGCGATGAGTTGAAACCTATCTTCCAATTCGACCTTATCATCCTGCACCCGCCGTACCACGACATCATCAAGTTCTCCGACAAGCCGGGCGATCTCAGCAATTGCGAGGGCCTCGGCCAGTTCTATAACCTGTTCTACGACGTAGTTGAGAACCTGGGCCGCCACCTGAAGCCCCAAGGTTACCTGGGCCTGGTGATCGGAGATGTGTGGGTTAAGGGCGAGGCTTGCGTAGAGCCGCTAGGCTTCATGTGCGAGGAGATGGCTGAGCGCGCCCTGGGGTCAGGGTCGCGACTTAAGGCAATCGTGGTGAAGGACATCAAGAATAACCGGCACAATGCGCCGCGCAAGAACCTGATGCTCTCGCGGTTCTTCCGGTGGGGTGCCGTCGATTTCAGCCACGAGTACGTGTTCAGCATCCAGAAAGGGAAGTGAGGAGATCAAGCAATCTATGCCGCTACGACTAGCCGACCCGGACCCATACAGCCATCAAATCGCTCTACTACACTTGGCAATGCTGGAATCCAGTATGCTTCATCTCCCACTCTACCTGGGGATGTGTGATTGCCCAGAAGCGCGAAAGAAGGGCATCCTTCTGATGTCAGTCAGCGAACAGGCTCAGTGTATCTTCTGCGGCAAAGTCAGCACGCTAGAAAGAATGCCACTGCCATCGTACAAATGGAAGGAGACATATTGACAGACCGAATACAGCTCAAGGCGCACATCTGTCACACGCACAGTTTGTATCAACCCAAGCTGTGTAAGCGTGTACCACTGTGCCCCTGGTGCCACGACCAAATCATCGACCAGTACGACCTACACGAGTTTCTGGTCAAGCGATCTGCGGTCAACAAGAGAGACCAGGATCTCATTATGGTTCCTGAGAACGTGGTTGTGGTACACCACAGATGCCACATGGCCTTCGGCCAGACCAAGGAGATGGCCAGGCGTTGTCTGGAGCAAGCGTGCAAAGTCCTGTCCCCGACACGGGTCGGCCCCTGGTACGTGGCGCTCTGGAAGAAGCACAACCTAAGTGTCCCCACCGGCCTGCTGATCCCGCCCAAGGACTGTCCCTTGTCATTGGCCCTAACGTACATCGATAAAGGGCTCCAGTTCAGGGGCCACAGCGGGCCAAGCTCCTGGAAGAACGAAGAGGGCGTCGATGCTCGATCTCTGACCTACAAACGCTGGCAAGGCAAATCGCCCGGCGGCCTGATGAAGGGGAAGATCGGGGGAGTGACCTTCTCTTGGGATCTCTTGCGCCTGGCCCTCGACGAGGGCTACTGGCTCAACTATCTGGAAGGGATTGTGGGGTAACTCGCTCACACGGGCACTTTCGGCGAGATAGAATACCCACAAATCTTTGTTGTTGGAGGTGTTGTATGTCAACACAGTACGTTCCCGCGTCAAGCGGGTCGCCAGATGCACAGCGCATCTGCATCATGGGGGAGCCCGGCACTGGAAAAACCCGCCTGGCTGCGACGTTCCCCTCGCCGCTGTTCTTGGACATCGAGCGCGGCGCCTCGACTGCTAGCGCGAACGGCGTCGAACGCCTGATCATCCCCACGGATCGTCAAACGCTCAAGACCGTGCGTGACATCGTCCAGAACATGGCCAAGGCGCCGTTCGAGGATGGCGTGATCAAGTACCCGGTCGATGGTCAGCACACGATCGATGTTGGAACCCTTGTCATTGACTCCGTCGATGCCATCCAGCAGCCGGTCAAGATGTTCGAGATTCTGCGTGGACGCTCGAAGATGGAGCGTTCGGACTGGGACACGCTCTTGAACAAGATGACGCCCCTGGTTCTCAACTGGAACGCTCTGCCCATCAACGTCGTGGTGATCGCCCATACCAAGCGTGTGGACGGCGAGAACGGCAAACCGGGCACGATGGACTTCAGTGTGCAGGGCAGCCTGCGCACCCAGATGCCCCGGTGGTTCAGCCTGATCCTGCACATCGTCGCCGGGCCAGATGGGAAGCGCTTCGTTGTGACACGCCCTATGATCGCGAAGGGCTACCGCTACGTGGCCAAGGATCGACACGGCGCGCTCAGCGGCCTGGGGAAGAACGGCATCATCGATCTGCAGGTGGATGACGCTGGCTATCCCTCAGACGAAATCGCACAAGCGATCTGCACGCCTCGCGAGTAGTTTGCGCGGCGCAAGTCCAGACGGGGGCTGTGGGGGCTCCCGTCTGGACTGGCCTTCGGCCAACCGGGGGTGGAGGTGAACATGCCATTATCAACTCAACGAATTGCTCGATACTACAGTCAAGCGTTACAGACCACGGAGCCTGACAGCCGAGCCGTGCAAATGGCTCGACACATGCTCATTGAATCTCTCTCTCAGTCAGAGTTCGAGGTGCTGGCCCGCCTATCCAGACAGGGCAGCGCGACGGCCAAAGAGATGGCCAACCACACCGGTCTGTCACTGGGAGCTACCCACAAAGTCTTAAACAACCTGCGCAGTTTTGGGTTGCTTCGATCGACAGCCCCGTGCGGTCCGCCGGCGACCTGGACTTCCAGACTCTCATTCAGCACAGTAGTAGGAGGTACATAGTGACGACCACACTAGACGACGTTGTGAAGAACCTACGCAGTCAGTTCGGGAGCGACATCATCATGCGTCTCGACGATGAACCAGCCAACATCAAGGTGATCCCCACCGGCTCGCTGGCCCTCGACCGCGCCCTGGGCGTCGGCGGCGTGCCCTGCAGCCGCATCACGGAGATCTATGGCCCAGAGGGCGGCGGCAAGACGACGCTGGCTCAGCACATCGTGGCCGAATGCCAGAGGATGGGCGGCACGGCGGTGTACATCGACATGGAGCACGCCGTCGATCTGAAGTACATGGCCGCCTGCGGCGTGGACACCAAGGCCGTCCTCTTCAGTCAGCCAAACACCGGCACTGAAGCGCTGAACGTGATCCGCAAACTGGTGGCTAGCAACACAGTCGATCTGATCGTACTGGACAGTGTGGCCGCAATGACATCGGCCGCCGAGATCGACGCCGATGCCGGTGACCACTTCGTTGGCATCCAGGCCCGAATGATGAGCCAGAATCTCAAAGCGATCGTGCCGGCCCTGGGGTTGTCCAAGACTGCACTGGTGTTCATCAACCAGATTCGGATGAAGATCGGCGTGATGTACGGAAACCCCGAGACCACCCCCGGCGGGCGGGCGCTGAAGTTCTACTCGTCGGTGCGGATTCGGATTGCCAAGCGGAACTGGTTGGGTCCCAAGACAAATCGGCACGGCATCCAGTCCCTGGCCGTGGTCAAGAAGAACAAGGTGGCGCCCCCGTTCCAGGAGGCCGAGTTCGACATCGAGTGGGGGCAGGGCATCAGCAAGGCGGGTGATGTTCTCGACGTTGGGGTGGACGTGGGCTTGATCGAGCGAGCCGGTAGCTGGTACAGTTACCAGGGCGAGAAGATCGGCAATGGCCGCAACGCAACCAAGGAGTACTTGAACGCTCACCCAGAGATCATGACCGAGATCCGGCAGCAGCTCTTTGCTGGAGAACAGGAGGAATCCGATGATTGACAGCCAGCGTACGGTGGACGAACTCATCCAGTCCAGTGTGAAATATGGACCGGACGGGGATCAGGTGCAACTGATGGCCAGAGTGATCGATGGCGAGCTCTCAAAGATCACCCTCCGCTTTGTCTCTGTGTCTGGGGACACCAGCACGGCAGCTATGTGCCCCAGAACACACTTCGGCGGGGCAACCGGTGCGTACACAACACCAAACCTGCGCGACACCATGTCTGCTATGCGGGAGGCAATAGACGAACTGGTCGCCGAGCTCGATGCCCGGCACAACGGAAAGGAACACACAGATGAAGCGTGACCATGGAATGCCGCTGGAGTACGCCCAGGGTATGGCCCGGTCACTGGTAGAGGTCCTGGCGCCGGCCTGCGAGCGAATCGAGATTGCCGGCAGTGTCCGGCGCCGGAAGACCGAGCCGAACGACATCGAGATCGTGGCCATACCCAAGATGAGATTGGATCAGGCTACGCTACAGGGGGCAATGTTCGGCGTTGAGGCCGATGACACTGTGCGCATTGGGCCGCGCAATCTACTCGATGCCAGGTGCGATGAACTGCTCCGGTCTGGCGACCTGGAACAACGGCTCGACCGGAACAACCGGCCCTGTTGGGGCACGGGCGTCAAGCGGGCGATCTTCTACCGGGGCCAGGACTACGCACCAGTGGACTTGTTCCAGGTAGTCCCGCCGAGCGAGTGGGGTGTCATCTACGCGATCCGCACCGGGCCAGGGGACTTCAACCGGATGCTGGTCACGAGCCGGCGGTGGGGCGGAGGTTGCCCGTTGGATCGGAAGGTGGCTGGGGGGCGTGTCTGGTTCATCGATCCCAACCGCGAGGATCTGGCCAGGATGCCAGCCACGAGGTTCGCCCGCCTGGCCGAGCAGGGAGAGATCGAGGCGACCATGATCCCCACGCCGGAGGAGGAGGACTTCTTCCGGCAGATGGGTGTACCCTGCTGGCCACCACACGGGCGGACGACGGGATGCCTCCGCCAGCATCTGCAGCAGATGTAGGACAAGAGCCCCTGGCCCTCTGGCTGGGGGCTTTCTGCGTGCCGAGCATAGGCCGAGGCAGTCCTTCAGGCGAAGGATGTAGGCGCCGGGAACATAGAAGCTGTCTGCATTCGGATTGCAATGCCCAGAAACTATTGACCTGCGTGTAGATCTCTGCTATACTGAGAATAAGCTAGACAAACAAGAATGTCTTGTGCTTCGTCGCAGCCGCAAGGACCGACCAGGGTGGTGCGGACGTCTCGGCGATGAACATCAAAGTGTCATAACGCCCGCCCACCGTCAAGGTTGGAGCGGGCTCTGTCGTTGAGTGACCATCGATGCTGACCACCATCTACAATAGCATTACAACCTGCACCATAAGGCACAGGAGAGGAAACTCCGACAGGGGGCGATATTCCTGTATGTAAGCCACTAGTATTGGAGAATGTGAGGCTCCTATGTCTAATCGATCTGATCGAGGCTCGCCAGGGAAAGGGAGAAGCCATAAGCAGCCAACAGGATCTTTTTGTTGATCTCTATTGCTATCAGCCTTGCGCTACATTTGTTCGCTGGGCGGAGCAAAGCTGCAGGGAGCGAATCTGGGCCCACCACTGAATCCGTGATGATTCCTGTAACTGAAGACACTTTTATTTCCTCTGGACATCCTCACACAAATTACGGTTATGAAGAGTCACTTCGACTCGGAGACTACAGTGGTGCTCAATACAGAACGCTTTTAGAATTCGATGTCGCTAGCCATATTCCTTCGGGAGCAACTATACACAGCGCAGATCTTCGCCTTCACCCTATATACTTCACCCTCAATACAATTCGGAGTTCATCGTTTATCCAGGACTTGTGGGGAATACTCTACAACTTTCGATGGAGATCCTTACTCTTCCTCCGATCCCTCCCTCAACTTCACCCTCAGCACATTCAGCGGTTGAGAAACAGGGCAAATGAGAGCACAGATAGTGCCTCTATCTACAGGGCGATGTTCAATGCTTGTGCGCGTATCACTCTGAGCTTTGAGTAGGAGGTTTGCAGTGAAACGCTATGCTTTGGTGACCTCGTTCGTCCTGATGGGCTTGCTGCTGAGCACCCTGGCCGCTGCCGTGACCAGTCCGCCCGGCGGCGCAGCCAATGCGGTAGCACTTGCCACCGCCGCTGCCAACGCCGAAAACGTGGAACTGGTAGGCCACATTGACACGCCGGGCCATGCCAGAAGCATAGTTGTGGTCGGGGACTATGCCTACGTCGCTGATGAAGGTGTTGAGCTACGGGTGGTGGATGTCTCCATGCCCTCCAACCCGACTGAGGTAGGCTTCTACGACACGCCGGGGGATGCCTCCTGGGACATGGTCGTCGCTGGGGACTATGCCTACATCACCTATAACGATTTCATTGCCAATTATGATCATGGCCTGCGGGTGGTGGACATCTCCGCACCTGACAACCCGACAGGAGTGGGCTTCTACAACAGGTGGGAACGTGCTTATGGTGTGGCCGTCGCCGGGGACTATGCCTACGTCGCTGCTCGGTATGAAGGCCTGCGGGTGGTGGATGTCTCCGACCCATTCAATCTGACCGAGGTGGGCTTCTACGAGCCGCCGTGGAGCGCCTTGGACGTGGCCGTGGTCGGGGACTACGCCTACGTCGCTGACTGGGATTATGGCCTGGGTGTGGTGGATGTCTCCACGCCCTCCAACCCTACCGAGGTGGGCTACTGCTATGAAAGGGGCATCCGGAGCGTGGCTGTGGCCGGGAACAACGCCTACTGCGTCGAACAGGAGTACCCGCGCGGTGATGAGGATGGCTTGTGGATAGTGGATATATCTATAGCCTCCAACCCGACTGAGGTGGGCTTCTACGACACGCCGGGGGATCCCTGGGGTGTGACCGTCGCCGGGAACTACGCTTATGTCGCCGATGGGTATTCTGGTCTGCGGGTGGTGGATGTCTCCGATCCTTTCAACTCGACCGAAGTGGGCTTCTACGACACGCCGGGGAGTGCCCGGGACGTAGCTGTCGTCGGGGGCTACGTTTATGTCGCCGATTATGATGAGGGTCTGTTTATCCTGCGTTACACGGGCGGGGAAGGGGTTGTTTACTCCATCTCTGGCTATGTGCGTGATGGCAGCGGCAACCCCATCCCCGGCGTGGTAATCTCAGCCGGTGCGGCTGGCAACACTACCACCAACGCCGACGGTTACTACACCCTGAGGGGGATCAGCGCTGGCACCTACACGCTGACACCCATCAAGAGCGGTTATACCTTCTCGCCAGCCACACGCACAGTCAGCGTGCCGCCGGATGCCACGGGACGGGATTTTGTGGGGAGTAGGATCCCTGATTTAGTGGTCCGAGATATAGAAGTCAACCAAGCGATTAGAAGTCCGGCTAGCTATGTCGCTGGCAAGAGGACAATGGTGAGAGTTTCTGTGGAAAACATTGGCAGCAATGATGGCGAACTTGATACACAAGTGGAACTGACTGCATATCGTGAAGGCAGCCAAGTAGCGACTTATACTTCTGATGTGACCGTGAGGCAAGACTATACGTGGTCTGACAGATGGAAGTTGAAGGACAGTGCCAATTTTGTCATTGATCTTAACATATCAGGTGACTACGCTTTCGTTGTAGAGGTGGATCCAGATGATGCCATTCCCGAAGCGAATGAAAATAACAATCAAAGATCAAGTCCTTCATATCACTTCCGTGATGAGGAGAGTATTCTTATCATCTACTATGACATTGCATACAACGGTCAACTTCCCGAACCAGAGGAGACTCACAATGCACATATATTCACACAAGGCACCTATCCTATTGCGGATGAGAATTTGGGTTACACTAGGCTTGGAACGATCGTTGACGCTTTCAATATCTCCCCCAGTAATCCGGTAGAACGCCTGGGCTTGGCCTTGAAGCTTCGAGAGCAATTGCTCTGGTACAATTTGGCCAACGAATCTGACGCAGACTTTGTTGCAGGGTACGTACCCGCGGATACACTTGGTGTATCTGGACTCAACTACTTCAGCAATGTTCTTCTGGTGGATGGTTCCTCACGGACTATTGGTTCTTCGCTAGCTCACGAGATCGGACATGGCTACGGTCTTGGGGATGAATACAAATGCGGGGATTTTGTCTGTGGAGTTAATCCCCCTATCAACTCGATTCCAGGGAGCTGGTGTATCCTCAGTGTCTGTTGGTGTCGGATGGAAGGAGGTTGTCAAGAGTCGAATGCTGTTGGGGATGAGGATGGAACTTTCGTAGAGGAAGGGGCAATCAACGTAGAAGATAGGCAGCGAGTCGATTATGTGCAGCCCCCTAGCCTTCACAGGCGAAGCTTTATGGGGTCGGGCCAGGACAATGATAGTTGGGTGACCAAAGCGGTATACGATCATCTGTCACAAAGACTGCAGACGAACAGTCATTCTGCGACCCAACTGGCAGAAACTGAAGGCTCCTATCTATATCTGGCAGGTTTGATTTATGAGGATGGAACAGTACAGCTTGAGTCCGGCTACCAAATCACCGCATCAACGCCGTTCTCCCCGCCACCACCGGTTACCTATACCCTTACCCTTGTAGACGCGGATGACAACGCGATAGCCAGCTACGGTATTGAGCCGGAATTCTACGTTCTCTCTAACCCTCCTGAAGTTATTGACCCCGGCCCGTTTGTTTCTATCGTTCCCTACCCTGCTGGCACTGCTAAGATTCTGATTGAGCACGATAGTGATGTACTTGAGACGATCACGGTCAGTGACCACTCACCTGTGGTGACGGTGACCGTACCTAATGGTGGCGAGAACTGGGCCGGAATGCACTCGATTTCCTGGACAGCCAATGATGCCGATGGAGATGATCTCAGCTATTCCATTCTCTATAGCCCCGACGGCGCTGAATGGCTGCCACTGACTACAGGAGTGACCGAGACCGCTTATTCGTGGGATACTTCCCAGGTCCCGGGGGGCGATAGTTGTATGATCAGAGTCACCGCCAGTGACGGAGTTAACATGGAACAAGACGAATCTGACACCGCATTCTCAGTGGCAAAGAAAACGCCTCAGGCGTATATCGTTTCTCCTTCGAGCGGATCGAGGTTTCTTGAGGGAGAGACAATCGCACTCCGAGGTATGGGCCGTGATCCTGAAGATGGGATTCTGTCCGATGGTTCGTTGTCGTGGTCCTCAAACATTAGCGGTGCGCTAGGTATCGGTCAGTTTCTCTATCTCTCTGACTTGCTTGAAGGTGATCACACTATCTCTCTAACCGCGGCCGATAGCGATGACAATGTTGACACCGACGCTATAACCTTAAGTGTCCTGTCCGACACCGATGGTGACGGCATGCCTGATGATTGGGAAGATCAATACAGCGGATTGAATCCGTATGTAGATGACGCTTATCAGGATTTGGATAGCGATCGACTAGTCAATATCGATGAGTATTTCTTCGGAACAGATCCGACCAAACCCGATACTGATGGCGACGGGCACGAGGATGGCACAGAGATTGAGCTGGGTTCCGATCCGTTGGATCCCAACTCGACGCCGACATACAGCATTCACCTTCCCACCATTCTGAAGAACTACTGACCCGATCGCACCCAGCCCACTGGGGTCTACGCATCCCTGGTGGGCTGGGGAGTTTCGACCCGCCACAGTGTTCTATGACGAACGATGGCAGACTGTATTCCACAAAGATAGCCATTCAGCGAACCAAGGACAACCATGAACCGCCAAGCCAAATCCGCCATTAAACCCCTCGTCCTCGCGCTGTGCTACAAACTCGAGGACGACACCGCCATCCAGACCAAGCGCGACGGCTTCACCGGCGAGCGCTGATTGCCTCTAAGTTGGGGGCTTGAAATCCGGGCGGAACTGCAACATAACATAGCAAGATCAGAAATAGCACCCACTGTGCAGGCCGGGGTAGCAAGAACACCAAGGAGGTAAGGACTGTAGGCTCACTTCATCCACTCGCCGTCGAGGGCGGGGTGGGTGTTTGTGTATGGTGTAAGGAGCTGCAGGAGCTGGATGAGGTGTAAGGGGCAAGCTTGGTAGTATTTCCGTCTTGTTTGTAATCACGCGAGGAGGTAGTGAACTATGTATACCTATGCAGACAAAGTGGGCTACTACAGGGTGGCTTCCGTCGGTATGCTGATATTCCTGATAGCGCTTCTAGGCGCGTGTGGCACCAAGACAGTTGAAATCGACCTTCCACGTGAGGGATTGCGTTGGGTTGAACGTGCCGCCCCCAGTGAAGACTTCGCGTTCTACGTTTCATCAGATTCAGTGCCTCGATCAGCAGGAGATCTGGAACAGTACGCTGTGTTCACTTGTACTGACGATGGCACAACGGATCGTGCATGGTCGATAGTCCGTGCGTTGGATATTGAGGGTCGATTGGTCTCAAATGGACCCAGCGACGCGGAGTGCCTCGAAGCGGCCACAGTAAAGAACGTCCTAGTGGTGACCCAGAGGACCAACAATCCGCCATCCGGTGTGGTTGAGATAGTCTTCAAATAAACAGCGCGGGGGCGGCTTCTTGGGGGCCGCCCCCTTTTCTCTTTCTACCGGATGCTCGCTACCGCCGAATGAAGGTCGCGTTGTCCAGGTTGCCATACGGATCCCTGGCCTTGTCGACGACCTTGTGAATCACCTGCGAGCCTCCGCCGACCAAGGCTGACGTGACGATGCGCCCCACGAGCACCGGGACCAGCCCCTCGAACAAGTTCACCTGAGAGTACCAGCCCAACACTGCACCGGCGACCAACGAGACGTAGATCAGCCACCACCGGGGCACCGCCGGAGCGGCCTGCTCCAACGGCTTGCCGATCAGATGTTCAACCAGGATCTCGACCACGAACGCGAGTAGGGCGATGAGCCCGATGTTGACCAGAGCGACTTGAAGTTCCATGTTATGCCTCCTCTTGTAGATTGATGCGGTAGGCGCGAACGGTCATCGATTTGCCGTCCAGGGCCTCCACCTTCATTCGAACCACTTCCACCTTGCCCTCAGCCTTGAGCTGGTTCAGGATCTTGCGCGCTGTCGTCTCGCTCACGTTCAAAGCCGCGGCGATCTCTACGGTCCTGACTCCCTCGTTGCACTGCGAGGGCAAGAGTGTCTGTAACTGCTTGACCAGATCGTCCATTGAAAACTTGGGTGATGGTTTGCTCACTGTATGACCTCCGTATATACTGGTGGATGTTTGTAGAGGTACTTCACCACATTGATGCTATCCTGTGTGAATCGGACTCCCACGTGGCCGATGAAGGCAGAACGAATCCGGTTCGGGTACTTGAGCATCTTGGCAAATTCGTCCTGGAGCTTCCAGGCCGGCAGCGAGACCGCAATCACGCCGTCATCCTCCAGCATCCGGTAGCCGTGGACGTGGGCACGAACCAGAGCCACG
>Ga0180438_10007014_pt1 | contig 14952 bp, 16 predicted proteins | sample SS_ome_12_FD_132455 | JGI IMG/M metagenome (GOLD analysis project Ga0180438, IMG submission 132455) | Hypersaline lake sediment archaeal communities from the Salton Sea, California, USA - SS_3_D_2 metaG | ecosystem: Environmental > Aquatic > Non-marine Saline and Alkaline > Hypersaline >...
GAGTGTCTGATTTTCATGCGGGATGTGAAATCTCGCAGTTATTTCGAGCAGATGAAAGGTCGGGGCACCAGAACCATGGATCACGAATCATTGAAGCTTCGAACGCCGTCTGCCCCAAGGGCTAAGACGCATTTCGTGATCGTGGATGCAGTTGGTGTAACCAAATCGTTGAAAACGGATAGTCGTCCTTTGGAGCGGAAACGGTCCGTGCCTTTGAAAGACCTGCTTTACGGTGTGATGATGGGCGCGTCCGATGAGGATACATTTCTTTCACTGGCAGGACGCCTTGCCCGGCTGGATAAACAGATTACGGTAAAAGAAAGGGAGGAATTTCGAGAAAAATCTAAAGGTAAATCCATCAGCTCAGTCGTGCATGATCTTTTAAATGCCCATCAGCCCGACAAGATCGAGGAACAGGCCCGTACAGAGTTTCAAGTCGATTTAGATCATACACCGACGGAAGAGCAATTGAAACAGGCACAGGATGCGCTAATCCGCCAGGCGACCGACACATTTACTGGCGAATTGAATACGTACATAGAGAACGTACGTAAAGTACACGAGCAAATCATCGACATCGTTAATATCGATGAACTCAGGCGTGCTGGATGGGACGAGGAGGCTCAGGATCTTGCGAGTCGGCTCATTAATGATTTCAAGGCTTTTCTGGAAGCCAACAAGGACGAGATCACGGCGCTGATGATTTTTTATCATCAACCGTACAACCGACGGGAACTGACGTTCAAGATGATCCGTGAGGTTCTGGAAATACTGCAGGCTAACAAGCCCGCTCTGGCTCCGCTCCGCGTGTGGCAGGCGTATGAGCATCTGGACAAGGTCCGAGGTAGGTCACCCAAAACCGAGCTTACGGCTCTAGTTTCTCTGATCCGACACGTAACCGGCATTGACCCGGAATTGACGGCTTTTGAACTGACTGTGAATAAAAACTTCCAGGAGTGGGTATTCGGCAAGCAGGCCGGTCCGTTGAAGTTCAACGCCGAGCAGATGGAATGGCTGCGCATGATCCGCGACCATATTTGCACTTCCTTTCACATCGAGCGGGATGACCTTGACTATGCTCCTTTTGATGCCAAAGGTGGCGTAGGAAAGATGCATCAGCTCTTCGGTGATGAGATGGAGACAATCCTGGAAGAGATGAATGAGGCATTAGCAGCGTAAATAATTTTGGAATTCGTATTATGGATAAGTTTGGCGGAGATTGGACGGAACAGAAAATCGAAATCGTTGTCGAATATACGAAAGCTTATTTAACCATCATGAATAAATATCCCCAATGGCGGTTACTTTATTTTGATGGTTTCGCCGGATCAGGACAGATTTGTTCTGAGCGACTAGAAGATACCATTGAAGGCGTTGCCAGGAGAATTTTGGGTATTGATACCCCCAAATCCTTTGATCTGTATTATTTTGTTGAAAAAAAGAAAAAAAATGTAAGGGCTTTGAAGCGGATAATCAAGAATGAATTTCCTCAAAAAGAGAATTATGCTCATGTGGTATCGGAAGACTGTAATAAGAAATTAAAAGATTTGGCAGATTACTTAAATGCTGATGGAAGTGATTTCAAAGTACTGGCGTTTATCGATCCCTGTGGTATGCAACTTCAATGGTCGTCACTCGAAGCGATAGAAGGATTTGGGATCGATATGTGGATTTTAGTACCTATTGGAATCGGTCCGAATCGCTTATTAAAGAAAAATGGAGACATTAATTACAAATGGATGGAAAAATTAGTAAATTTTTTAGGAATGAACCATGATGAAATTCACAAATATTTTTATCTTAAAACCGGTCAGCAAAATATTTTTAATAATGAGGACCATGTCATAAAAACAAATAGGACGATCGAGAAATTAGGTGATCTTTATCGTATAAATTTGAAGAAGATATTCAGCTATGTTTCAAAGCCATTTGTTATGAAGAATAGAAAAAACAATGTAATGTATCATTTTTTATTGGGATCAAATAATATGACTGCTGTAAAGATTGCGAATAAAATTGTTGGGAAATGGAGTCAGTGAATGGCAAAATCAGATATTGAATGGACGGAAATGACATGGAATCCTTCTACTGGATGTACTAAAATTTCCGATGGGTGTAAGTATTGTTATGCCGAGATCATGGCAAAACGACTAAAAGGAATGGGTCAGGAGAAATATCGGAATGGTTTTAAATTGACACTACATGAAGATAGTTTAAAATTGCCCTACGAATGGAAGAAACCAAAAGTTATTTTCGTGAATTCTATGAGCGACCTATTTCATGAAGATATACCTTTGGAGTTTATACAAAAGGTGTTTCGTGTGATGAACGGAAATCCTCAACATGTTTTCCAGGTTTTAACGAAAAGGGCAGAGATATTAACAGAGTACAATCATTACCTCAATTGGACGAAAAATATCTGGATGGGCGTAACGGTTGAGAGTGACAAGTACCTGTCCCGAATAGATGAACTGCGATTTTCAAATGCATGTATTAAATTTACATCCTGTGAACCCTTGCTCGGCCCTCTCGATACTCTAAATCTAACTGGCATTGACTGGGTGGTCGTTGGTGGAGAGAGCGGACGTAATCCCAGACCCATGCAAAAGGAATGGGTGGAAGCGATTCACAAGCAATGCAAAGAACAAAATATTCCTTTCTTTTTTAAGCAATGGGGTGGCCGGAATAAAAAGAAGAATGGAAGTGTATTGAATGGACGAGTCTATTATGAGATGCCTGATCGTATTTCTTCATAACAATTATGTGAGATAAAAGTGGTATCATCAGGTTGGCATAAGTGTAAATTACTTGATTTTTGCGAATTAATAATGGGTCAGTCCCCTCCATCAAGTTCATACAACATGAATAAAGATGGTCTACCGTTCTATCAAGGCAAAGCAGAATTTGGCGATATTTATCCTAATCCAGTCAAATATTGCAATAGACCCAATAAAATTGCAGAAAAGGGTGATCTATTATTATCAGTCAGGGCTCCTGTAGGCCCAACAAATCTTTGCCCTCATCAAGCATGTATTGGGAGAGGGCTTGCGGCCATTCGGCCATCAGATGGAATAACTTCGAAATTTTTACTGTTTTTATTCCGTAACTTTGAACCAACTATATCAAAACGAGGTACTGGAACTACATTTAAAGCGATTACAAAAGATTTTTTAACGGGTCTAAAAGTTGATTTGCCTCCTCTCCCTGAACAACACCGCATCGTGGCTAAAATCGAGGAACTCTTCTCCGACTTAGACAATGGCATTGAGAATTTGAAGCAGGCGAGAGGGCAGCTAAGGGTCTACCGCCAAGCCGTGCTCAATTGGGCCTTTGAGGGAAAGCTGACAGAAGCATGGAAAAAGGAACACAAACCGGAGCCCGCCGAAAAATTGCTGGAACAAATCAAACAAGAACGGGAGAGGCAATACCAAAAGCAGCTTGACGAATGGCAAAAAGCTTGCGAAGCTGCCAAGCAGAAAGACACGAAAAAACCAACTCAGCCGAGAAAGCCAAAAGAACTCCCGCCATTGTCAGAAGAAGAGTTAGCTGAATTGCCGGAGTTACCAGAAGGGTGGAATTATTTTTACCTAGCATATTTAGGTGACCTGGCTCGTGGAAAATCAAAACATCGGCCAAGGAATGATCCGAAATTATTTGGAGGAAAGTATCCATTTATACAAACGGGTGAGGTAAAAGCTGCAAAGTATGTTTTAAAAGAGTATTCTCAGACATATAATGATTTCGGATTATCACAAAGTAAGCTATGGCCTGTTAATACTCTATGTATAACTATTGCTGCGAATATTGCAGAGACCACTTTTTTAGGAATCGAAGCCTGTTTCCCTGACAGCATAGTTGGTTTTCTTGGTTTTGAAAAAATTATTGACTCAAAATACGTAAGGTATTTTATTCATTCAACAAAAACAAAGATTGAAGCATTCGCTCCTGCAACAGCACAGAAGAACATTAATTTAACTACTCTGGAAAATTTATCAATACCTTACTGTACACTTGAAGAACAGATACTAATCGCCCAGGAAATCGAATCCCGGCTTTCGATTACGGACAAGCTGGAACAGACGATTGAAGCGAGCTTGCAGCACGCCGAGGCGCTGAGGCAGAGTATCTTGAAAAAGGCGTTCGAAGGCAAACTGGTACCGCAGGATCCGAACGACGAGCCTGCAGCGAAGTTGTTGGAGAGGATAAGGATGGAGCGAAAAAGGGTAAAGAGTATTAACACCAAGAAGACATAATGACTTCAATTGACCGTGTAAAAAGACTCCTGAGACAAGGCGAGGGAATCCGCATCGAATATAAAGAGGCCCGAAATCGGCTTCCGAGTAACATCTTCGAAACCATCTGTGCTTTTCTTAATCGTGACGGCGGCGATCTCTTTCTTGGTGTTGACAACAACGGCAACATCGTCGGTGTCGACGAAGGCAACATTAGCAAACTGAAAAGGGATTTAGTCAATCAATCCAACGATTCCAATAAATTAAATCCGCCTTTTATTCTCTTTCCTAAAGTTGTTGAGATAAGGGGCAGAACTATTATTCATGTGCAGGTACCGCAAAGTTCACAGATTCACAAAACACTAGGCATCGTCTTCGATCGGAGTGAGGACGGGGATTTTCGCGTCACCGATCCGAATCAAATTGCTCAAATGGTGAACAGAAAACTTAGTTATTATACAGAGAGTAAAATCTATTCAGAAGTTGGCTTAAATGAATTTAATATAGAGCTACTTAATAAAGCCCGTAACCTAATTCGTAGCAATAAGCCGAATCATCCATGGTTGGCCTTGAATGATGAACAAATGTTGGTTACAGCCGGATTGTGTAAACGGGATCTTCGTTCTGGAGACGAGGGATATACCCTGGCAGCCGTGCTGCTCTTTGGGAAAGATGAGGTTATTAAAAATATACTCCCTCATTATAAAATCGATGCCCTGGTACGCATCGAGAATATGGATCGATATGATGATCGCCTTATTATTAAAACCAATCTGCTGGATTCTTATGATTCATTGATGGCATTTGTTCACAAACATCTCCCGGATAAGTTCTACATGGAAGGGGATCAAAGAAAGAGTTTGAGGGACAACATCTTCAGAGAAGTAGTGGCTAATCTAATCGTACATAGGGAATACACCAACGCATTCCCAGCTTCTTTCGAAATATACCACAATCGTGTTGAAATGGAAAATGCCAACAATCCCCATGGTAGCGGACCAATAGCTGTTGATAGTTTTACACCGTTTCCAAAAAATCCAACAATTTCCAAATTCTTTATGGAGCTAGGACGTGTGGAAGAGTTAGGATCGGGTGTACTGAATGTTAACCGCTTGATTAAGAATTACGCGCCTGGGAAAAGACCGCAATTCATTGAAGGTGCTGTATTTAAAACAATAATACCGATAGAAAAACGAGAAATCAAAGCGAGAAAAGTTGACTACGAGGTTTATCAGATCATCCGTGATACTATAAATGATACTTTAAAAAATGCCGTAAATGAAGTGATAAGAGAAAGACTGGTTAAAGAAACCACTTTGATTAGTAAACAAGAATTAAATATTAAAGATTTAACAAGTCATGTTAAAATGAATGAAAAGACTATAAAGAGAGATATGAGTTTATTAAAGAAATACGGCATAGTTGAGTATGTCGGTTCGTTACGGAAAGGATATTATCGGATTACTAATAAATTTAAAAAAAAGATGTCCCTGTAAATGTCCCTAAATGTCCCTAAATGTCCCTATTAGTCCCTTAAAGTAGTTGATAATGTCAATCTGAATGAGAATATTTGATGAATAATTCATCTTCGATAATATCAAAAGTCTGGAGTTTCTGTCATGTCCTGAGAGATGATGGCGTCAGCTATGGTGATTATTTGGAGCAGTTGACGTACTTGATTTTTCTTAAAATGATTGATGAGTATTCAAACCCCCCCCGTAAGCGGAAGATCGATATTCCTAATGAGTACAACTGGGAAAGCCTCCGCAATAAACGTGGTGATGCGCTTGATAGGCATTATGCGAAACTGCTCGATGAATTGGGCAGGCAGAAGGGGATCATCGGACAGATTTTCATCAAATCCCAGAATAAAATCCAAGATCCTGCAAAACTCTATCGTATCATCCAGATGATCGACTCTGAAGAATGGGTGACGATGAGTGCGGATGTAAAAGGCGATATATACGAAGGCTTGCTCGAAAAGAACGCAGAGGACACAAAGAGCGGCGCGGGACAGTATTTCACACCTCGGCCCTTGATCAGAGCGATGGTCGCCTGTATACGGCCAGAGCCAGTGAGATCCATCGCTGATCCGGCTTGCGGGACGGGAGGATTTTTCCTGGCCGTGTATGACTTTATCAAAGAGAATTATGAACTTGACAGAGATCAGAAAGAATTTTTAAAGAACCGGACGTTTAGCGGGAATGAAATCGTGCAGAATACACGTCGCTTGGGACTGATGAATATGTTTCTGCACAATATCAGCGAGATTACCGGTGACTCAATGATATCACCGACAGATGCATTAATCTCATCTACAGATTCGAAATACGATTATGTGCTAACCAATCCACCTTTCGGCAAAAAAAGCAGTATGACCATTACTAATGCGGAGGGCAAACAGGAGAGGGAAGAACTGACGTATAATCGGCAGGATTTCTGGGCTACGACATCGAACAAGCAGCTCAATTTCGTACAGCACATTCGAACGATGTTAAATACTACGGGGAGGGCTGCCGTTGTAGTTCCTGATAATGTGTTGTTTGAGGGAGGTGCCGGCGAGACGATACGAAAGAAGCTGCTTCACAATACCGATCTCCATACCATTCTGCGTCTGCCCACAGGCATTTTTTATAAGCCCGGTGTAAAAGCAAATGTAATTTTTTTCGATAACAAGCCTGCCAGTAAACAAGCATGTACGAAGGAGGTATGGTACTATGATTTTCGGACGAATATCCATTTCACGCTTAAAAAGAATCCTCTAAAGTTCGAAGACCTGAAGGATTTCATCCAGTGCTACTATCCTGAAAATCGATTCAATAGAAAGGAAACCTGGTCAGAGAAAAATACCGAGGGACGCTGGCGGAAATTTACATATGATGAGATTATTTCGAGAGATAAAACCAGTTTGGATATTTTTTGGCTAAAAGATAAAAGCCTAACCGATTTAGATAATTTGCCTGATCCAGATGAATTAGCAAATGATATTGTTGAAAATTTAGAAGCAGGGCTGGAGAGTTTTAAGACGATCTTAGAATCGCTTAATGGAGAAGATTAGTAATAAAGACGGTCTTAAATTAGAAAAATTATCTTTGTAAGACGCTGTTATTTAATGATATTGTCATCATATCATTTTTGTTCAGTTAAGGTTATAGATTGAACCTGCCATTTTGGCAACGGGGATAGGATTGGCGTCCCCGTGGGGACATTTTTTCTATCATCGATCAAAAATGTTACCAAGTTGTGACTGTTTTTGTATATAACAGGTATAACCAGACGTTACCAAAATTTTGGAAAAGGAATCAATAAGAAGGTACTGGAATATGAAAAATGTATCTCTTAGATTTTAGCATCAAAAGTTCGAAATGGTCTAAGGACGTATATCTGGATGGCGATGATTGTGTACTTGCTATTAATCTCTTTCAAATTTCAAATGAAAAGCAACTACACTATCAGATCGCTATTCAACATGATTCAAGTCGCTTTGTTCGAATTTAAATCCATAAATCTCCAGATACAAATAATATATTACAAAAACCTACGTTTTTATTTTAACCGAATAGATATGATACCGGTCATTTTAAAGTTGGGAAATTTTCTATAATGGATTTGAATCCAAAATAAAAATCATTATATTGTTTGGATTATGATACTTGGATAGAATCACTTCAGTCAAAGGTAACTTTTATGAATAAAAAACCCATCCGTATTTTTATTGCAGACGATAATTGCCTACTTCTTGAGGGCCTTGTTTCCATGTTAAGTGAGCAGGAAGACGTTGCCGTTGTAGGGACGGCACCAAACGGCAGTAAAGCTGTCGAACAAATCAAAGACCTGCAACCGGAAGTGGCGCTTATTGATATTGGCATGCCCGATAAGGATGGACTCGAAGTGACGCAAATCCTGAACAAAGATTCGCCGGAAGTTAAAGTGATTATCCTCGGCCTGGTTGACCTGACCGATGAAATCATGGCGTGTATCGAAGCCGGAGCCATAGGTTATGTATTAAAGGAATCCTCTTTTGAACATCTGGTTGAGACCATTCGATCGGTCTACCGCAATGAAACGTTCTGTTCACCTCGGATGGCGGCTTCACTTTTCTCCCGCATCGCGGAGTTGACAAGTGAAGTCAAGACGCAGATACCCCTTGATTCAGTCAAACTAACCGCGCGTGAGTTGGATGTAGTTAATCTGATCGCTGAGGGTCTGCCCAACAAGGAAATTGCCAAACGACTTTTTATAGAAACACAGACTGTAAAGAATCATATCCATAATATTCTCGACAAACTGCAATTGCATAACCGCTTCGAAGCCGTAAAATATGCCCGTGAAAGAAAACTACTGAAAAAGAAATAAAAGAACCAAGCTTCCCCTTCCGCAAGTACCAGTACTTTTTCCGCCAAAACATGATCTGGTCCATATGTAATTTGGTCCCTCCTATAGATCCATATTGAACCTCCCGGTCTATTGACTATCTGGCCTCTACTGCCGACATTATTTTAGAATGTAAATGAGACAATTCCATGCATAAAATTAATGTGATGTTTTCGAGCCGACCGAAATTGTTGTCGGAAGTCATCCGAAATTTGATTGAGCGCCAACCGGATATGAAAGTGGTGGGAGAAGTCGTTAATCCCTTAGAACTCATATTTGCTCTCAGGGAAACACCGGTGGATGTGGTCATCATCACACCACTCAAAGCGAACGGAGAACCAAGAATCTGTATCCAATTGCTTAAAGAACATCCACGGTTGAGAATTTTGATACTGACAGAAGAAAGTGAAGCCGTTTACATATTTCAATCAGGTTCACCCAGGAAGCGCATCGAAAGGCCTTCCGAGCAGATAATCATAGATGTTATTCGTGAGTCCCAGCGGTTGGTAACCAGATAAGGGCGAAAATGAAGAAGGCATTTTGATTATATGCATTTTATCATTTTTTTTGCAGCAAGTAAGATTACGCCAAATCAATAAACTGGAGGAGTGAGTTTTATAACAATGAATCATTTTCTTACCAAATAAAAGGAATATAGAATGGCAGACAAGGGCAAGAAAGACCGGGAAAAGAATAAGAGACAAAAGGTAAAACGGCAGGCAGACAAAGCTGCCAAAAAACAGAAAAAGCAGAAGAAAGCAGCTACGGGGGAATATAAAAAATAATGCCTGCCCTTAATAAGAATCCTGGTAAGTATCGTTTGTTTGAATACGGATTTATGTACTGACCCAAGGCGATACTTATGAATAAAAACAATCATCTCAAAGTACGGGAAGACAGAGTACAGAGTTAACCATGAAAAGCGATGATAACATGATACTTGTAGGGATAAAAATCACCGAAAAATTGCGCAACCAGCTTGATTCCAGCAGAGCTTCTGTGAAACCTTTTTTCGCTGACAATGATCCCGAGTTTTTGCAAGTGCTGCAAATTGATTCAGATGATTACATTGCAAAAATTACAAAAAGTGGTGCTTCTTTAGAGGATGTAAACAACATGTGCATGAACCTGAAAACCATGCTTAAAATGATCTGTCCTAACTTTTCTTTTGCTGGCAACGCTATTAAGATTATAGCGCTCAGCCCAATGCCGTCGAGAAATTTTCACCACGGTATGGTATGAAATAACTTTACTTAAATGTGAGCTAACGAGGTAAATTTAAATAACGAGAATGAGGATTCTTTAATATGCAGAATTCAGAATACTATCGTGGAGGATCACGCGCACCTGGAGCCAGGTTGAAAGAGTTCTTTGCCAAGCTGAGAGGGTTGTGGGCACCTAAATATATCCCCCAAAGATCACGGTACGGAGATGTGGGGAGAAAACTATCAGTCAAGAAACCTGATTTTTGAGATCAGTCGGACAACAGGAAGCAGACACGATAAAGGAAGGGTTTGCTAAAGTTACTGGGGGCTCCATCGGGGACGCAGAGACGTACGTGACGTTAGCAAATGCGATAAAGGACAAAGCATCAAAGATTATCCCCAACTAGATGGAATATGACGAAATGGTGATTGATTTTGAATACGAACAACAAGTATTTGAAATATCTGAAAAGTATTAAGGATAGAGTGTGAAAAATCTGTTAAAAACAGAAACCCGGTGCCTTATCATACAGTCAGAGTTTTCCGCATTCAGTTATTGGAATTACGTGGATGTATGTAAGATGGTCGGAGCAAAATATCCGGCCGCGCCTTTAGGTCTGTTGACCGTGGCCGCCTTACTCCCGCAACAATGGACATTCAAACTGGTGGACGCGAATATTGAACCGATTCTCGATGAACACTTCGTGTGGGCAGATATTGTGTGTGTCGGTGGCATGTTGCCCCAGCAACCCAGCATGCTTTCAATCATTGACCGGGCACATCGGTTTAATCGCCCGGTTGTAATGGGCGGTCCGGATCCGACATCTCAGCCGGAATTGTATCAATCTGCCGATTATCTTGTACTCGGAGAGGGCGAAGTGACCATTCCCATGTTCATATCAGACCTGGAAAAAGGCTGCGCAAGGGGAAGATATCAATCGGAAGAAAAAGCAGATATGACCAAAGCGGTCGTTCCCAGGTTTGATTTAATCCGATTTCAAGATTATCTACAAGTGGGTATTCAATATTCTCGAGGCTGCCCTTTTCAATGTGAATTTTGTAATATTGTTGAACTGTTTGGCAGAACGCCACGAACCAAGACTCCGGAGCAGCTGCTTCGAGAACTTCAGACTCTTTATGATTTGGGTCATCGGGGTCATGTTGATATTGTGGATGACAATTTTATCGGGAATAAAAGGAATGTTAAAAAAGTACTGCCTGCCATCAGGGAATGGTCTGAGTTACATAATTATCCTTTTTATTTTTCGACAGAATGCTCCATCAATCTGGCGAACGATGAAAATTTGATGCAAATGATGAAAGATGTGGATTTTCGATATGTCTTTATAGGTATTGAAACACCGGAAGAAACAGCCTTAATTATGACAAAGAAGACAGCAAATGTGAATAAACCTGTTGAAGCAACCATTAAAAAAATCTATTCATACGGTATCATTGTCAATGCAGGTTTTATCATTGGTTTGGATCATGAGAGTGATCAAATCGCTGAAAACATGATTCGCTGTATCCAGGATTCGGGCATTGCCATGGCCATGATTGGCATGCTATACGCATTGCCAAATACCCAATTATCAAGACGTTTGAGAAAGGAAGGAAGACTCTTTGAAGACAGCTCAGAACTCAAAACAGACCAGACAATGATCGATCAAACAACAAACGGTTTAAACTTCATCACAAACAGACCGAGGATCGATATTTTAAAAGATTTTCTTCGTATTGAAAGTGTCATTTATAATCCGGATAAGTATTTTAAAAGAGTCACCAATACCGCGCTTCAACTAAAAAGAATTCCTAAATATAGACCGGGATTTATTAAAAGTTTAAAAACAGGATTAGCCTTTCTAAAACTGAGCCGTCAACTGGGATATAACAGGTCAACGGCATGGTCTTATTATAAAATGTTTTTAACGGTTCTCTTCAGGAATCCCGGAGGAATTGAATCCGCTGTCAATCTCTCGGCCATGTTTATCCATTTTCATAAACAATCTAAATTCATTATCAAACATATCACTCAAGAGATTAAAGCGGTTGAGGTTCGTCACCTGGAGGAAAACTCGGAAATGGTTTTAAGGGATCATTACGCCCCAAAAAATGAATTTGTCGAAGAATTCGTTAATAGGTCCTAAATTACTATAATAAAATGAGGTTGTAATGACGATTTTTTTACCTGTTTTTATTATCATCTTTTTTATTTTGGCGAGTGCAATTCGCATTCTGAAAGAGTATGAGAGGGGAGTGATTTTTCGTCTAGGGCGGATGATTGGATTTAAGGGACCCGGATTGATTATTCTCATTCCTATCATCGATCGGATGGTGAAGGTGAGTCTCAGAATTGTGGCCATGGATGTCCCTCCGCAAGATGTGATTACAAAAGATAATGTTTCGGTGAAGGTCAATGCGGTTGTTTACTTCCGGGTAATGGATGCCGGCAAAGCCATTGTGCAAGTTCAGGATTATCTGTATGCGACTTCACAACTAGCCCAGACGACACTTCGGTCGATTCTAGGTCAGTTTGAATTGGACGAACTTCTCTCCACACGGGATAAGATCAACGAAGAACTTCAGGTTATTTTAGACAAACATACCGATCCTTGGGGAATTAAAATATCCCTGGTGGAGGTGAAGCACATCGATCTTCCGGAAGAAATGAAAAGAGTGATTGCCAGACAGGCTGAAGCGGAAAGAGAAAGAAGGGCCAAAATTATCCACGCAGAAGGAGAATATCAGGCTTCAAAACAACTTTCAGAAGCTGCAGCGATACTTGGCAAAGAACCGAATGCCATTCAACTGCGCTTTCTCCAGACCCTGGTCGAGGTCGCTGCTGAAAATAATTCCACTATGCTTTTCCCTGTTCCTATCGATTTATTTGAACCGTTCCTGAAGAAGATGAAAGCGAAAGAATAATATTGATTCCAAGAAATTTTTAGATCGCGCAGGAGTTCCGATGTCTACGCGGTGAAAAAGGAAGGCTCTGCCTCCTATGTTTTGAAAGAGATAAATGAAACGATATCGTATTTATAAATCCAAAACAGGCATTTTTTGCATCAAATGCGAATGGAGTTACTCCTTAACTTTAAAGTAAAGGAACAATAAAGATGGACGGAGAAAATATTGAAATACCTGGTTTTTTGAATCGGAAAAACAGCAAGCTGGGTGTCGGTGTTGTCATCCTTGGAGGACCTGATGAAAGAATTTATTGAATATCTGATTAAACACTTAGTCGATAAGCCCGAGGAAGTTCAAATTAACATAGTTACTGGCGAACGAACCGTTATCTTTGAATTGCGTGTTGGTGACGGGGATATGGGAAAGGTGATTGGACGACGAGGCCAAACTGCCGGATCTCTCCGAACGCTTCTAGCGGCGGCCGCAGCTAAACAGGGCAAACGATTTGTTTTAGAAATTTTAGAAAATGAGAAAGCTTTAAGCAGTTGATGAAAATCAGCTAATTATAAATAAGTAAAATTTAGTTATACATATTTAAGTCAAAAAGGAGAATACCATGAATATTTACGTAGGCAATCTGTCACGCGAAGTTACTGATGACGATTTGAAAGAAGCGTTTGAGGCCTTCGGGCAGATCACATCCGTCAATGTTATCAAGGACAAACACAGTGGCGAACCTCGGGGATTTGGATTCGTTGAGATGTCTTCTAAAGATGAAGCACAGTCGGCGATCGACGGTCTAAATGGCACAGACTTAAAGGGGCAAAGTCTTAATGTCAATGAGGCCCGCCCTCGCTCAGAAAACCGTCGAAGTGGAGGGCGATGATTCTAGGAATCGATAACCTAACATATTGATTCATCAAGATTCTGTTTGCTTCTTAAAACCAAATTACACAGATATTGGGTAAGATTTACCCGATATGTCATTGAACGGCTTTAAAGGAAAAGATTATATAATACAAATAAAAAACGATTAAAATTTGTCCGGTTTAGTCCGATGATGGATGATTTACTCATTATAGGCTCACCCTCTGCACAGAACCTCATTTTTAATGGGTACGGCCAAAGCAGTCACCAAAGCCAACCGCCTTTTTGTGTTCATGAGCCTGGAGGCATCAAAAAATTACAAAAAAAGAGATGTTCGTCATGGACCACAATTCAAACAATACAATACTCAATCGCATTGCGTTCATCGGTAACTACTCGCCGCGACAGTGTGGCATTGCCACATTTACCACCGATTTGTGTGAGGCGATTGCCGCCAATTATCGTCAAACAACCTGCATCGCCCTGCCAGTTAATGATATCGAGGCCGGTTACGCCTATCCGACCCGCGTTCGGTTTGAACTCACGGAGAAGGATATTGATTCCTATCGCCGTGCTGCTGACTTCCTGAATATCAACAACGTAGACCTTGTATCTTTGCAGCATGAGTATGGTATTTTCGGCGGACGCGCGGGAAGCCACATCCTGGTACTCTTGCGCGAATTGCGGATGCCCATCGTCACGACACTACACACCATTCTTCGCGACCCAGACCCCGATCAGAAACGGATCTTAGAAGAAGTCGCGGCCCTGTCTGACCGGCTGATAGTCATGAGTAAGCGCGGAAGGGAATTCCTGCATGAAGTCTATAGCGTGCTGCCTGAGAAGATTGATCTGATCCCGCACGGTATCCCTGATGTTCCCTTTGTAGATCCCAGTTTTCACAAAGACTTGTTTGGAGTCGAGGGTAAAATCGTCCTGCTTAGCTTTGGCTTACTTTCCATGAACAAAGGCATTGAAAATGTCATCGTCGCCCTACCTGCCATTTTAGCCCGGCACCCGAATGTGGTGTACATCGTCCTCGGTGCGACCCACCCCCACGTCGTGCGGAATGAAGGCGAAAAATACCGGCTGTCCCTACAATGGCTGGCTCAGGACAAAGGTGTGGAAGGTCAGGTGATCTTTTACAACCGTTTTGTCAGTTTGGAAGCGCTCGTTGAATTCATCAGCGCAGCGGATATTTACATCACACCCTATCTCGATGCAGCGCAAATCACCTCCGGTACACTCGCCTACACCCTGGGTGCTGGGAAGGCGGTGATTTCGACGCCGTATTGGTATGCGGAAGAGATGCTGGCCGAAGGGCGGGGGGCGCTGGTGCCGTTCCGGGATCCGGCAGCGCTGGCCGA
>Ga0180438_10007016_pt1 | contig 14951 bp, 28 predicted proteins | sample SS_ome_12_FD_132455 | JGI IMG/M metagenome (GOLD analysis project Ga0180438, IMG submission 132455) | Hypersaline lake sediment archaeal communities from the Salton Sea, California, USA - SS_3_D_2 metaG | ecosystem: Environmental > Aquatic > Non-marine Saline and Alkaline > Hypersaline >...
CGATCTCGAACTGCTTCTGGTACTGCTTGACGATCGCGTTGCGGGGCTCCGTGAGGATCTGTACCAGTTCGTCCTCGGTCAGCTCGCGGAGCGCCACGGTCAGCGGGATGCGGCCCAGGAACTCGGGGATGAACCCGTAGCCCTTGAGGTCCTCGGTGGTGACGAGGTTCAGGAGGTCGCTCTCGCCGTCCACCTTGTCGCCCTTGCCCACGCGCCCGCCGAAGCCCACGCTGGACTTCTTGTTCACGCGCTTGGAGATCACCTCGTCCAGCCCTACAAAGGCACCGGACACGATGAACAGGATGTTGGTGGTGTCGATCTCGAAGCGTTCGCCGCCACCCAGCCGCCTGTGTCCCGGCATGGGGACGGACACGGTGCTGCCCTCGATCAGCTTGAGGAGGGCCTGCTGTACGCCCTCGCCGCGCACGTCTCGCACCATGTTGGAGCTGGTCCCCTTGCGCCCGATCTTGTCGATCTCGTCGATGAACACGATGCCGCGCTCGGCACGCCGGATGTCGCCACCGCTGGCCATGACCAGGGAGCTGATGATGTCCTCCACGTCGTCGCCCACAAACCCGGCTTCCGTCAGGGTGGTGGCATCCGCGATGGTGAAGGGCACGTTGAGGAACCGGGCGACGGTCTTGGCGAGCAGCGTCTTCCCGCAGCCGGTGGGACCCAGCATCATGATGTTGGACTTCTCGATCTCGGTGTCGTCCATCAGGTCCTTGCGGGCGTCGTAGAGCCGCATGTAGTGGTTGAAGACGGCGACCGACAGGAACTTCTTGGCCCGCTCCTGCCCGATGACGTACTCGTCGAGGAAGGCTCGGATCTCCGGGGGCGGGACCAGCTCCGTGATGTCGTCCTTGGCGGCCTCGGCCTTCTGCGCGTCGACCACCTTGATTGCCTTCATGATGCAGCCGTCGCAGATGTAGGCGCGGGCACCTTTCACCATGTGGCCCACCTCGCGGCGGCTCTTGCCGCAGAATGAGCAGTGGAGTTCTTCGTCTGGCATGTACTTCTCCTACCCCTAGAACGACTGCCGCCCCGCATTTGTTAGATTATCGACATGCGGGTGAAACTGAAAAAGGACCTGACGCGCTACCACCCCTCCCTCAAGGTCGGCACGGAGGGCGAGGCCATCGGACTCTACGGTAAGCATAGCCGCCAGAATCCCAAGGCGTTTGTCGGCGTGAAGTTCCCTCAACATACTCTGGATGTCCTGAGATCCGATCTCGAGCGGGTGATGGAAAAACGCGAAGTCAAGCGTGGTCCCCAGCTCGCTATTCAGTCGGATGTGCCCCCGAAGCGGGGGATGGTGGTTGACTTCGGTGGGATGGAGTTTCGGGTGGAATCGATTCAGGAGCGACTGGGGTCGGATCTATGGCTGGTGAACCTGTCCGCCTGAACTCATCCTCCAGCTTGGTCCACTCCATCAGCGCCTCCGCGTAGGTCGGGTAGCAGTCCGATACCTGTACATCCCCACGCCACTCCACAGGCTGCATCACACGCCAGCAAGATGTTGTGCCATCCGCTGCATAGACGTAGAAATCCCCCTCGGGGGCCAGCGCCGCCAGCCTGTCCCGTTCTGCCTGCGCTTCGTCGTAGGTGGCGTAGTGGCGAGACAGCCGGTCGTCTTCCCCCCACTCCTTCCTAGACACTGCGTAGAACTCCAGCTCTTCGCTCTGGAGGGTTGATTCGTCGATGTAGTAGTATGTAGCTACATAGTCGGGGGTGATGATTGTCGGCTTGGGGCGCATGATGTACTCGATGGTCCACTGGACCGGGATCACCAGCAACAGCAAGAACACCGCTACCAACACCGCACCTACTAGCAGCATGAGCAGGTTGTAGATGCGCTGCCGGTCGATCTGGGTCCAGTCGTCGACCTGCTTCCGCAGGAATTCCGACCGGGCCTGCCACCGCTCCACGGACAGAATGTGACGCTCGCGCCAGAGCTTCTGCCTGAGCTTCATCCGCTCCGTGCGCGCCTCGATCCACTCCATGTCGACGGTGTACTGGGCGTGCTCGGCCTCGACCTGTTCTTGGGTCTTCGGGAAGCCCAGGAGTTGCAGCTTGGGCAGCATCACTCCTCCAGCACGTAGTAGACGTGGTCAGGTACGAGACCCTCCAAGATCTCGGGGCCGACATCGGTGCTGTCGTCGCGGTAGGGGAGCCAGTAGTCCTGGGTGGCGGGGACGAGTATCACGGTTGTTTCCGGGGCCGCCTCGGTGGGGACATAGTGTTTCTCGACCACCACCTCCGGAGACGGTGGAACAGCCATGTCCTGCTCGGCGGGGTCCACCACGACATCGAAGGTGGGGAGGGATCGTGGCTCCTCCATGAAGACCATGTCGGGCACTACCACCGGGGCACCGGACTCAAAGGACACCTGAAACGCCGATAGCACCACCAGGGCGTCCCCGTAGTCCGTGAAACATGGTGATACCGGCATGGGGTCGGTCATGCGGGACTCGCGAATCACACGCCAACACCCGTGACGCTTGGACCCCTTCACCCGCCACTCCCGGTCGGGGTATTGCGCCTGGAGTTGTTCGAGCTGGATCTGTGCGGTCTCGGGCTCGAGCAGGGGGGTGTAGACATACCAGTCGCTCTTGTCCGGCAGCTTGTATTCGACGTGGTAGTAGAGCAGGATCTCGTGCCAGTCGCTCTCGATGGAATAGCCGGTCACTCCGGGGCCGATGATGCCGCCCATGGACCCGGTGACCATGGTGAAGATCCAGATCACCACCTTGGAGGCCAGCCATGAGATGAACATCGCGACGAAGCTGAAGCCGGTCATGGCCAGCGCGAAAGGCCAGTTCCCGGTGAGCCAATCTGACCACTTATCACACTGCTCGCGGATTCCGTCCGACCGGTTGCGCCAGACCTCGTTGCGGAACTCGGCTCGCAGCCGTTTCTGCTCTATCCGGCCTTGTAGGGTGTAGTAGGCGTCTTCCCTTTGTTTTTCCATGTCGGGGTCCTTGCCTATTCCCAGCACACGGACGCGGCGGCTTGCAGCATCGTCGGTGTTCGACATCAGTATTTTCCCCGGTAGGCCATCGGCTGGATTTCCTTGGGGACCTTGAGATCGGGGTCCTTTTCCTTGAGGCGTTTGCGCAGGTTGACCCAGCCGGTCGGGCGCACGGGTTTCGAGCCCATCCGTCTCATGAACTCGTCCACCGCTTCCTTGCGTTGGTAGTACTCTTTCAGGGTCATGCGGCGGTAGAAGACGTGAATCTTCCACTCTTCCAACATGCGCTTGATAGTAGGTCGTACGTCTTCGGGGTCAAACATGGTTCCTAGGACACTCCCCACGCATCGAGCGTGTAGGTTTCGAATTTAGAGAATCTCGTCGGGGATATCCGGGTCCAGCAGTGGGTCCTTGCGGGGGACCGGCTTGTGGTGCCGGGGGAGGTGCGCGGTAGGGGGACGCGCGGACGATCCCTTCCACTTGCGCGGGGCGGTCGCGGCCCCCGTGTAGTCGTCGCCGTACTCGAGGGGCAGCGGCAGATGGCCGGACAAGTAGGTGTCCATGTCGATCTGCTTGTCGTCATTCATGTCGTCGCCCCACCACGGCGGCTCTTCTTCGTCCTCGTCGTCATCCATCCAGTCGCCGGGATGCATGTCGTCGGCGTAGTCCTCCTCGGGCCAGCACTCGAGATACGAGTCCCAGTCGAACATCTCGCCACAGTCGGGGCAGTAGAGGTCCTTGTCGCGGTACTCGTACAGGAGATCGCAACACTCGACGGTCGGGTGGTCAAAGTCCAAGCGGACGCGGGGTGCCATTATTCATCCTCCCCATGCTCGACGTAGATGGTGTCGTCCCACTTCTCTCCCGGCTGCGGCGGGGTGAGCCGCATCCAGCGGTTCTTCATGGTCTTCAGGGGCACGCGGCGGTGCCGGGGGCGTTCCTCGTTGCGCTCCACGCACACCTCGTAGGGGGTGTTCACGTAGACAGCGATGACCCGCCAGCCCGCGCCCTTGGCGATGCCCAGCACTGCACTGCGGTCCTGCGGCACGGTCATGCCGGCGTCCCACACGTACTCGGCGTCTTGGTCCGCACTGAACATCTCGTTGACGATCGCGCGGCCCAACGCCTCGTAGCAGGTCGCCCAGGCCTGGGCCACATGCACGGGGCTCCAGTCGTAGCCCCACTTTTCCTCCAGCACGTTGTCGGGGGAGATCACCGTGGCGTCGAGATACTGACGCCGCCAATGGCTCTTGCCCGATGCGGGCATCCCAATCATCACGTAGAGGGTAGGCACTACAGCTCCACAATGCGGAAGCGGCGGGTGCGCTTGATGTAGCGCAGCTCGGCGCGGCCATGTTTGATGTCCCGTGCCTGTTCCACGGTCACCGGGGCGTACCAGGCGGTGTGGCCGCCCTGCTTGTAGAAGCGCACACACAGGTTGCCGCCGAAGTAGCAGAAGGTGTGGCCGCCGAAGCTGAGGCCCACCTGAGCGCCGTGGGTGCGGCGGTCCCCGCCCCAGGTGCGGAGCGCCTTGAGCCCCGCTTCGAAGTCGAGCTGGATCAGCAAAAACACGTCCTGCCCCACGGTGCCCACGCTTTCGGCGCTTGCGCCAGGGAGGCGGTAGATCACGGTGTCGTCGTCGCGCTCCACCACGGCCACTTCACGGCCCTCGGCGGTAAAGAGGTGGTCCTTGATGGGGCGGGTGGTGCTTTCGAGGATCTTGATCATGTCACGCTCCGTGCAGCTACTCAACGGATGCCACGCGGAGTTCTTTAGAGAGTTTCCCACAAGAATCCAAGGCGGGACTTGGGCCGACCTTCCTTTTCAGACACGAGCAGACCTTGTTTTGGGAAACCACGCCACAGAGGGAGATGACTGAAAAGCTCTCGCCCCCTCTTCTGTATCACGTCCAGATCCGGGTGGCCGTCCAAGAACGGGTGTGGTGACAGATGCATGTGGGTGCGTTTGTCAAACCGCTGCCCGGTCGAATGCACGTCGATGTCGAAGTACTGGGAGGGTCTCCCCATCTTTTCCCATTCCTGCCGCAACCGAATCAGATCGGTGAAGACCCGCTCGGGCATATCCCACCACTCGACATGGACTGCCATCCGGCTCAGACGGGCGACGATGGCACAACATCGTGTGTACGACCTGATCCCGTCCTGGCAGTGGGGGCAGACCCTATCATGGGTCATGAAGTCGCAAGCCGTGAGCCCCTGCCCTGGGATGTAGTGGACGTGCCCCGAGATCAGGCCGTCTTCCAGTGGGAACCCGATGGTGACCCGGTCCTCGTCGGGCTTGAAGCGCCGGGAAAGCACGTAATGGTGGTCGATTTCGCTGTCCCACACGCTCATTCGTCCTCCAGCATCAACATACGGAGGCGTGCCCCGGTTTCGTTTGTCGCGCCGGATGCCAGACTGAGTTCCGCTTTGAAAGCCCCGGAATGCTTATCGCTGGTGTCACAGTCGATGTTCACGATACGGTAGCCCGTGTTGCACACGGGGCATTTCATGGTGGTGCCTACCGTGATGAAGTCATCGACCGTGGGGAGCAGGTACTCGCTGAACTTCTTGCCTTCTTCGAGCGGGCGCAGGTCGAGGATCTTCTGGCAGATGCACTGGTAGTGGAACTCGAACTCATGGATCACCCACAAGAATTCGACACGGGGTTCTTCAGCCATCGAGCACACGCAACAGCTTGACCCTGTCGATGCCCGCATCCGCGTCACCGGGCCCATCGAGATAGCTGCCTGGCGAGTACCACCAATGGACCTCGAGGAGCAGCTTCTTGCCCTCGTGTTCCTGGCAGATCTTCTCGAGGTCCGTGTCCTCGAACCCCTCGATGCCACCGCAATCCAGCTCGTCCTTGAAGAAACAGCGGCGCGTCAGCACCTTGATGTCCCAGTACTCGTATAGTTCTTCGCTGTTGTCACGCCCCCGATAGCGCTCGATGGTCCACTTGGGGAGGATGGCCACCTTTTCGGTGCCCGACGCCGACCTATCACCCGTGAGGCTATCTTCTAGTGAGTGGAAGATCGACCCCTTGGACCAGCGCATCTCGGTCAGCACACGCATCCGGAAGGAGGGGGCTTCTTCGGGGCCGACGCCAAGCTCCTTGGGCTTGAACTTTTTCTTGAACTCGCGGCGGCTGATGTCTCCAAACCGCCCCAAGTAGCGCTCCCACAGGGTTTCGACCTCTTTCGGGTGTCTGATAGCCTTGGGGAGCTGGTAGTGCTCGAAGGCGTTCAGCCACTGGCGATAGTGCTGGGAGCTTCTGATCTTCTTGATCTCTTCCTGGTCGATCCCGAAGATGATGATCGTGCGTGGGCTCAGGGGATCCGGGGTCTTGTCACAGACGCCTCCGTGGGGCAGGTCCAAGGCCACTTCCTTGCTGAAGAAGTGGCACTTGCCGCTCACATGGAAGGGGCACGGCTCGCCCATCACGTCATGGTCGTAGCAAGAGAGCTTGTCGTCGTACTTGGCGTCTGGCATGACCCCTCAGACAGCTTTCGGGGGCTGGACGTGTAGCCCGAACTCTAGGGAAGCTCCACTACAGCACCCACGGAGACCTTGGTACGCGACCCGTTGTCCCACTTGACCTCGAGGAGGTTCTCCTTGAAGTCGTATCCGATGACTTGTCCCTCGTCGCCCGAACGCAGACTGGTGTAGGGGGTCTTGGGCTTCTCCAACAGCCGCACACGCGGTAGCTTTTCCTTCAGCATGTTTCACTCCTGACCCTTGAACGGTGTCAGCGCCCTACTTTTTAGAGGGTCGGATGCCACGGATCGTCGCCATGAGGGGGTCCACCTCTTCCATGTAGGCGTAGAAGTAGACGCGCAGCGCATCGTCGTGGCGGTGTTTGTACTCCAGTTCTCGGACCTGTTCCGTATCTGCGATGAGTTCCTGGGCCACGACCTCGTAGGTGGTGTCCTCCCATTGGAACATCATGCCGACCAAGTCCGGCACTTTGGACTTCGCGCTGGGCAGGCGCTTCGAAAACAGCACTCGCCACTGCTCAAACTCCCCCAGCCACTCCGGGGCTTCCTTCAGGGGGAGGATGCGTGCGGGCGTGTCAAGCCGACTTGGCTTGGTCCTGTGCTGCCAGTCCTTGAGCGGGTTGGTCATCCTCCGAGTCGTCCTCGTCGTCCATCAGCACCGACAGCGCACGCTGGGTGGGGAGGTTGTCCTTGTAGCGGGACACCCGCACACGCAGATCCTCGTACACCTCTTGGAGGGCCTCGTGGAACCTCAGCCTCTTCTGCGCTGCTGGCCCTTCCACGTACTCCTTGGCCTCGTCCTTGAGCGCCTGGATCTCGTCCAGCACCACGTCCAGCTTGGCGTGGGGGTCGGACTCGGGATCGGCGGGGGCTGCGATGGGGGCGTTGGTGTCGTCGTCTGCGTCGGTGGCGTCCACATCGTCATCGGCGGCGTCGGGCGTGTCCACATCGAACAGGGTGTTGATGCTGCGGTTGAGGATCATGTTCAGCCGTGCCGGCAGGGTGCGTTCCACCCACTGACGGGCTGTGTTCTGGTCGTTCTCAAACCGCTTCTTGGCTTCTCGGTAGCGCTCGATGTCCTCCAACACCTGTGCCCCCGACAGCACGTCGGCCAGGTCGTCCGTCGTGAAGTCGGGCAGGGTATGGATGTCGATGCTGGGTAGTGTCAGGTCCATGGCTCGTAGAACACCCCTTGAGCGGCGTTTGTGTAGTTACTCGAGGTCGAAACCGTCCAAGAGCACGATGTTGCCTCGGATCTTGCGGCCCGTGAAAGCTAGCAGGATGGTGCCGAAGCGGTTGTATGGCAGGTCCATCAGGTCGCCATCCTCGTTCAGAAGGGCGACCATGACACGCGGCTCGTCCAGGTCGAACTGCTCGCAGGCAAAGCCGGGGCGCACCTCGATCACGATCCTTTCGACGTCACCACCGACGAACTCGCGGACCTCCTCGTAGGAGGGGTTCTCGTCCCGCACCGTGACCCCGCCTTGTCCGGGGAGCCAGTAGGGGTTGGCTTTGACAAAGATGGCTCGTGGCATTCGGCCTCCTGAACCCAGGACGGATAGCGCCCCGGATCCTTCAGAGGCTTTCTACCATCCGTAGGGCTTATACCGCGTCACACGCCCATATTTGTTGGCCTCGATCTTCGCCATGCTCTCGAGACGGTGGAGAGCTGCCTTGATCTTGTGCTCGGGGAGGGTGAGGTTCTTCTTCAGGTCGTCCATGGTGCAGTTTGGGCTCTCTTGCAGGTAGGCGAGCACCGCCCGCTCCTTTTCTCCCATCCCGTCCGACCAGACCATCTCACTTCTCCTTGAGTGCCAGTACCCTTATCTTGTGCTGTTCCACGGCACGGTCCCAACCCTTTTTGGACACTATCTCGATCAAGGTTCCTTCTTCCGGTACCTCGAAGAGGTCCTGCATTCCCCAGTGGGGGAAAGGGTTGGTGCGCTCGTTGACGACCTTGAGGCCCAGATGGGCGAGGCACTCGCTGGGGTCCACATAGGGCAGCGCCTCTTCCTCCAAAAGCCGGGTGATATCTTCACAGTGTGCATAAAGGTAGCGATCCAGATCGATCTTCATTGTCGGCATATACCACCTACTACCCTTTGGTTTCGTCGACACACTCCGTGTAAACATTCTCTGAATGAAGGTCGCCTTTCCCCATCATACATTCCAGGATGTCCTCTCCCCTACGGGAGTTTTGCCATCCTATCACCAAGAAAGCCGCAATCAAGGCGAGACCTACAAAAAGCGTGGTCCGGAAGTCGCGGCTTTCTTCGATAGACATCAGCGCTCCACTCTGCTACGGCACGAACGACGGCTGGCTTCCTTGCGACGATCGATGGTCACGGTCTTGCGCCCACCCCGCCAGCCAGCGGCGGTTGCACCGGGCTTGCTGAAATAATTGCGACGGTCGATGCTGGCCTGACGCTTTGAGGCGTCCTCCACGCGGTCTGCCTTGGTCTTGCGGCGGGCCATTATCACTCCGTGCATGTCCTCCGACGTGTCGATAGGCCAAAAAGTTAGACCTATTCGGAATCTATCTGTTGAAAGGTCATTGTCTGAGGTGTGCATGTCCAACCTAACTGCCCTGAAGGATGAACTTGAGGGGTGTACGAAGTGTCGGCTCAGTAACGAGCGTACAAACTTGGTTTTCGGTGCGGGTAGCCCAGAAGCCGAAATCATGTTGGTAGGCGAAGGCCCCGGTAGAAACGAGGATGAACAAGGGGAGCCTTTCGTCGGTCGCGCCGGGGGTTTGCTTACCAAGCTACTGACCAAGGTGGGGGTGGACCGCGAGAGCGTCTATATCGCCAACGTCGTCAAGTGCCGCCCCCCGAACAACCGTGACCCACGGCGTGATGAGATCGCCGCCTGCTCTCCCCATCTACGACAACAAGTGCTGGCGATCAAACCAAAGGTCATCATCGGACTGGGCAAGTTCGCCGGGAACTACTTGACCCATCAGCACGGACTGTCCATGGCCAGCCTGCGCGAGCTGGACTGGGTCTACGACCGGGACGGATACAAGGTGTGGGTCGTGCCTACCTATCACCCCGCGTCGATCCTGTATCAAGACGAAAAGGGCAAGCGAGAGATCGTTCAGAAGATGGTCGACGACCTCCGCAAAGCCCTGCGGCTGATGGATGAAGAGCTGCCGACCGACGACGAGACAGAAGAGCTAGGCTCGCTCTTGGCCGACGTAGACATCACGGCAGATCAGCCATAGAAACTACATTCTTGGTCTCAGTGCCGTAGACCACCACCACACGCCACTTCAGCTTGTAGGCGATGTTCCCCAGATTCCCGCCTGCGGAAAGTGGCTCGGGTGGCTCCCGAAACGACAGGGTCCCCCACTCCTCACGGGCCAGGTCCTCAGCGGCCTCCGGGGTGGGGGATAGGGGTCCCAGTGCGCGTATACGACAGGGGGGAGATCCGGTCAAGCCGTACTCTAGGGACATGACAACGTATTCGTTGTCCCCCTCGAAGAACGGGAGCACTAGAACCCGTCGTTGTCCCAGCGGTTGTCACGGCGGCGCTTGCTACTGCCCTGTCTCTTGGGCTGGCTCCGACCACCTTGGTCATCGGGTGAGGGCCAGTGGGAGGGCCGCTCGATCACGGCGGGCCGTGATTCGTATCGGTCCCGTGGCGGCGGACGGCGGTCTCGAGGAGGCCCGCTGTCCCGTTTCTTCTCGTGGGCCTCGTTCACGCGGACACGCCGGCCTCCCAGGTCCTGGCCGTCCATGCCAGCGATGGCGTCCTGTGCTGCTTGATCGGTGTCGAACTCCACAAACCCGAAGCCCTTGGACCTGCCGGTGTCCCGATCGGTCACGACCTTGGCGTAGGTGATCTCCCCGTACTCGGCAAAAGCCGCGCGTAGTCCATCCTCATCGGTGGCCCACGGCAGGCCGCCGACAAATATCTTGCGTCCCATTCACATGCTCATGGTGGTTGATTGATTGCTACTGAAAGGCCGGACACGGCGTCTTGGTATCGAAATCGATTTCACCGTTCTCGTCTACCTCGGCCCAACAGTACATTCTCTGGTGTGTGTGCCTGCCGAACGGCATGTCCGACAGGAACTCTGTTACCACATCGTCGTCGGAGATTACCAGTTCGAACCTTTCTTCCTGGTCGACAATGTGGAGGTAGAACGGCACCCCCTCGGGTACGGACACCGGGACCGATACCTGCACGACAAACGGCTTGCCTGTCGGCGGTAGCGGGCACTCCGACATCTGTACGAAGCCCTGCTTTTTCAGGGTAGGCATCATTTCCCACGTTGGAGGAAGCAACAGGGGGTGAGGCTTGTTTGCCTTCACTGTAGTGCTTGGTCGTGGTATGGTGCGGGCCATGTGGGGATCACCCATAAGGGGGCCTCTCTCTGTGCCCCTAGGACCGTGACACAACCGCAAAAAACGGAAAAACGCATCACCGTCTACCGTGGCATTACCACGTAAGCCACCCTGACGTCTTGCGATAAGGTGTAATGTCCTCCCAGCGACCATGGCGCATTAGGTTCTTCATTTTCGCCCGGTACTGGCGATAGTGCGCCTTCCGATAGGACTTGCGCTCGGTGCAACACCAGCCGCGACGAAAGCGTGGAGGATAGTAGTCGGGGCAGTCGCAGGAGTGGCGGCGTCCGCGCTCGTAGGCCCACCAGTTCCGCCAATGTTCTTCGGCGGCCTCCTTGGTGGGATACTTCTCGTGGTAGGCCACGCCATCGTCACGGACGGTCCACCCGTGGGGCACCGTGTTGCGGTTGCGGTATGTGCGGGACATCGAGAGATCCTCGATACGCGTCTGTTCATTCAGGTGCGTATCTACGTGTCTCTCATGGCTCCCTCTCCGGTTATGACCACACTATAGCGGCTTTTCGTCGAAGTGTGTACTCGCGGACAGCCGCATCCGTTTCAGGTGGCGGATGATAATCTGGCGGATCCGCTCGCGGGTCAGCCCAAACGCCTGCCCGATCTGCTCCAGGCTATTCGTCTCTGTGTACTCACCTAGCCCGTACCGCATCTGGATGATGTTGTAGTCGCGCTCGGTCATCCGCCCGTCCTTGATCCGCTTCTGCAAGAAATCGTGCAGCGATTCCCGGATGCACTTCTCGACCGTCTCCTCCTCCGGGTCCAAGGCGTCCTTGTCCTCCAGCAGCTCCTCGTAGGTGAGTCCCTCTGCGTCGGCTACAGGGGTGTTGATGGAAGAAAGCTTCTCGGGGAGGGTCAGAATCTGCTGTAGGTCCTTCACCGAGATCCCACATGCGTCCGATATCTCTTGTATGGTAGGTTCGCGGCCCATCTTCTGCAACAGGTGCTCGGTGGTGTTCTTGACGATGCCCTGTTGTTCGATGCGGTAGATGGGGACCTTGATCTGGCGGTTGTTGTAGGCGGATCGGATGATGCCCTGGCGGATCCACCACGATGCATAGGTGCTGAACTTGAACCCCTTGCGATAGTCGAACTTCTCCACCGCCCGCATTAGCCCCAAGTTCCCCTCTTGGAGGATGTCCGACATTTCCATGGACAAAATACGGCTATACCGGAAGGCTATGGAGGCGACCAGACGCAGGTTCGAGACGATCATGCGTTTGCGCGCCATCTCGAAGCGGGCCTTTTCTTCCGGGGGTGCGGTAGTGTCCATCAACAGCCGCACACGGGTCGGGGCCTTCTTGTTCTGGACCTTCTTGGGCTCGTAGGTGAGGAGGTAGTCGCGTACTATTTTGCCCAGTTCTAGCTCTTCCTCATGAGTTAGCAGAGGATACTTTGCCACCTCATCAAGGTAGAACTTCACTATGTCGTCTAGCTCTACACCTTTAGTGTTGAGGCTTTTTGACATGGCTACTTCCTGAGATCACTATCTCGTTCTACAAACCGAAAATGACGAAACTCCGAAATATGCCGCGTTCTACTGTTCTTACTGGCTGGGGGACTATCCGATGTTCAGCGTGAACGATTATGGTCGGCTGGTATACCGCCACTGGCGGCGGTTTTCTCTGCCCTCTTTGGACAGGGTCTACGACGATAGATTCGACCAGCACCGCCCCCTCGAGGTTGCGATTACAGGCCAGAACGGTCGATTCATTCGATCGCTGCCCCTGTACCGACTCCGGTGGCCCGGTCAGACAGACGAACCTGCATTGATCCCTACGGAGTGGTTGGAGGGTCAGGATCGCTACTCGTCGGTCGACCCGAATACGACCCACAACTCCCTGCTCCAGCTTTCCACAGAGGGCCACCTCCCCCTCGAGGACTGCGATACATCCATCGTCTATCACCTCGCAGTGAACCGGGCAGACTACTTCACGCGATTGGAGCCGGATCCCGACCGTGTCAGCCTGCCGGGAGACCCACCCCCAGTGCGGGAGGTAGTGGTCGACTTTCCGTACAACATGAATGCCCTGGCCCCGCAGCACGTCCAGCTTGTCACAGGAGCTACATTCGCACTCCCACCGGAGTACATCCCTGCCATCCAATACGTGAAGTGGCTCTGCGAAACACACTGGGGGCACCCACTCCTACAAGGGTTCGACACCGTAGTACGCGAGCATCTCCTGAATATCTCGCTTTCAGCATGTGAGAATTTCTTCTATTTGCTAGGGGATTGCTACAATGTCGGCGGAGAAAGAAACTACGAAGAGGCGTTTCTGTGGCAGCGGTGTGCCCGGTACTTCTTCTGGACAGGACGCACAGGCGGTGGGCTGGTGTGGGGATTCTCAGACCTGGGGCATCGGCGGATCCAAGACCTGTACCCTGATATCCAAGAACGCTACGATGCCTGGGAGGCTCGGCGTATGCGTAGGGCCGCACCGCCTTTTGATGATGGGGTCCCAGATACGCCCCAAGAGTCGGCCCCAAACGATGATGGTGACCCTGACGAACTGCTAGATCTGATGCGGACGTACGAGCAGCTCAACCGGGGTGGCTAGGGCTTCCACCCATGCATCGGCTTCCAATACCGCTTCCAGTGCTCGTCGCTCTGGACGTGATGCGGCCTCACCGACTTGGCGATGGCGACCTGCGGGTCCTCGAACGCCCCCGCCAGCCGCACCACCTCCCCCTCCCGCATGTTGGCGTCAGGGGTGACACCGGGGGCCAAACTGATCTGGCCCCTGTCAGCTTGTATCGGCACGCCTGTCCACGCCGAGGGGCCTCCCCCCGGTGCTAGTACCTCGAGCTGGCCGGCGTGTGACACGGTGCCTGTCCAAAGCACAGGCACGGTCGGGTAGCCCAGGTGCTCGGCCATCATCTCCACGTCCTCCCACGACCACTGGATCCCCGTGCGGTCGTCCCTCACCCCGAAAATGTGGATGTAGGCGTACTCGGCGGCCATGCGCCGATACCAGATGGAGTGCAGCGCGTAGGTGTACTCGAAGAAGACGCTCAGGTGCGGGTCGATCAGGTGGCGAGACTGACTCCATAACTGTTTCGACAGGCTGTTGGAGGCGTGCCCCGGTGGGCAGTCGTGGGAGCGGGCGTAGACGGCCTCGTGGGTCCACGTCTGGTTCTCGCCGTCCAGCTTTTCGGTGACCACGACCTCTTGCCCGACGAAGTGGTCGGCGTTGCCCAGCACCTTGTCGTCTCCGGTAGGGCTATGCGACCACATGAAGTGCGGTATGCGTGGGTATTTGGCAGACGTGGACATGACCGGCTCCTGTCCCTAGGACGGACACGGGCCTTGGATTGTTAGACCCCGTCGTCGTCTTTATGGGCCGCTGACACAGCCTCTAGTGGGGTCTTGCCCTCGTAGAACTCCGTCGCCAGCAAACCACGCCTTACGACCCACGAGATCGACCCATCTTCCTCCACCACGCAGTAGAGGCCGGGGTAGCCGGTCTCCGCCCCCGTCCCGTTGGCCATGTCCTCGAGCATTCGCACGGCATCGCTCAGTGGTTTCCACGTTTGAACTTGAAGAGTTAGCTGATTGATGTGTGCTTTGGCGCTGGCCAGCGACTCCTCCAGCTCGGCCACCCGCGCCCGCAGCTTCCGGTTCTCGCGCTCGAGCTGTTCCTCGCGGGTGTAGGGGTGCGTGACGCTGTGGTCCTTGACCCCTTCCATCATCTGCTGGTACTCGGCCTTGCGCCGGTCCTGCTCTTGGAGCCGGTGGTAGTCGCCCCAGTAGGTGTTCTGTCTGGGGGTGTAGGAGTCGTACTTGTTCTTGGAGCTCATGCCTTGTGAGACAAGGACACCGTCACATCACCGGGTTCGAACTCCTGGTCCAGATCCCGCGCGTCTAGGATGCCATTCACCACACGGGCCGTTTCCGCTGCCGCCAGATCTTCATCGCCGTACAGCCCCAAGAACTCCTCGTACAGCTCCGAGATCAGATCACCTAGTGTTTGCGGCGCGGGGTCCATGCCCCCAGTCTAGCCAATCTCAGAAGAGATAGTCCTTAATCATATCACGACACTCCTCGTAGGTGTCGTACATATAGGTCAGCTTCTTCGCGTATCTCTTCAGCTTGATGATCAGGGCCTCGTGGTCCCAAATA
>Ga0180438_10007017_pt1 | contig 14950 bp, 11 predicted proteins | sample SS_ome_12_FD_132455 | JGI IMG/M metagenome (GOLD analysis project Ga0180438, IMG submission 132455) | Hypersaline lake sediment archaeal communities from the Salton Sea, California, USA - SS_3_D_2 metaG | ecosystem: Environmental > Aquatic > Non-marine Saline and Alkaline > Hypersaline >...
CGATTTCTCGCGTTTGTGGAAGAACTCCTTGGAAAAACGGATGATATGCTGAACGACGTTTTCGAGCTCTTGGGCGGCCTGTTCAAAACAGACGGGGACATCGAGAGAAGCCTTGCCGATATCATCAGCGAATTGTACCGTATGTTCGGCGAGGCGGCCGGCGTACCCGCGGACGACTCATTCACGCAATTCGCCGGTATACAACTCGAGTTCTCGTTCGAGTTCTCGGCCGAGATCGTGGTCCAGCACGGGGAGGTCCAAACATCGGATCCCATCACGTTGGACCTCGACGACGACGGCATCGAGTTGACCAGCTACGCGAACGGCGCACGGTTCGACATCCTCGGTACAGGCCGGCGGGTGAAATCCGCTTTTGTCACAGGGGGCGATGCATTTCTTGCTATCGACCGAAACGGCAACAACATCATCGACAGCGGCCGCGAGCTTTTCGGCGACCAACGCGGCGCCGCAAACGGATTCGAGGAGTTACGCAAACTCGACTCCAATTCCGACAACGTCATAGACGCCGCGGACGACGCGTATGCCAAACTGGTCCTGTGGCGCGATGACGGCGATGGCCAGACGCAACCAGACGAGCTCCTCAGCCTGGCCGAGGCCCAAATCGCGGCTATCAGCCTGCGCTATGCCGAGGTAGACTATCGCGCTGCGGGCGGCAACCGCATCGGGCAGACGGCGTCCTTCACGCGCACCGACGGCCGGCAAGGAAACGCAAGCGACGCGATTCTGAATTACGTGGCATGATTTGCCGCGGGCCAGCGATCAGCGGTCAGCTATCAGCAGTCAGCTTCTCGGACTGAGGCGGTGGCGATTCGGGAGTCTTGACAACGGAGTTCGTCAGAAGGCCGCCTTGGGTTCTGGAGTCTTGTTGATAGCTGCCCGCTGACCGCTACGAAACTTCCGGTGCGGGCAAAAACTACCGGCGGCATGGCGGCGTCCCTTCCTCGGATCAAATGCCCTATCCCTTTGGCAAAACGGCAGTTGCGGCCTTTCTGCATTCCTGGCACGGTGATTGCTCCCTATGAACGAGTCTGGACAATGGGGACAAGAAATGGATGTGCAACCTCTCTCCATGCATCGACCATCACCCGCGTCAGACCCTTTGAGGCGCGCACACCGGCCGAACGCCGCCCGGTTCCGGGAAACGCTGGAAATCGTGCGCGCCTCAGAGGTCCGTAACCCACGGCGCACCGGCCTCGAAGCTTCCCGCTACGTGGTGCGCAAAGGAGACATCCTCTCCCAGATCTGTCTCGATCATCTCAAGCGTCTCGGCAAATCGCCTACGCTGCAGGAATTGTATTCGTTCGTCAATAAGGCGGCACAAGCCAACGGCCTGGTCGACCCCGACCTAATTCACCCCGGACAGACCCTATACCTCCCAGGTATACCCACCCGTACGGTCGGCCCGGCCGTGCCGCCTGCCCCAGAAACAACGGACCCCGCTGGCGAAGCAACGGCCTCCTGCCCCTCGTCGCTTGTCCGGCCTTCGCCTGCGGGCAACGGCATACAGAATCCGCTTTCCGAGACCCGCACGCTCAAGAGAGGCGCGCTCGCCATCGAGTCTACGGCCCTGTCATGTCTGACAGAAGCACTGCTGCCCCCTGCCTCGGCGCACGCCTGCCTGGAAACATCCGTCGGGGCGTGGGAGCAACTTATAAGCGGACCTGCGCGACTCACGTCGGGCTTCGGGCTCCGCAAAGACCCGTTCACCGGGCAGATGGCTCACCACAACGGCATCGACTTGGCCGCGCCGGCCGGCACGCGGATCCATGCGTTTCTGCCGGGCACCGTAACGTTCAGCGGCTGGGCGCCCGGATACGGCAGGAGCGTGATTGTCCGCCATGACAACGGCCTCGAGACCGTCTACGGTCACAACGCCAAGAACCTTGTCAAGACCGGCCAGGGCGTTTCGCAGCATACGCCTGTGGCGTTGGTGGGATCGACGGGCCGCGCGACAGGCCCGCATCTGCATTTCGAGGTCCGTAAGAACCGCCGTCCCGTGGACCCGCTGCCCATGATAACAGGCCACGGGCTCCAGATTGCACAAGCGGAAGCGTTCTGAACAAGGCCTGCGCGGCTTCGGCTCCCCCACGTTCTTGAAGTGCATTTTCCATCAACCGGCGCGCAGGGCGGGGAGATCGATATACTAATTTGTAAAATCTAGCAAAAATTCGTATACTAACCGCGTACTAGAACGAAAAAGTGCTTGCAAAAGCCATAACATACGTCGTATCATAGAGGAAGGCGTGTGAAGGCAAGCCGTCGTGCGGTAGGCGCATGTCAACAGATAACTGGCGGGAAGTATAGACGGCATGGGGACTCCTTTGAGAGCGGGCGCCACGTTTGCGGGCGGCGCGGTACGCTCACGAGCCGGGGAATTCGGTGGCGACAAGCCGCCCCGTTCGCGCATCCTGGTCGTAGACGATGAGAATGGGCCGCGCCAGGCGCTGCGGATGTTGCTCAACGAAGACCACGAGGTCCGCTTGGCATCAAGCGTTCGGGAAGCCTTGAAAGCGCTCGATGCGGGGCCCTTCCAACTCATCATCACGGATGTCCGGATGCCGGAACGCTCGGGGGTGGACTTGTTGCGGGCCGTAAAGGAAGCCTATCCCGGCATCGAGGTTATCATACTCACCGGATACGGCCAGCTCGAGACGGCCATGAAAGCCGTCGAGTACGGCGCGTTCGCCTACCTCGAGAAACCCTTCGACAACGACGCCATGTTGAAACAGGTCGATGCGGCCCTTCGCCGCTTCTACTACGAACGCAATCGCCGTGCGCTCGAGGAACTCGCCCTCGAGGCCAACCGCTTCGAAACACTGGGCCGGGTCGTCTCGGGCCTGATCCATGATTTGGGCACGCCGTTGTCCGTGATCGGCAGTCAAGTCGAACTCCTTTGCATGCGCCCGTCGGCGGAAGGCGCGGGGAAGCGGCTCGAAACCATGCGCTCCCAGATCGGGCTGTGCACGGAGATTGTGCGTAGGACGATGAATTTCCTGCGCGAGAGACCGGACACATTCGCGCAGCTTAGTCTCAATGACGTGGTCACGTCCTGCTTGGCCGTTGGACGCCCGCTCCTTCGCGGGCAGCGCGTTGCCGTATCCGAGGATCTCGATCCGCATATGCCTCCCGTCCTGGGCGACTTCGTGCTTGTCCGCCAGGCCGTGCTCAATCTCGTCACGAACGCATGCTATGCGATGGCCGAGCAGAAGAAGCCGCAAAAAATCGTCATCCGAACCTGGCACGACGAATCCACGGCCTCGCTCTCCGTGAAAGACACGGGTCCCGGAATTGCCCAGGTCGAACGCAACAAGATCTTCGACACGTTCTACTCGACGAAAGCCGAACAGGGCACCGGCCTGGGGCTCGCGGTGGTGCAGAACGTGATGCGGCGTCATCGCGGCGTCGTGCAACTTGCCGACACGACGGGCCGCGGGGCCGAATTCATTCTGAGCTTCCCCGTCGCGACGCGTCGGAAAGGGTACTGAGCCGCGACCCCAGGCTGCAGGCCGCGCAGCGTTGCGGCGCCGATAACGTGCAGCAGGAAAGGCGGGCGGCATGAAGACGTATCGTTGCGACGGCTGCGGCGTCGAGCTGCCCGAACACGCGCTCCGGTACACCGTGAAGATCGACGTGCGGGCCGCGTATGATGAACTCGAGATCGGCCTGGCCGAACTCGTCCGCAACCATCGCCAGGAACTCCTCGACCTTATCGAGCGCCTGAAGAACAAGGACCCCCGCGAACTCGAAGAAACCATCTACAAATGCATCACGTTAGATTTATGTCCCTCTTGCCAACGCGCCTATATCCGGGGCCCCCTCCGCTTTCACCCGGAACAAGGCGTTCCTCGACCCGACATCGACGTCGACAAGTTCCTGCGCTCGCTTGGCTACGGCGGGTCCGGCGATAACCAAAAGCATCGCGCCGACTGAGTTGACGCCTCCCAGCTTCATTGGTAGTGTAAGACAAGGATCGGGTCGCCCGCCGCGGATGGGAGATGCCATGCCTCTGTACACGTACAAGGCCGAAGACCACGACGGCGCGGCGTGTGCGGGCATGGTCGCCGAGAAATCGGCCGGGCGCGCCCAGTTTCACCTTGGTGAACGCGGCCTCCGCGTCACGGCTATCGAGAAGCGCGAAAGGCCCAAGGGTCCGCTCCACCCTCGGAAACCGTTCCCGTGGCAGATGCTCGAGGCCCTCAATCGGCAACTGCTCGCGGCGGCCGAGCATGGCCTGCCGCTCGGCGACGGCCTAGACGCGCTGGCGCGCGAGAGCAAGAGCAGGCGTTGCAGGCGCGTTATCCGGGCGCTGCGCGCGGAACTCGACGCCGACGGCACGTTGCTCGAAACCCTCGATCTATACCCCGAGAACTTCGCACCGATCTACGCAAAAGCCGTCCAGGCCGCCGAGCAAACCAGCGACCTCCCGCGTGTGTTAGAGCAACTCGTCGCATTCTCGAGCCGCATGGCCGAGAAGGAACAAGACGCACGACGACGCTTGAGGCGCCTTGTCCTTTGCTTGCTTATGTTGCCTTTGATCGGAGTATTGCTGAGGGGGATTGCAGTAACCCTGACCTTGATGCCGATGCTCCTAACGCTGCACGCCGCTCTAACACTCCCCTTTCTTGTCGTTCGCGGCTTTCTCTCAGTCATCGGGGGGATTCGCGGGTTCGCGGCCTTGCTCGCGTTCCTGTTCGGGTTGTTCTGCATTGGGGAGTTGCTGAAACGAAACGACTCCGTGCTCTGGTGGGACTCTAGCAGGCCGCGGGCATTCTTCTACGGTCGTCTGCACGTTGCAGGCATCATGGAACACCTTTGCCGTTGTCTCGCACTCCTGGTCGACGCTAAGGTGCCGCCGGCCGAGGCCTTGCACTTGGCGTCGGGAGCCGTTGGCAGTCCGATCCTTCGGAAAGCGACCCTCGATACTTCGATGGTCGCCTTAGGCAAGACAAGCATTGCGGAAACTCTAAGAACTGCCGGGCGTTTCGGTCTCGCGTTCTGCTGGATGGTCGAGCAGGGCGAGAAACACGGAAACACGGTCGAGTTGCTGCGTCGTCTCGCGGAACGCTATCGACGCAGGTCGTGGCGGCCTTTGAGGCCGCATTGGCTAGCAACGGTCACGGCGAGCTTGGTTTTGGTGCTGTATGGTACCATCTTGTTTGTTGTCGGAGTGATGGCTGGACTCGATTAAGCACTTCTGATTGCTGCTGGCTTGGACCCACAGAGACAGGAGGAACTCATGGTCCTGATGGCGTCAGCGCCGGTTCGCCAGTGCCGTACATGGCAGCAGGCTGTAGGAACCCTTGTGGCGGCTCAATATATGGGACATTCGCGGAGGGTCAGACGAGCCGAGGCTGCGGGCCGTTCGGCATCAGGAAGCGCACTCGGCGTGGCGCTGCTCGAGGTAATCTTCGCCATGTGCGTGTTTGTGGTGACGCTTACGCTGCTCGGCGGCGCGATGATCAGCATAGTGGAAGCGGGGCAATTGGTCGAAACGCGTGAGATTGCTGAGACGCACCTGGCTACCGTAATGGAGCAGCTACGGCACACGACCCCGCAGGAACTCCTCGCATACCAGCCGCCGCCCATCGAGGAGCGAGTGACAAAGGGCATGGTGCGTGTCGAGTGTTTCGACAGCAGCGGCAATCCACTTTCGCTGCCGCTCGATCCCGGCGCGCTATCGGAGCCGCTGCCCAATCCGCTCGAGGTCCGGGCAACGGTTACGTGCACGGCAGCCAGAAACCGCCACGTGTCAACCAGCGCTTCCATGCTCTTCGTGAGGTGAGGGACCGATGCACATGAAGGGGTTCAGTGTCCTGGAAGTGATGATAGTGATTGCGCTGCTGACTGTCGTGATGGGGACGATCTTCAGTGTCGCGTCGAGCGTGCAGCGCACGGCAGACATGCAACAGGCACGGGCCACAGCCCACGACGAAGTGCGGCGAGCCATCCAGACCATTGCCCGGGATCTCCGCCTAGCAGCCCGCTCGAGCGTGTCCGCGTTGCCCGCGGCACAGATCAAGTACCGTGTTGCTGTTGATTTGGACGGCAACGGCTCCGCGTTGGATGTGCACGGGGGCATTGAGTTGAGTCCCGAGCGCGTCATAATGCGTGATCGCGACGACGTGAACCACGACGGCGCCAGGCATGAGCAACTGATCCTTGTCGATGGCGACGCGGTGCGTGTCCTGGCGAACGGGCTGGCGCCGGACGAAGATCTTGACGGCGACGGCTTGCTTGATGAAGGTGAGGACACAAACGGGAATGGCCGTCTGGACCACGGCATTTGGTTTGGATCTTCGGGAATAGGCGTGGAGGCTGTCATCGAAACACAGGTCGCCTATCGGCCCCGCCGAATCGTCGGGGCGAGTCTGAGCGAGCTGGTCGTCCCAAGGAACTGACCATGAAGAAACGATGCACACGTGGCGAACAAGGCGTGGCCCTCGTCGTGGCCATGTGTTTCATTGTCGTATGCGGAATCATCTTAAGCGCGTTGTCGGCGCGCGTTATGAACCAAGTGCGGCACGTTGACCAGTTTGCGTCCCTCAAGAAGTGCTTCTACGGCATCGAGTTTGCCGTCGCGCAAAGCCTCGCCGAACTCGAGGCCGGCCGGGACGGCAGCATCGGCCTTGACGGTTGGGAAACGGCTTCGCCGAGGCAGCTTGTCCTGCCTTGTTTCGGCGACGCGGGCGTGGCGCCTGTGCCGATACGTTCCATGCCCGACGTGGCCTACTTTGCACTTGCCCGCGAGTGGTCCGTCGATGGCCTGGACAATAACGGCGACGGCATTGTGGACGGCCCCGAAGAAGGGGGGCTGTATAGCGTCTACGCGTTCGCGCAGTGCAAGGGGCAAGTTCGTGGCATCGAGATGGTGCTCCGCGAGGATCGAAGGCGGGGCGCTACCACCGACACCCACATAGAAGGATTGGCCAAACGGCAAGTCGTACGGCATCTACGTCGCCTATCTTGGCGCGAATTAGCCCCGCCCCGGGTCGGGCGGAGCCAAGAAGGTCGAGCAAACAACGAAACTGAAACAAGCGAGGCGAGTCCCCTGGAAACGGACTGACGCAAGCGGCGCGACCTCGCCGCAGGCCGGCGAGCGCAAACGGGTCTGTCGCTTTGTTACGCCCTGGAACGTCACCTTCTGAATTGCCTAATCTTCTTGTTGTACTTTTCATGCGAGCCGATCCAGAACCAGACCATTCTGTCTTCCTTTCTCAAGCCGATTGCGCGCCAGCGCACGCCGATTCGGACGGTATAGATTGGAAGGGCCTGATGAACCTGTTTGAACTGCAGGGCGGGGTGAAAAGGATCGCTTTCCCAGCGCTTGTACACCCGCTTCGCGTATTTACGGATGCTTGAAGGAAGTCTGCTCAGACACTCGCGAAACTCGCGCGTCGTTTCAGAAGTCACCGGACAAGTCCAGGGGCTTCGTTTCACCTGCCTCGGCCTCAGCCAAGGCCTCCCTGGCCATCATGGCAAGCTCATCCTGCGAGGACGCGAAGGCCTTGGCCCACTCGGTTTCTGAATCAATCTCAGCAAGCAGGAATTCGGCCAACGTATCCTGCGCTTTTTCCGGCAGCGCGGCCGCCTTCTTAAAAGCCTTTTTTAGCAGCTTCGTCATATGTGCAGTCTATCATGGGTGCGCGAAGCGTTCAATGCTCTTGTTGCGACCCGCAACGCAGAGGGTCACGATCGACTTGCGCGGGAATTGTGTGTTAGGCAATTGGGAGACACCGGGCGCGGTTCGATGATACAATAATGGTGCTGCCGCCATTGCCGTGCAGACTGAAACCGATCACCGGGTCCCTCGAGGTATTGACATGGGCGTATTCGAATACGAAGCCGTAGACGGAGACGGCCAGCCGTGCATCGGGACGATGGAGGCGGATTCGCGTTACCGTGTCGCTGTTTCGCTCTGCGAACGCGGCTTTCGCGTGTCGTCGATTCGGGAACGCGGCAAGCAGCGGGGCTTCTTCCGCGGCCCGCGCCCGCTTACGCTCGAGGATCTAACCCTCCTGAATGAACAACTCCTCGAGATCACCGAAAGCCGATTGCCGCTGGCGTCGGCCCTGGATACCATGGCAAAGGATGTCAAGAGCAAACGGCTCCGGGCGGTTATCGAAGACATCGGCAGAGAACTCGAAGCGGGCGCAACCATCGAGGCGGCCTTGCGGCGGCATCCGGAAAGTTTCTCGCCGGCCTACCTGGCCATGATCCAAGCGGGTGAGCACACGGGGAACTTGCCGGGCGTTCTGGCTCAGTTGACGACACACTCGAAACAAATGGTCGAATTCAAGAATGGCTTGCAGGAAGCCCTGGCCTATCCAATCGTAGCCTTCACGGTTGTGACTCTGCTATTTGGATTCCTCTGCGTGATGGTTGTGCCGGCGTACGCCGAAATCTACGCTATGTTTGGCAAGCGACTTCCGCTGCCGACGTGGCCGGTGCTGTTCATGGGGCGACTCCTCTCAGCGCACGCATCGTGTTTACTGGCGGGCGCGGGCTTTCTGATCCTTGCCGTGTGCTTACTGCGCAAACTTCTGCGCGGGGAGACTTTTCGCCGTTCGGCGGCGTTGCGTCTATGCGAGCGGCTCAAACTGCATGCGCCTGTTGTCGGGCGGCTGTGCTACACGTCGCGGGTCGAACGATTCGCGCGGACGCTCGGCGTGCTGTTGTCGAGCCGGGCCGAGGCGCCCGAAAGTCTGATCCTGGCGGGCGCATCGACGGGCAGCGCCGTTTTTGAGCAGGCGGGTCTTGACGCGGCCACTCGGGTGGCCAATGGCGAAACGATGGCCGACGCGCTCGAGGGCGTCCGGTTGTTTCGTCCGCGTTTTCTTTGGTTGCTGCGGCACGGCGAAAAGAACGGCGCCGCAGACAATGCGTTTCTGAGCCTGGCGGACGCCTGTGAACGGGAACTGGCGCGCCGGACTAAGCTGGCCGTAATGCTGGCCGGGCCAATCGGCATATCGCTCATAGGGTTAATAGTCTTTTTCACCGCGTTGTCGATACTCATTCCGGTCTTTCAATTATCGTCAGTCGTCGGAGGATAGGCCGGCTAATCCCGGAAGGAGCAAGTTGGTGTAGATGTCCTCAGCCGAGACAGAACACTCGTGGCGGGGACCCATGTACCTGACGTCCCAGCGGCGGTACGACGCCCTCATTGTTGTTACGAACCAGCTTGCCGGGCTTGTTCGAGCGAATGCGCCGCTCCTCGAGGGCCTCATGCTGACGGCCGTGGACGCACCCGACGCGAAACTCCGCAAGATGCTGCTGGCGATGCGCGAGCACATTGCCGCGGGCAGCGCTGTGCACGAAACCTTGGCGAAATTCCCGCGTTTCTTCCCGCGTTACTATACGGACCTGGTCAAGAGCGGCGAGAAGGCGGGAAATCTTGCGGAAAGCCTCGAAGAACTCGAGGATGCACTCGTTCGGACTTCGGCTTTCCGTGCTGAACTCCGCACTGTGCTCGCATACGTGGGGGGGATCCTGTTTCTCGAGCTGGTAACGGTCACGGGGGTATGCCTGTGGATTATCCCGCAGTTCGCAAAGATCTTCACGTCGATTGGCGCCGTGCCGACAACGAAGCTGCGTTTCCTGGCAGGCGCGAGCGGGTTCTTGCGGAGCATCCCGGCGGCAATTCTTCTTCTTGCCATGCTCGGCGTCGCTGCATTTCTCCTCCGCCGAGGCCCGCGCGCCTTTATGGAACGGTTCAGGAAGGGCGCGCTCGTGCTGCGCATACCTGTCTTGCGTACCGTTCACCAAAAGAAGGATTTGGCTCATGCCGCTTCCGTGCTCGAGACACTGCTTGACGCGGGTGTCCCGTTGGCTGAGGCTTTGCACGATGCCGCTTGCCTCGACATAAACCCGGTGTTTGCTATGTCCTTCCGACGGATTGCCGGGCGGGTCGAGCAAGGCGAGTCCCTGAAGACGGCTATAGATGCGGAGGCGCGTGTGCTGCCGCCGTCCTACCGCGGCCTGGTGTCCCTCGGCGAGCGAAGCGCGCTGCTGCCGGAAGCTTTCGGCAGGCTGGCCGGTGCGTATCGGCGGGAAGCCCTCAACGCGGCGCGGCTCCTTTTGAGTATTGTCCCGCCGATTGTCCTGTGCTGGATCGGGCTGCTGGTCTACGTCGTGTATTCCGGGATCTTCGAAGCCATTCTCCACCTCCCAGGCATCGTGGGCGGGTGAGCGGCAATGCGCGAAGAGCAGACTCGCTTCGGCCTACGGTTCGTCCTTGTTGATTCGGACGGCGCGAGCGAAGGCGCGGGTGAGGTCTTTGCGGAGTCGCCGGAAGCTTTTGGGGTGGGCGGGTTGGCGGACCATGAGGCGTTTCAAGCTGCGGGTAAGCGGCATGGGCGCGTTGACGGCCCAGCCCGAGGCTTCGAGGATCGCGCTCAAGTTCCGTTTGCGCAGTTTGAAAAACGCGACCAGAACCGTCGGAACCAGAACAATCATCAGTCCCGCTGCCAGAGCCACTAGTACGAGCCACCATTTTCCTTTGAGTTCGTTCAAGGTCTTGCCGACATAGGCAAACGCCGAGCCCAGTGCCGCGAACGCCAATCCGCCCGCTAACACGAGGTCGCGCACCCGGCCCGACCCGCCGCCCGGCTGCGCCGGCGCGGGCGTCGGCGCGGGTGCGGGCGGCGGCGGCGCTTCGGCCGGCTGTTCGGCGGTCGCCGCAATTCCCTTTTTGGCGCCCGCCTCGAGTGCGGTCGTGGTTTGCGTAATCTGCGTTTGAAGTTGTTGTTCCGCACTCGAGGTGATTTTGCCCGCCGCGCTCGAGATCAAGCCGGCCAGCCGTTTGAATGGCGCCGCAATCGCTTCGCGGAGATTCACGGGATTGTCGACCACGTTGACAACCCGGGTATCCCATTCCTTGCCTTCGAGGTCGAAGAGGACGCCCCGTTTCCCCACGCCAAGGTTGGTCAGGCGGCCGCCGGTGATCGGGGTCACGATGAAGAACGGCTTATCCTCGAGCCCGCCCGTAACCTCGGAGTAAATGAGATACATGCCCGAGCGTACGGCCGCGGCGCTGTGGGCGTTGGCATCGGCCACGCGGAGATTCATGTTGAAGATCTGTCCGTCCATCACGAGCCGGCCCGTCTCGAACATGGCGCGTCGCGCCGGGTCGTATAAGTACGGAAAACTCACAAAGTTGTTGCACAAGTCGAGCATCCAGCGCTGAAGCAGAAGCAGGTATTCGAGGGCATGGGTCGCGCCGAGTTCCTTGCCTGCGGCAACGTCCGCGTCGATAAGGTCGAAGAGACGGCGCGGCGCGGCGCTTTCGAGATACGTCTCGAGTTTTGCCAGCCCGAGCGTCTCGACCTGTCCGCCGCTCTTGGCGGCGGCCCATGCGTCGTAGGGCGCGAAGGCCTGGCGCACCCGCTCCCACTGAGACTGCTGCAACGCGTTGCCGTCAAACGCCTCGCCCAAAACCGGCGCAACGGCCATATCGGCCAGTTCGGCCAACTGGTCCCGGTAGTGTGGATTGACCTCGCCCTTGAGCGTCAACACGCCGTCGGGCCGCGGCCGGGCAAGCGGCGCCTCGGCTAGGTAGGCGGCGGCTTCCGCTTCATCCTCGAGCACGGCTTTCGAGGGAGAGGCGTCTGCCCCCGGCCGGCCGAGCATGTCGTTGAGGGCCGCCACGCGACACCGGCGGTAATAGGCGTCGATCTTGTGCTCGAGCGTGACACAGAGCGCGTGTAGCGCAACCGTGTCTTCCCCGAACGGCACTAGGATGTCTTTGCCGGCTTCACCGTCGCGTTGCCGATGCCACGTCACAAGGTCGCGGGCGCTCGATAGGAAGGCATCGAGGAGTTCCTTGTTAATGCCCGGGGCGCCGTTGACGTCATTGACCGATCCCATGGTGCTCATTACGTCGATGATAAGCGTCCGTAGATCCTGGTCCGTCACGCCTTCCGGTGGAATGACGCCGTCGCCGTTATAGATCGCCTTCGACAAAATCGCCTGGCGATCCCGAACTTGTCCCAGACTGATTGTTGTATCATCGGGCCGGGCCAGGTTCTGCAAGATGCGCCGGGCGGTGTCCTGTAGCCGCTGGCTTTCCTCGTGGCCGGTGTCGAGGGCATCCAACGCGAGCGTGTCGCTGCGCGCCGTGACGCCGCTGCGGTCACGCAACATCCGCAACAACCAACGCGACGCCGCGCGAATTTCCGAACTCTTGATTCGGTTGTTCCGATCCGCATCGATCCGCTCGAGCAAGACGGGATCGCATGTGAACTGCGATGCCGGCGCGCTCGTGGCCACCCAGAAGGGCTCGGCCAGTTCCTCGAGCGCCGCCAAGTCGTCCGCCGACGCAATCCGCAACTGGTAAGTGCCGCCGTAATTCTCAAAAATAAATTTCTGACGCGTTCTCGCCATGCGGGGCCCTCAATCCGAAAACCGGCACTTAGAAACCAGGAGACAGAAGTCAGGAGACAGAAGTCAGAATGGAATTCCGCTCTGACGCCGACTTTCTATGGTCACACGGTCAAGATCGCCAACGCCTTCTGCTGTTGGCGCTTCGACGCTCCGCCCATTCGAGACATTGTAGCGTATTTGCAGAAGGTGTGCTAGAAGAAATCCTCCCCTCGGCGGCCCTCTTGGCGTGCCACTGTCCGCTTACCCGCCATTGCGCTGGCCCATGGATCGCCGAGAGCCTGTACCTATCCGGCCGGTCGCCTTGCCTCACTGCTTGCCGATAACTTCTTCAAGCAGCGCGGCCACCTCCTTTTCACCGTGCGCCAGCGCCCGATCACGCGGCGTTTCGTTGCCGAGATTTCGCGCGTCCGGGTCCGCGCCGCGTTCGAGCAATAATTCGACAAGATTTTTGCTTCCTTTCTCCGCCGCAACGTGCAAAGGCGTGTTTCCCTTATCGGTTCGAGCGTTCAGTTGCGCGTTGTGTGCCAGAAGCAGCTTGACCAGCTCGACGACGCCGCTCGAAACTGCCCTGTGCAGAGGGCCCCAGCCCGAGTCAGGGGCGGCATTTACATCGGCCCCGTGCGCAACAGGCAATTTCACCGTCTCGGTGTCCTCGCTTGTAACCGCCCAGCAAAGCGGGGTGGCCCCGCTAGCGGTCTCGGCATTAGGGTCTGCGCCGCGCTCCAACAAGAGTCTCGTTTTCTCGCGATCCCCTTCGCCGGCAACCTCGTGAAGGATAGTCCTGCCCATCGTGTCCGCCGCGCCAACATTCGCGCCGTGATCCACAAGGAACTTGAGGAACTCGCTCCCGCGTTCGGAGCGGCGAGCGTACGCAAGCAAAACCGGGGCGCCGTCGCTGTCAACCGGATAATTGAGATCGGCGCCGAATTCGATGAGCAGCGATAGGATCTCGATGTCGCGCTTTTCCAATGCCTTGTAGAGAGGCGCATCCAGATTCACGCCTTTTCTCTTGGCGCCGTCATCCACTTCGGCGCCCGCAGCCAGCAACAGCTTGACCATGCGTTTTAGGCCTTTTGCGACGGCCATTCCCAGCGGGGTTTCTCCTTTGTCGTTGGCGATGTTCGGATCTGCGCCGTGAGAAAGGAGAAGTTTTGCTGCCGCCAGGTTTTTCCACAACACGGCGAGCATCAACGGGGTGTTGCCCTTCTCGTCTTTGACGTTTACGTCCTCGCAGTGTTTCAAGGCCAATTCGAGTTTCGGCAAGTCTCGAAGGACCCTGTGAACAGGACACGGGCCTTGCTTGCTGAACTTCGCGCCGTTTTCCAGGAGAAGTTGGGCGATCTCGATTGTCCCCGTTTCAAATGCCGCGTGCAGTGGCGTCCTGCGCCGGGGTCCGGCAGCCGCGTTTACGTCGGCGCCGCTTGCCAGGAGCAGTTTAACCAGCTCGAGGTACGCATTCTGAGCGGCGTGATGCAAAGGCGACAAGCCGCTCTCCGTAGCGGCGTTGACATCGGCGCCGTGCACCAACAACACCTGGGCCACATCGGCGTCATTGACCCAGAACAATGGCGTCTCGCCCCGCCTATCTCTTAGGTCGACGATCGCGCCCCTTGCCAACAGCAACTCGATCACATCCATGCGGCGAAAGCGAACGGCCTCATGGAGCGGGGTGGAGCCCGCCCTGCCTGACGATTCGTCAATGTCGGCGCCGTTGTCAAGAAGCGTCTCCACAACGTCGGCGAATCCCAGTCTGCAGGCAAGGTGCAGCAAGGTGACGCTGTCGCGCTCCCGGGTGACAGTATGAATGAGCGCGGGGTTCGCCACTAGGAGCCGTCCGACTTCCTCGGCATCACCGCGATGAACGGCCGATTCCATCGAGTAGTCGGCCCCGCGCGATCTGAGTAGGTCGACAAGCTCGTCAAAGCCTTCACGAGCCGCCGTTTCGAGAGGCGTATCGCCGTCGTTGAGCGATAGTCCGGGATCCGCGCCTTCGGACAACAAGAAAGCAGCCAGCTCCTTGTCTCCAGCAGCAACCACCGTATGGAGAGGCGTCCACCCTGCACTGTTCTGTACGTTCACATCTGCTTCAGCGTTAACCAGCAGCTTGACGACGCACGCCCAGCCGTACAAGGCGGCAGATAGCAGCGGGGTGCGGCCGGCGGCGTTGCGCGCGTTTACATCGGCGCCCGCGGCAATGAGCAGTCCAGGGATGCGCGCGTGCGCTTTCTGAGGCATGCAGACGTATGCCCGATACGCATTACCGTCCACGTCCTCGCGGACGAGTCGAACGGCTTCGTGCAGCGGAGTTACCCTGTGCTCGTCTCGAGCATTTACATCGGCGCCCGCGGCCAAGAGCCGTTCGACAACCTTTCTTCGTCCGTAGTGTGCCGCTTCGTGCAATGCCGTCGCACCTATGACATCTCTGGCATCCACTGTCGCGCCAGCGGCAAGCAGGAGATCAACCACTTCGAGATGCCCGCCTCGCGCGGCGGCATGCAACGCCGGGGCGCCGCCGGTTGTGGTCAGGTTGGGATCCGCACCTCCTTTCAGC
>Ga0180438_10007018_pt1 | contig 14949 bp, 18 predicted proteins | sample SS_ome_12_FD_132455 | JGI IMG/M metagenome (GOLD analysis project Ga0180438, IMG submission 132455) | Hypersaline lake sediment archaeal communities from the Salton Sea, California, USA - SS_3_D_2 metaG | ecosystem: Environmental > Aquatic > Non-marine Saline and Alkaline > Hypersaline >...
CGGAGCTAGATTCGGACTTAAGGCCATTGTTGTCATCCCTAAAGGGAAAATAGCCAAGGGAAAGCTCTCGCAAGCCTTTGTCTATGACGCTCACATCATAGGTATAAGGGGCAATTTCGACCAGGCGCTCAAAATAGTGCGTGCCCTTACACACAAGCATCCCATTACTCTGGTCAACTCACTCAATCCTGATCGCATCGAAGGTCAGAAGACTGCGGCTTTTGAAATAGTGGATGAACTGGGGGATGCTCCCGACTATCTTTTCATACCGGTAGGCAACGCCGGTAATATAAGCGCCTACTGGAAGGGATTCGTGGAATACCATCGACTGGGTAAGGCCAGCCATACCCCGAAGATGATGGGCTTCCAGGCTGCAGGAGCTGCCCCCATAGTATTGGGTAAGGTAGTAGACCACCCGAGAACCATCGCCACAGCTATCCGCATTGGCAATCCGGCTAGCTGGCAAAAGGCGGATACTGCCCGAGATGAGTCGGGTGGTATCATTGATCGTGTTACTGACAATGAAATTCTGGATGCTTATAGACTGGCAGCAATTAGAGAGGGTATTTTTGGCGAGCCAGCATCGGCAGCCTCCCTGGCCGGGCTCATCAAGCTATCCAGGGAACACGACTTCTCGCGAAAATCTGTGGTCTGCATCGTCACAGGGACCGGGCTAAAGGACCCCGGAGTACCACAGAGGTATGCCCAAGCACCATTGGAGCTTCCTGCCGAACTGGCAGCGGTCGAACACGTCCTAATGTCAGAGATGAAAAGGGGCACACAAACAGGTTAACACTATAGGATAAGCAGGGCTGGACTAAGGAGGCGAACATTATGTCGCGCATCGTTGAAGAGGATATCGGGAAATTTGGCCAGCATTATCCCAAGGTACCCGTTATAATTACTGCCAGTGCCCACGGCAGAGATGATGCCATGACCGCCGCCTGGCATAGCTCGATTTCTGTCAAGCCACCCCTCTACGGGGTCGCCATTGCCTCCAAGAGGTTTACCTACCAACTGCTCGCACAAAGCCGTGAGTTCGCAATCAATTTCATTCCTTATCAAAAGGCATCCGTTGCCGCTGTTATCGGCGGCATTTCTGGAGAACAGATCGACAAATTCGAGAGACTTAGTATCCAAAGAGAGAAATCCTTGAAGACCACGGCACCTGTCCTGAAAGATGCTTACGCAACCTATGAATGCAAGCTTGCGGATGAAAGGCCCTATGGTGACCACATCTGGATAGTAGGTGAGATTGTAGCTGTGCACTTCCTGGAGGAAGCATTTGCCCCGGGGGGAATTCTCGACCTGGACAAGGTAAATCCGCTGCTGTACATTGGCTCCGATTCATACACTACCACGGACAAGGATAGCGTGGTCTTCATGGAGAGGGGGACTTAGATGGTCAATCAAGATAAGGTCAAACTGGCAATGACTTCCATAATCGAGGCTATAGGTGAAGATCCGGTTAGGGTGGGCATAAAGGATACGCCACGTAGAGTGGCCGAAATGTACGCCGAGCTTTTTTCAGGTCTGGATGTCGACCCTAAAGCTGAACTTACAGTGGACTTTGAGGAGGGATACGAAGAGATGGTGATTCTAAGGGACATTCCCTTCTACTCCATGTGCGAGCATCATCTCCTACCATTTTATGGTGTAGCTCATGTTGGCTATATCCCCAGTCCTGGCGGCAGGGTGGTGGGGGTAAGTAAGCTGGCCAGGGTAGTAGAGATATGCGCCAGGCGCCCTCAACTTCAGGAAAGGATGACCCAACAGATTGCGGACGCTATCTTTGACGCTCTTCAACCTAATGGAGTGGGCGCGGTTGTCCATGCCGAGCATTTGTGCATGGTTATGCGCGGCATAAAGAAGCCGGGTACAACAGTGATAACTTCGTCTGTGAGGGGAAATTTCAGAAGTAAAGTCGCAACTCGCAACGAGTTTCTGTCCTTGATCCAGGGCAAGTAGCCTACTCGTGACGCAAGGACTCGATCGGGTCCAATCGTGCCGCCCTAATGGCAGGGTACAGTCCAGAAACAAGTCCAATGACGATCGCTACGCCTACCGCGAGGACAACAGCCTCACCCGGCAGAATAGCAGCAAAGGCGAAGCCAGCATTTGCTGCTACGACCGACATTATCTTGACTATGACCCAGCCCAAGCCCACACCCAAAGCACCACCACAGAGAGCCAGTGTCGCTGCCTCAATGAGGAATTGAACCAGAATATCTCGACGCTTGGCTCCTACTGCCTTACGTAGACCAATTTCCCTGATACGCTCTGTCACCGAAACCAGCATGATATTCATGATGCCGATGCCGCCTACAAGCAACGATATGCCAGCTATGCCGGCCAGGACAAGCTGGATGATTCCCATTACCTGGTTCACCTGGCGTGCCACAGATTCAACACTGATAACTCTGAAGTCATCACTTTCTCCCTCCCTTATATCGTGGACATCCCTCAAAATAGCGGTTATTTCTTGCTCAGCAGCTTCCAGTTCATCGCTGTTCTCTGCTTGGACGCTAATCATATCAACGCTGTTGCCGCGACTACCCGCCTGTGTAGCCGACACCGTGGAATAGAAGGTGGACAGAGGAACATAGACTCTGAGGTCTTCAACACCAAATCCAGTGCCCCTGCTTTCCAATACACCGATCACCTGAAATTGACGCCCACCAATCCTTATGCTTTGCTCAACGGGATCCATCTCGCCAAAAAGAGTGCTTGCAACCTCACTTCCAAGGACAGCCACTCTGGATCTCGCCCTGTAATCCGACTGGGTAATAAAACTGCCCCCCGCCACCACGTAGTTGTCCACCCATTCAGCTTCGGGCGTTACCCCAGCAATCAAACTGTTAAGCCTCTCTCTTCCCGCAATGACTTGTGAATAAGTCTGCGCCGTCGGCGCCACTCCCACCACGGAAGGGGCCCGACGTGCGATTGCCTCGGCGTCTTCCACAGTCAGTGTTGCCTCACCTACCCCCGCTCCCATTACGCCGGCTTCCCTGGGCATGACGTATATCAAATTGGACCCCAAGGTGGCAAAAGCCTCCTCTACTTGAACTTCCTGTACCCTTCCCAGCGACAGTACAGAAATAACGGCAGCAACGCCTATCAGGATGCCCAGCATAGTCAAAATTGACCTTAGCTTGTTCCCAAGCAAGGCCCGCAGCGCAGTAGCGAAACAGTCCCACAGTTTCATAGCGATATCGGTAGTTGAGACCTAAAGGACACTATCACCCTCAGTCAACATTGGCTTCAATTTGCCCATCGCGAATTCTAATCGTGCGCTGGGTATACGCAGCTATATCTGGTTCATGTGTAACCAAAACGATGGTCATGCCCTGCCTATTCAACCGCTCAAAGAGTTGCATGATTTCCTGGCTGGTCTGCGTGTCGAGGTTCCCGGTAGGTTCATCGGCCAGAATGAGGGAGGGATTACTCACCAAGGCTCGAGCGATAGCCACTCTTTGCTGTTCTCCCCCGGCTAGCTCACTTGGTCTGTGCGAGACTCGATGACCCAGTCCGACCGACCCCAGTACCTGCAAAGCCCTTTCTCGCCGATTGTTGGCACCACCGTAAATAAGCGGCAGTTCCACATTGGCTAAGGCCGTAGTCCGCGACAGCAAATTGAAGCTCTGGAACACAAAACCTATCTTCTTGTTTCTTATCTCGGCCAATTGATTGTCGTTCAGCTCGCTGACTTCGGTTTCATCCAGCCAGTATCGTCCCGAAGTCGGCCGGTCAAGGCAACCGATGATATTCATGAGTGTCGACTTCCCCGACCCAGAAGGCCCTATGATGGACACCATTTCCCCTGACTCAATCCGGCAGCTAATACCCCTCAGCGCATGAACCTCGGTCGCACCCGCCTTGTATACTTTGGTTATATCTTTAAGTTCAAGCATTGGCTAACTCGCGAAGAACCCATCTGGTCGCTCTTCGTATGTAGGTAATACAATCTTTTCGTCTTCATCCAGTCCCGACAGAACCTCCGTGTCTATCCCATCCGTTAACCCCAACGTGATCTCTCGTTCTTCAACGTCCTCACCTACGTACACCATTACCACTGGATCGTCGCGGGTTCCTCGAATCGCCCTGTTTGGTATTAGCAGTACATTGTCCCGACGCTCGATGATAACTTCAGCAGTGGCGGTCATGCCATCCCTGAGTTCTTGATCGGCATTCTCTATACTTATGGTTGTGTCGTAGGACACCACCCCGGTTCGAATGGTGCCTACCGCGGACACAAAAGCTACCGCCCCCACTACTTCTTTATCAGGCAATGCGTCTAGAGTAATGTTCGCTGCTTGTCCCACCTTGACCAACGCAATATCAATTTCATCAATGAAGCCACGCATCTCTATCCCACTCGTGTCAACCAGGGATATTGCCGGAGTACTCAATGTCGCTGCTGACATTTCTCTTCCTTCGGTTATTGCGATGTCAGTAACGACTCCGTTGAACGGAGCCACTAATTCAGCTTTTTCCAGGTTCAGTTGTGCCGATTCCAGGTTCAGTCGTGCCGATTCCAGGTTGAGTTTTGCCGTCCGCCAGTTCGCTCTTGCAATATCCACTTGTAGTTCGAGCATATCCTCGGACATCGTTGGGGGGGCCTCATCCAGGTTAACCTGGGCGATTTCATATTGTGCTCGGGCTGCCTCAACCTGTTCCTGTGCTATCTCAACTTGTAATTCAGCCGTCTCTATGCTTAACCTCAGGACCTCAGCATCAAGTCTGGCCAATACCTGGTCCTTCGTAACATTGTCACCCTCATCAACCAGTACCTCTTCCACAGTACCGGTGACGCCAAACGACAAGTACGCCTTGTTTCGCATCTGGAGATTGCCATCCACCAAAACCGTTTTCGCTATGGTGCCTCGGCTAACCAGGACAGTATTAGGCGGAACTTCCGGACTCGTGTCTCTAGTGAGTACTAGACCAACCACTGTACCGATAACAGCCACGCAGATTATTGCTATGAGTACTCGTTTTCTTCTCATTTTCTTTTCCTTGCCCCTCCCTATTCTGAAAAACCACTTATTATAGCAGCAATTCCATAGTCTCGGCCAAGAAATGCCTCATGTCTTCCTCCTTGACCCCTTGCTTTCCCTGTGTTTCGTCTCTTTTCCAAACTCAGCACTCTTCGCTCCTTTGACCAACCTAGCAAACTCATCCAGTCGACCGCTCATAATGTTCAGCAGTTTTTCTGCTGCCTCCGCTTTGATAAAAACCAATCCTTCACCACTAAAGTGCCCGAAAACAAGAAGTTTGCTACCTGTTTCTATGCCAAGTTCTTTTCGCGCTTCCGCCGGAACCACCAGTTGTCCTCGCGCCCCGAGCACGGCGGTGCCAAAACACCTTCCCACTATACCCTTATCTCTTTCTTCCATCTCTACCTCCTTAGTAAAACAAATCAGAATTATATGATTTATCTGACTGATTGGTCAACTGGCGCAAATCTAATCCAGAAGTGGGAAACCCGGCAACCAGTCTCATCTCCACCCTCCCAACCTTACAAGCCTAGCCAATTGACGGCGCATACATCGACATACCAACGGTAATCAGGATAGAATTCAGCTACATCTCACCCAGCCTTTGGGCCGACCCGGGCTTAAGGCCGAGGCCACGCGGCATGCCGCGCAATAGGCAACACCTGGACAGGACTGATGATGAAAACACTTATTGAAGGGGCAAGCAAGCTCGGAATAAATATCAACTCCAGACAGCTAGAGCAGTTTGATCTCTACTACCAGGAGTTGATCGAATGGAACAAGAAGACCAACCTTACAGCCATAACAGATTACGCTTCGGCCCAGGTGAAGCATTTCCTTGATTCCCTAACCGTCACTCTAGCCCTGCCGCAGCAGGAGTTCCAGAAACCAGGTTTCAACATTATAGACATAGGCACAGGTGCTGGCTTCCCCGGCCTGCCACTGAAGATTGCCTTTATCCAACCCAGGTTGGTGCTCATTGAACCTACTGCCAAAAAGACAGCCTTTCTCCACCATATTATCCACAAACTAGAATTGGAGAATGTCGAAGTACTGAACAGTAGAGCCGAGGAAGCGGCTCATTTCGAGCTCCATCGTGAGCGATTTTCGCTGGTTCTCTCGCGTGCCGTCGCCTCATTGCCCATATTGGTGGAATTAACATTACCCTTCTGTAGTATCGGGGGAAGGTTTGTCGCTCAGAAAAAGGGGCAAATTGTCCAGGAGGTGAGCAACGCCAAAAAGGCTATCGCTGTTCTGGGAGGCAAATTGGAGCAAATGAAGAAAATAGAACTGACCGAATTCGATGATGCACGCTATCTGGTGATTATTGATAAAATACACCCTACACCGGACAAATATCCTCGTCGCCCCGGAGTTGCCAGACGCCGGCCAATTTAGAGGAGGTGAACAAAAATGTGGCGCAAGAGAGACTGGAGATTCTACTTCGGTTTTCCTCCTTTCGGCTTCTACTTTCACGGCTTCAAGCCTTTTCCCAGCGAAAAGGAGTATCTCGACATGCTGGAGCAGTACAAGAAAGACCTGGAGGAAGAACTGAAAGAAGTAGAAAAGGAAATCGAGGAAACGAAGAAGCGCTCATGACTAATAGTCCCGACTAATCTTCCAGTCCCACAAAGAGCCATGTGGTCATGCTCGCAAATTCGTATATCTGTTGCTCTGTAATCAGCCAGTTCTTTACGCAAGCAACACAGCCATTTGTGATTTGACTGGTGTGGCGTTATAATGAAAATCCATGGAGAAAGGTACCTGGCAAGTTAAGACAGGACTTGCCCAAACGCTCAAGGGCGGGGTGATTATGGATGTAGTCACCCCGGAGCAGGCCAAGATCGCCGAGGACGCTGGTGCGTGTGCTGTTATGGCACTGGAGCGGGTGCCGGCGGATATCCGCGCAGCTGGAGGGGTCGCTCGCATGGCTGACCCGGTGGTAATTACGGCCATCATGGAAACCGTAAGCATACCCGTGATGGCCAAATGCCGCATCGGTCACTTTGCGGAGGCTCAAGTACTGGAGGCGTTGGGAGTCGATTTTGTTGATGAATCCGAAGTGCTTACCCCAGCGGATGAAAGCCATCACATATGGAAACATGATTTCAAGATTCCCTTTGTCTGCGGCTGCCGTGATCTGGGCGAAGCACTCCGGCGTATCGCAGAAGGCGCGGCTATGATTCGTACCAAGGGCGAGGCCGGAACTGGGAACATTGTTGAAGCTGTAAGACACATGCGCACGGTGCAAGATGCGATGCGGAGGCTTCAGGCCTTGCCTCAGGAGGAATTGGTAGCTGAAGCAAAAACACTTGGTGCTACTCTTGAGTTAGTAACAAGGGTACATGAAATGGGTAGTTTGCCCGTTGTAAACTTCGCCGCCGGTGGTATAGCCACGCCTGCCGATGCTGCTTTGATGATGCAGCTGGGAGCTGAGGGCGTGTTTGTCGGCTCTGGGATTTTCAAGTCCAGCAATCCTGCAGCGCGGGCGCAAGCCATCGTTAAGGCTACCACTCACTACCGGGACGCTACAATCGTCGCGGACGCTTCCAAAGGCTTGGGAGCCGCTATGGCAGGCCTGGACATTAAGGACATACCTGAACACGAACTACTGGGGCCGAGAGGTTGGTAGGTGAAAAAGGTATCTTCTCAGTATGCGAAGGGTAGTTACTGACGATCTAGACGCACTGCTCGATATCCTGCCACTCCATATCCGTGAGTTCCTGTACCAGCAGCCTGACCACAGTGAGCTGATCGAAGTAGTCTTAGATCTGGGGCGTCTTCCCGAGGCGCGCTTCCCCCATAGGGAACTGGTCCTCAATTCTAAAGAGGCAACCCAATCTGATATTGACTATGTGGTATCGCGCATCGGAGAATTCACCGGCGACAATCGGGCCGGAATCGACCACACTCTACACCGCATCTCCGCCATACGCAACAGACACGGACACATAATCGGCTTAACTTGCCGTGTGGGCCGAGCTGTATTCGGTACTATGAGGATGGTCCAGGACCTTATAGAATCAGGCAAGAGCGTCCTCCTCTTGGGTCGGCCCGGTGTCGGTAAGACCACCATGCTACGAGAGGTAGCCCGGGTACTGGCTGACGACTTCAAGAAACGGGTCATAGTAATCGACACCTCCAACGAAATTGCCGGCGATGGAGACATCCCCCATCCTGCTATCGGCCATGCCCGCCGGATGCAGGTAGCCAGCCCTGCTGAACAACACGCGGTGATGATCGAAGCAGTGGAAAATCACATGCCCGAGGTCATCATCATAGACGAAATAGGCACCGAGCTTGAAGCCCAGGCCGCCCGTACCATCGCTGAGCGCGGAGTACAATTGGTGGGCACGGCACATGGAAACACTCTGGACAACCTGATAATGAATCCCATCCTCTCCGATCTGATCGGGGGGATCCAGACCGTTACTCTGGGAGATGAAGAGGCCAAGCGAAGACGCACGCAAAAATCTATCCTGGAGCGTAAAGCTCCGCCCACCTTTGACATGGTGGTAGAAATCGTAGATTACTACAAAGTAACCGTCCACCCTGACGTAACTCAGGCTGTCGATGCTTTGCTGCATGGGCGGCCTCCCAAGGCAGAAGTACGCTGGATGGATGAAGACGGAGAGGTAAAGAAGGAAGCGATAACATCGCCGCTTTCATGGGAGAGCAAGGAAGAGAAACAGCCAGAAAGACCGTTGCGGTTCTACCTCTTTGGCGCCAATCGCTCTCGCCTGGAGCAAATTGCCAAGGAAGCGCGAAGGGAAATCAAGATCGTCTCCGACGTTAAACAGGCCGACATTTTCCTCACCACACGAAGTTACTACCGTCGTAAGCCACAGAAAATACGTGATGCCGAAGCAATGGGCATACCTATCTATGTTCTCAAAAGCAATAATGCTGCTCAAATGAAGCAATGTCTGGACGCCCTTTATCCCCGGGATATGCAATCCGCCTATGTGCATCACCTGCAGCGCCTCCTGGCCAGGCGCCGCGGACTCGGTTCCGCTGAACGGATCACGGAGCCCGGTGGCAAAAGGAAATCGAGGTAATCTTGAGCCTGTTCATTGCCTTTGAGGGTGGTGAAGGCTGTGGTAAGACGACCCAGGCCAAGCTTTTGATGGCAAATATTCAGCAGCGCAACATATCTGTGGTCTTGACCCATGAGCCGGGAGGCACCCCTCTTGGCAATAAGATAAGGAGACTGCTCAAGAACCAACGTGGGGCCCCCATTTCACCTCAAGCCGAACTATTCCTTTTTGCTGCTTCCCGCGTTCAACTAGTAGCTGAGCTAATTCGCCCTGCTCTAGAAGAAGGCAAAGTAGTTATCTGCGATCGCTTCGCCTATTCCACTGCGGTATACCAGGGCCATGCACGCGGACTTGATGCCGTCGGTGTCCGAATGATCAATGATATGGCAACACAGAACCTCAAGCCAGACCTTAACATCCTTCTGGATATCTCTCCTGAGCAAGGCCTGGCGCGAAAGCGAAATCTGAGGGACCGTTTTGAATCTGAGAAACTGTCATTTCACCGGTGGGTAAGAGAGGGTTATGTTAAATTCGCGGCGGCCGAACCTCACAGATGGTTAGTCATAGATGCTTCTCTACCCAAGCTGGAAGTCGCTCAGATTATCTGGGACAAAGTGGCCAAGCTACTACTTCCATCCTTGTGAATTTCGCAGAGATATGTCAGAGCCACCAAATCTTGGTCACGAAACGGAGCTTGCATCACAGGGGTACGGTCTTGTCGCCGGCGTAGATGAGGTCGGCCGAGGAGCGCTAGCTGGCCCCGTAGTGGCCAGCGCCGTTATCTTGCCTCATCCCACAGTTTTGCCCTGGTTTGAGCTGGTCCGAGATAGCAAGGAATTGGACTTGAAGAAACGTCAATCGCTTTTCGACCTCATTAATAAGGAGGCAGCGGCCGTGGGCACTGGCGTCGTTACTCCTCAGGTGATTGACTCCGTCAATATCCTCAAAGCAACCAGACTGGCTATGATGCAGGCGGTGGACAAGCTGCCCATACAACCCAGCTTCCTCCTTATAGATAGGCTGGGCCTATCCCAGTGTCCGATTCCTCAACGAGGGATAACCAGGGGCGACAAAGTGTGCCTTTCAATTGCCTGTGCCTCTGTCATAGCCAAGGTTACCCGAGACCGTATTATGGAGGAATTTGACCAGGTCTATCCCGGCTATGGATTTGCACAGCATAAAGGCTATGGGACCACTGGGCACATTTCCTGTCTACAGAAGCTTGGGCCCTCCCCAATCCACCGCCTGTACTTTGCCCCTGTCAGGAACGTCATCAGGTGCCACAGTCCCTGTGCCGTGAAAGGAAGGGATGCTGTGCAAAAAGAATTTCCTCTCATCAACCCCTGAGGCTATCTAGGCCTGGTTTCGCGCGACGTGGCTACCATGTTTCACCGCTGATGATGTTGTAATCGTGGGTATCTTCCATTAGTATTATAGTACTGCTCGGCACTGCAGAAATCTGGGATTGGTCTGGAGGAATGAAATATGGCTATCGAATCGCCCAAATACCAAACAATCCGTAAGGACAACAAGTTCGAAATCCGGGAATACGAAGAATACATACTGGCGGAAGTTGAAATCGATGGTGATTTCGGTTCTGCTTTGCAGAAGGGGTTTAGGGTACTGGCTGACTATATTTTTGGTGCAAACACTTCTAGAGCTCGTATCAATATGACTGTGCCGGTCACAGAGCAGGCCGTTTACAGTGAAAAAATTGACATGACATCCCCCGTAACATCGTCTCCCATTGAGGGAGGCAGGAAATACACAATAGCCTTCACGATGCCATCTAGATACACTCTGGAGAACCTACCTGAGCCGGCAAACAAAATGATATCATTCCGTAAGGTTAGTAAGCGCAAGGTTGCCGCGTTAAGGTTCTCGGGTAGCCTCAATAGCAAATTGGCCACACGCAAATCCAAGGAACTGGAAACCTGGCTCAATGTAAACGAATACCTCAAAAAGAGCGACTTTATCTTTGCACAATACAACCCACCCTGGATACCCGGTATTTTCCGAAGGAACGAAGTACTGGCCGAGGTATGACAATTCATGGTCTTCACCTTGCCCTGTCGGGAAAACAATGCATCCTGAGATCACTCTGTCCTTGTCACCCCGGGTGAGCAGAGCGATACAAGGATCTCACTGAGGGTACAGTCCCTGAAGGACCACGTCATGAACCGCCAAGAAACTGGTAAGCTAGGAGAGCAAGCAGCCCAAAAGTTCCTGAAGAAGCGCGGTTACCGCATTCGCGAAACCGGCTTTCGTTGCCGTTATGGGGAGATTGACATCGTTGCTCAGCAGAAGGACTATCTTGTCTTTGTCGAAGTCCGCACCAGAAGCGGATTGGACTTTGGCACCCCCGAGGAATCAATAACACACGCTAAGAAGGAGAGACTCGTCGCATCGGCCTGGACGTACGTCAGCAGTCATAACAATCTTCCCGCGCAGTGGCGTATAGACGTAGTAGCTATAGAACTCGATGACAAAGGTAAGCCCAAGCGCATCGAAGCCATCGAAAATGCCATCCAGCAGGACTCACGCAATTGGGGTTAGCTACTATCACCCACACCGCAAAATGCGGAGTGCCAGCCAAGAACCATCAAATAGGCCATGATGCCGCGTGAAGTTCCCTTCACTGCTTTGCGCGGCTCACCTTGCTCTCAGGTAAGGCTCGAGTACCTCAGGGATTAACACTGTGCCATCAGCTTGCTGATAGTTTTCCAGCACGGCGATAAGGACTCGGGGCAGGGCCAGTCCCGAGCCATTCAGTGTGTGAACGAACTGCGTCTTGGCGCCTGACGCAGGGCGATAGCGGATATTAGCTCGCCTCGCCTGGAATTCACCGCAGTTGCTGCAAGAACTCACCTCGAGCCATTCAGCACAACCGGGAGCCCACATTTCAATGTCATATGTTTTGCAGGCGGCAAAGCCCAGGTCCCCGGTGCATAGCTGCACCACGCGGTGAGGTATGTCCAGTCTCCGGCATATGTCCTCAGCATCAGCTACCAGTTTTCCCAGCTCTTCATCCGAGTTCTGCGGATCGGTGACCTTGTAGATCTCCACCTTGTCAAACTGGTGTCCACGTTTTATGCCCCTGGTGTCTGTGCCCGCAGCCATCTTCTCTCGGCGAAAGCAAGGCGTATAGGCAACATACCGGAGGGGCAAAATATCACCAGACAGTATCTCTTGACGGTGCAAGTTAGTTAGCGGAACCTCTGCCGTGGGGATGAACCAGAAATCATCCTCTTGGTCGTGATACAGATTTTCACCGAACTTGGGCAGGTTTCCCGACCCTACCATGCACTCTCGCTTCACCATAAACGGGGGATAGACTTCTGTATAACCGTGCTCCTGCACATGGACATCCAGCATGAATGAGATCAGCGCTCGTTGCAGGCGTGCTCCCAGCCCCTTAAGGACATAGAACCTGCTCCCCGACAGCTTCACCCCCTGCTGAAAGTCTATTATCCCGAGACTTTCGGCCAACTCCCAGTGAGGTAGAGGCCTGAAGGAGAATTCCTTTGTTTCGCCCCTCATACGCACTATCACGTTATCCACTTCCCCTCTTCCCAGAGGCACGCTGGAATGGGGAATGTTCGGCAACTCAAGAAGCAGCGAATCGAGGTTGGCCTTAGCTTCCTTGGCCTGCTGCTGCAAGAAAGATATCTGTTCCCCCAATTCACGCATCTGAGTGACGAGCTTTGGTGGTTTCTCTTCGCTTGCGCCCAGCTGTCTGCTCGCCTCCTTGTGTTTGGCACGGAGTTCCTCCGTTCGCCGCAGTAAGTTACGATAGCGCTCGTCAATCTCAAGTATGCCCTCTAGAGCGAAGGCATCACCTCTTTTCTCCAGTCCCTGACGGACAAGCTCGGGGTTGTCGCGAATAAGCTTTATGTCAAGCATATCATTTCAGATTCCGGGCTCCGGACCAGCCATATCCCGCCCAGTCACTTTCGATACCTACTCTTTTGTCTTAAGTTGAGGGAAAAGTATCACTTCGCGAATCGACTCCTGATCTGTGAGCAGCATCACCAGGCGATCAATCCCCATGCCCAGTCCACCCGTAGGCGGCATCCCATACTCCAGAGCCTGCAGAAAATCCTCATCGGCGATTTCCACGTCTTCGCCTACAGCCCGTTCTTCTTGCTGTTGATGGAATCTTTCCCTCTGCTCCAATGGGTCATTGAGCTCAGTAAAGGCATTCGCAACCTCGAGCCCGGCCACAAAGCCTTCAAATCGCTCTACCAGCCGTTCATCGCCTCGCCTTCTTTTAGCCAGAGGTGACATCTCCACAGGGTAGTCGACCAGGAAAGTTGGCTGGATCAGCTTCGGCTCGACAAAACTCGACAGCAGTTCGTCTATCAATCTGCCCCTGCCCTTGTTTGGGTCAGTCTCCATTCCCAGTTCCGCCATCCGTGTTCTGAGGGAAGCAGCATCGGCGTAATCCATAAAATCAATGCCACAGTACTCCTTGATCGCATCACGGAGATAGATTCTGCGCCACGGGCGATTAGAAGTAATCGCCTGGCCGTTGTAAACGACCTTAGTGTCGCCTAGAACCGTACCGGTTACATCCATAAACAGCTCCTCAACCAGCTTCATCATGTCGTTGTAGTCGCTATAAGCTTCATAGCACTCAAGCAAAGTGAACTCTGGATTATGCGTAGTAGAAACGCCTTCATTGCGAAAGGTGCGTCCCAGCTCATAGACTCTGTCGAAACCCCCTATAATCAGTCTCTTCAAATGGAGCTCCAAAGCAATGCGCAGATAGAGGTCTTCGTCAAGTGCATGATGATGAGTAACGAAGGGTCGTGCCAGCGCGCCCCCCGCGTGGGCCTGCAAGACCGGAGTTTCTACTTCCATGAATCCCCGCTTATCCAGAAATGACCTGACAACGCCAATCGTCTTGCTACGCAAAGCAAAAATGCTCTTACTCTCTTCATTCGAAATGAGGTCAAGGTACCTCTGACGATAACGCTTCTCCACGTCCGAAAGTCCGTGCCATTTCTCTGGGAGCGGCCGAAGGGATTTACAGAGCACCGCAAAGTTGGATGCCTCCAGAGTAATCTCTCCTGCCCTTGTTCGGAAAAGCTTTCCTTCTGCTCCGACAATGTCCCCGATATCCATATCCTGAAACAGTTCATACCTATCCTTGCCCAGAAGGTCATACCGCAGGGAGACCTGTATCCTTCCCGAGCTATCGCGAATGTCGATAAAGGACATCTTGCCCATAGCACGCCTGGCCATAATACGCCCGGCCAGAGACACAACGTCAGGGTTGTGCTCTTGCTGTTCGAAAAGACTTACTGCTTGTCCAATAGTGTGACTGGGATGATAGGAATGGGGATAAGGGTCTATACCGCGAGCACGTATCCTGCTCACGCTTTCCAACCGTTGTTCAGCTATGCGTTCTAGCCTCGAGGCCATCTCTTCTTTCTACTCCGTCGCAAGGATCTCCCTCGCCTCCTTTGCCAGACGCTGAGGCACCATTACCTTCACCTCACCCAGTCCATCGACTGTAATCCCGTAGACCACCCCCGCGCTCTCATAGCTCAGCAGAACCGGTATCCCTTCGCTCTCAAGTCGTCCCTTGATTACTTGCGCCTCCATCTGTCCCGCAATGCGCACGGTAACCAGTTGTTCTCCTGCACACATGGTCCTTACTCTGGCCTATTTTAGCAGAAACTATCGGCGTATTGATAAACGGGCCGACATCGGATAGAATTCCCGTTGGCGCCCCAGAGCGCCTGTCGGAAATCTAAATTCTGAAGGAGGGAAGGTGATTTGAATGCACTCGGAAGACATCTGCTACTAGAACTAAAAATCTGCAACGAGGAGGTGTTGGATGACCTAGGTTTTCTACAACATTGTCTTAACGAAGCTGCTATTCAGAGCGGCGCTACCGTAGTGGGGGA
>Ga0180438_10007021_pt1 | contig 14943 bp, 13 predicted proteins | sample SS_ome_12_FD_132455 | JGI IMG/M metagenome (GOLD analysis project Ga0180438, IMG submission 132455) | Hypersaline lake sediment archaeal communities from the Salton Sea, California, USA - SS_3_D_2 metaG | ecosystem: Environmental > Aquatic > Non-marine Saline and Alkaline > Hypersaline >...
AAAGAGCGGAACGCTGACCTGCTCTTTATCTATGTGACCGATGTGCAGTTCCTGAACCGGCTTGCCTCACCGGTCCTCGTGGATATGGAAGCTGAGATGGATAGACTGGGCGAGTTCTTGCTCTTGATGGCCAAAGAACGGGCGGAGAAAGCCGGCGTCAAAGCTGAGACCATTGTCCGGCGGGGTGTTTTCCGCGCCGCCCTCGAAGAAGCGGCCAAAGCACACGAGGTCTCATTGATCGTGTTGGGCAGCCCGGCAGGGGAAACCAGCATTACGGGACAAGAGTACCTGGAAAACCTGGCCGAAGACGTTTGGGCCTACACTGGGATTGAAACCCTCCTCGTTCATGGGGGAGAGATCATCGCGCATCATCCATGAGCTTACGGGCAACAATAATGGCCGAGTTTCATTCATCCTCATTCGTTGACATTTTCAGTGAGGGTGGGGGCTGGAAAGGAAATCATGCTATGCTCAGAGGGACCTTTGAGGGACAACTCAGAGAGTTGCAGGATGATCTCCTGGCTATGGGAGCCCTGGTTGATCGAGCCATCGAGCGCTCAATTCAGGCTCTGGCTGACCGTGATGTCAAGCTGGCTCAGGAAATCGTAGACGACGATACTCTGATCAACCAGGCTCAACGCGAGATTGAAGAGAGATGCCTCGTCCTCATCGCTACCCAGCAGCCTATGGCTAGCGACCTGCGGGTGATCGCCTCCGTCTCTGGCATCGCTACCGAACTGGAGCGCATGGGGGACCACGCTGAGGGAATCGGCAAGATCACCCTGATGATGGCCGATCAACCGCTGCTCAAGCCCTTGATTGACATCCCACGCATGGCCGAAAAAGGGCGTTCGATGTTGCGCCAGCAACTGGAAGCTTTTGTGCGCCGCGATGTCGAGATGGCCAGGAGTTCGGCCACTGAAGACGGAGAGGTGGATGCTCTTTATGATCAGATCTACCGCGAGCTTTTGGTCTTTATGATGAGCGACCCGCGCACAATAAGCCGGGCTACCCATCTGCTGTGGGTGGCCCACAATTTAGAGCGCATCGCTGACCGCACCACCAATATCGGTGAACGGGTGATCTTTTTGGTCACCGGTGAGGTGGAAGAACTGAATCCCTGATCACTTATTGCAAATCGGAAGAGGTGAAATAGATGGATTTAAACCAGGCTACTCAAATGCTCACCTGGCTGGATGGGGAGCGTCGGCAGGATAAGGCAGAGTTGGCCCGACTCCAGGAACAGGTCAGGAGCCAAGCTGTGGAGATTGCCGAGCAGGCCAAACGCATCCAAGACCTGGAGGGGAGGCTGGCCGGCACCCAGGTTCATTTGAGCAAAATTGAAAAGCTCGATGATTTTTTCCAACAATTCAAAGATGAAATCGTGCTGCTCGTTGAGAAATATGACCAGCAGCGTCGCCAAGCTGAGAAAGAGGCCCGACACCTGAGGCAGATAGACAGGGAAAATCAAAGCCAGACTCTGGCAGAAATCAAGAAGGAGCTGTCGAAACTCAACAGGCTGGAGCAAGATCTGCAGATCAGGCGAACTGAAGAAAAGCGCCTGGGAGAAGCAGTGTTGAGCATACAGCAGGAGCTGGCCGACGTTGCCAAAGCCAGCGAGGATCGGACCAGGGGTATGGCTTATCTGGGAACGCAACGCGAACAAGATGCCAGACGTATCGCCGAGTTGCAGGAGGAGACGAGCCAGTTGTTGACCAGGAACGAGGCTCAGAACAGGAAATCGGAGTTGCTCGAGGATTCGGTCCGGCGGCTTGAATCGCAGGTCGCGGAGTGGCAAGGGTTTCAGTCGTCATTGAAGCAGGAGCAAACGCACCTGATAGAAACACAGCAACTCAATGAGCAGCAGCGTCAACGTCAAATGGAGAATTGGGCTGAGGAACTCAATCAATATCGCCAGAAAATGGAAGAATATACATCCCGTATGCAGCGCTTTACAGAGCTTTATCAGGAGAACAAAAAAGCTCTGGAAGAATTGGAAAAATTTGAACAACGGATGAAACAGACTCGAAGCGAATTGATGGAACTTGAACGTCTGGCTGAGCAGCGTCAGCAGGAACACCTGGAAGAGTGGCAGATGGAAAATGAAAAGCGTTGGAAGAAGGAAACGCTGGCGTGGGAAAGCCAATGGAGAGAAAAGGCCAGGCGCGACGAAGAGTTAGAGGAATTGCTGAAGCAGATAGAGAAACAAACGGAATGGAATCGGTCTCGAATAGTGGCACTTTTCCGAGAGCGGTCGGAACAGGTTCGCCAACAGATCGTTGAACTAGAGAAACAGATGGCGCAGGCAGAGGAGCATCTGGGCAGGCTCCCATGACCAGCGGCCTGTATCGCCTGTGCCGCGCTAGTAGCGCAACAGTATTGGAAGGATTATCCCGTGACAGACCCGGAGCAGAATGTAGTAACGGAAGAATCCACTTTTACAAGAGAATCGGTCAAGCTGGCTGCCGGCGGGGTCCTGGCTGGGGCCTCCTATTTGGCTGCGGGCTTTTTCCCTCCGTATGTTTTTTATCTGGCCTACCTTGCCGCCCTCATGGCCGTGGCCTATAGTGACTTCCGCGAGCGTCGCATCCCCAACCGCATCATTTACCCTGCCATCCTGGTAGCTCTGGGAGCCATGTTCCGCTTCCCTGGTTGGGGCACCGCTCTGCTGGGCGGAGCAATAGCAGCCCTGATCTTTATTGTCCCCGTCTTTATCTATGGCCCAGAGCGGGCCGGTATAGGCGACGTGAAATTGGCCTTTTTCATTGGACTCATCTTTGGCTTTTCTATGACCCTCTACTGGGCCCTCCTCGTTGGCTTTGGCGGCGCGGCTCTGGTAGGACTGGTCGGGATTTTGCTGCGCAAGATGAGCCGTAAGAGCCTGCTGCCCTTCGGCTCCTTCTTGGCTCTGGGGGCCATTGCCTTCCTTATTGCTCAAATGTTGCACTGATTGTAGCGTTAGATTCTCTCTGAAATGGGCCAACTTTTGCGCCCTCGGAGAAAAAAAGGAGATTACCCTTGGCCGAGTTCTCACTAAAAGTTGATCTGAAAGGGCCTGCCCCGAGCCGGGCCTGTCCTGAGCCCTGCGATCCTTCGACTTCGCTCAGGACAGGCCCTTCGATGGGGCTCAGGACAAGCTTTGCTCAGGGTAAACCCCGTCGAAGGGTCGCAGGGCTGTTGTTAGCCTTGTGGCTGTTGGCCGCCCTGGGCTGCAACTTGCTGCCCCCTTCCATCTCCCCCTTCTCGCGGCCGGCGACGCCGACGCGGAAAGCCCGCGCTACCCTCACCCCCACGCCTACCCAGGGCAAGCCCACTCCAACTTTGTATTCGAAGCCAGGTCCTTCCCTTATTGACAGCGATGGTGACCTCTTTCCCGATGAGGTAGAAGTGGCTATGGGCACAGGGCCTTTCGTCAACGAATGTCTACGGCAGGTCGGCTGTGACGGGTCTGAGATCCTCACCCTCAGCGGCATCATGAACATGGTCATCGTCCTTGATGCTTCGGCAGGCATGGCTGACGAGATACCTGGTGGTATGAGAATGGACCTGGCTAAAGCAGCATTGAGTCAATATGTGGAGTCCTTGCCTCCCGGTATCAACGTAGGCTTGTTGCTTTATGGACACCGTGGCAGTAAAGACGAAAGCGAAAAGACAGAATCCTGTGCTGCTATTGATCTCGTCTACCGCGTTGGGCCTGTGGGTAGAGAGACTCTCAAGGCCATGATAAACTCTACCCCAAGCGTCGGTTGGGCGTCCGTCGCCAAATCCCTGCTGGCAGCTCAGCAGGCTTTCTCTGGCCGGGAAATGCAGACCAATCGCATCCTGCTAGTTACCAGTGGTGGGGATAGTTGTGGAGGAGACCCCTGCCAGGTGACAAAGGAGATGCGGCAGAGTGGGGTTGCGACGATCATTGACGTCATCGGCCTCAACCTGAATTACGAAGCCATTGAGCCGCTTCAATGTGTGGCCAATACCACCGGGGGAGTGTATTACAGTGCTGCAACGGCTGATGAACTGGCTGAGGTCTGGGAAGCTTTACAGAAGAGGGAAAAACACTGGTTTGAGACAGAAAGTTGCCTGGCTCCAAACATAGATCTCTACCTGAGTTGTCGCCAGGATGAATTGAGCCAGTTCACCAAGTGGGCCGACTCTACAGGTTGGACTCAAGCCCACCGCGATCAATTTGCGACGATTACTCAGGTTTTGGAAGAAGAGCAGGCTGATTTGGCTGGGCCGCCCATACCTACTCCCATGCCCACTGCCACTCCATAGCCAGCAGCGCCCCGCTGTGTGGGTTGGGTAGCCAGGTGCGACGCACTTGAGTGCATCGCACCTTTGCTTCAGTCAGAGCCATTGTCCCTCACGAATAGCCTTATCACCGCTGACAGGATTTTCCACCCCAGGCGGCGCAGGTATGAGCGGATGGCTGCCCAGCGATAGCGGGCCAGACGCCAGGCAACTCTCCAACGTGGGGGCCGTGGGACGGGCAACGGCACGCCCCATCTGATCACGACGGCTGCCCAGGTTAGACCAGCCCCAAAGCCGACCATGACCAGGTGGTCGTCACGTTTCACCCGGCCTTGCTCGATGGCCTCGCAGAGGGCAATGGGCACCGAGGCCGATGAGGTGTTGCCATAGTGCTCGAGGTTGACAAAGACTTTCTCTGGGGGTAGCTTTAACGATTTGGCCGCCGCTTCGATAATACGGCCATTAGCTTGATGCGAGATGAATAGAGCGATGTCTTCGAGATTGACATTGGCCTCGGCCAGGGCTTGCCTGGCTGCTTTGGCCGTGACCCGGGTGGCAAAGCGAAAGATCTCACGGCCATTCATGTGTATATAGTGCAGCCCCTGAGCCACGGTCTCGACGCTGGCAGGATGGCGGCTTCCACCAGCAGGAAGCATCAATAAGTCACCACCTGAGCCATCAGCGCCGAGGACGGCGGAGAGGACACCTCCTGGCACATCGCTGGCCTGTAAAAGCATCGCCCCCGCTCCATCGCCGAAGAGGACGCAGGTATTGCGGTCAGTCCAGTTGATGATGCGGGAGAGGGTCTCTGCGCCAATGACCAATACCTGGTCGTAGGCTCCTGAGATGATCATTTGGCTGCCAACAGCCAGAGCATAGACAAAACCTGTGCAGCCAGCGCTCAAGTCGAAGGCGCCAGCTCTGGTGGCTCCCAGAGCATCTTGCACCAGACAAGCCGTGGCCGGAAAGAGATAGTCGGGCGTGGCAGTGGCCACGATGATCAAGTCCAGCTTGGCTGGATTGGCATTGGCCACCCGCAAGGCAGTCTGGGCGGCCCTGATAGCCATGGTTGCCGTCGTCTCTTTAGGGGCTGCGATGCGCCGCTCGACGATGCCCGTCCGCGTGCGGATCCAATCATCCGAGGTGTCAACCATGTTGGCCAGGTCGTCATTGGTCAGTATCTGATTGGGGACACACATACCCCAACCCACTATCTGAGCATATCTTGCCAAGGAAGCGCCTCCTCAGAAGACCAGTACTTGGGTATGGCCCACAGAGTCATCCCTCCAATTTGCGGAAGATGAGACAGGCGTTGTGGCCACCGAGGCCGAAGGAATTGGACATGGCTGTCCGCAGGTTGGCAGGGCGGGCCTCGTTCGGTACATAATCCAGATCACATTCCGGGTCGGGGTGCTCATAGTTTATGGTGGGGGGGATGAGACCTGTCTCCAGGGCCTTGAGGCAGGCAATGGCCTCTATTGCCCCGGCTGCTCCCATAAGGTGGCCGGTCATTGATTTGGTGGAGCTAACGGCTATTTTGTAAGCGTGTTCACCGAAGACACTCTTGATAGCTGCCGTCTCGCTCACGTCGTTGAGCGAGGTACCTGTGCCATGGGCGTTGATGTGGTTAACGTCTTGGGGCTTCAGTCCAGCATCGGAAAGGGCCATGCGCATGGCCTGGGCCGCTCCGGCTCCGTTCACCGCGGGAGCGGCCATGTGATAGGCGTCGGCTGAGGAACCATAGCCGATGACCTCACCATATATCCTGGCCCCGCGCGCCAGGGCCTCCTCCAGCCGCTCCAGGACTAGGGTGGCTGCCCCTTCGCCTATGACGAAACCATCGCGCTGGGCGTCGAAAGGGCGGCAGGCACGTTCTGGCTCATCATTTCTGGTTGATAGCACTCCCATGACGTTGAAGGCTGCCATGGACAGGGGCAAAATGGCCGCCTCGCTACCACCGCAGATGGCAGTGTGGACAGAGCCACGGCGGATCATCTCTGCTGCCTCGCCGATGGCATTGAGGCCGGTGGCACAGGCCGAAGTGACCGCCATGTTGGGGCCCTTGATGTTAAAGGTGATGGCCACTTGCCCCGCCGCCGAGTCGGGCAGCATCATGGGGATCAGAAAGGGGCTCACCCGGCGTGGCCCACGCTCCTCAAAGATTTTGACCTGGCTGACCAGGGTGCCGATGCCACCGATACCCGAGCCGATGACGACGCCTGTCTGCTCGCTGTTGCTTTCACTGATGACGAGCCCTGCGTCCGCGATGGCCTGTTCGACTGCCACCACAGCGAATTGAATAAAGCGATCCAGCCGTTTGGCCTCCTTGTGGCCAAGATGCTCTCCAGGGTCAAAGTCTTTAACCTCGGCAGCGATCTGGGTGGCCAGGGCCGAGGCATCGAAATGGGTGATGGGCCCTACACCAGAATGACCTTCGGCCAATGCTTTCCACAAGGTAGGCACATCGTTGCCTAGGGGTGTGACGGCTCCCAAGCCTGTCACCACTACTCGCACTCGCTCTTTCACAGCGCACCTCCCTGAATCATGCACAAAAGTTGCTCAAACGGGTCCCTAAACCGGAAAGGGGCTTCCCAAAAAGTGGCAGGGAGAGCCCCCTTTGTACTCTCCGAGGATTAGTGCTCACTCGTCGTGCATCTATATATAGCCCTTTGAAACATATAACACTAGAGCGCTAGAAAGGATACGCGGACAAACTAAAACCCCTCTACCTTTTCGTGTCCTTGGTAGAGGGGTACTTGATTGCCTTTTGAGTGACCGGCCGACTGGCCTGATTATTGAGGCTCCAGATTATAAGTCAGGCTAGTTATCTTCCAAAGCCCGTCTTTTTTTGCAAAGGTCCATTGGTCTCCACCGGGTTGGACCTCATCGCCGATGTTCGTGGTAGAGATGGCCGAGGCTGTATCTCCCTCGATGGTCAGTTGGATGTCGGTGGCTATGACCTCAGCCGGGGCAGAAGGGAAAACCAGGTTGACGTACCTTTGCCGGATAGCCTCATGACCAGTCCAGACGGAATCGTCGCTGGTGTCATCAGGGGTGTGGTTGGCGTCCGTGATCACTCCATCTCCGTCCCAGATGTCCATTAGACGGTCAATATCTTGTTGAACTACGCCCTCCCCCTGAGCGTGCAAGAGTTGCAAGATGGCTTCCTCGTCGTTGGCGGGCACAGGGGTGTCTGTGGCCACTGGTCTGGGCGGAGGAGGTGGTACCGTTGGAGCAGGCGTTGGACGGGGTCCACACGCGGCCAGCAAGGCTATTGCAGCAATTAGATTAACGAGTAGAAATCTGTTCATTCGTGCTACCTCCTTCGGATTCGGGGCATATCATATCATATTTTGGATAAAAGTCAACATGGCTTGAGGGGGCCTGCTTGCGCAGTAAAGCCTGGGGAAAGCAGTTTAACTTTACAAAGAAACAACTTTGGGTTATAATTATACTACAGTGTAAGCTGAGAGGCCAGACTCTCAGTTTTTTGTCATCCACATTTAAGTTTTCGATTCGCTGCGCCTCCGGCGCTTTTTCAATAGCTACAGTGCACAGAGCCTGATGGAAGACATAGTTTCTACCGCGGACATTCTCAATACTCCCTATCCCTCGCCTCACTTCGGTGGACGAGGGATATGTTTACTTTCTTCTGATGAGGCACATGAATGATTGAGAGGAAATATGGCTGAAGAAGAAATCTTTTTGACCCTGGAGGGCCGACGCAAGTTGGAGGAGGAATTAGAGTATCTCTGCACTGTGCGTCGTGCCGAAGTAGCCAAGCGCATTCAATCCGCCAAAGACGAAGGCGACATCATGGAGAACGCCGCCTATGACTATGCCAAGGAGGAGCAGGCCTTTGTTGAGGGACGTATCCAGGCCCTGGAAACGACGCTCAGGAAGGCAATCCTTATTAAAGGTGGCTCCACCGATGTGGTCAATATGGGCACACGCGTCACGGTGATGGAACGGGGCGGAGATACGCTAGAGACCTATCAGATCGTGGGGTCGGTTGAGGCGGACCCTATGAGTGGCCGCATTTCCAACGAATCACCCATGGGCAAGGCCCTGCTGGGCCACCAGGTTGGTGATGAGGTAGCTGTCAGCACTCCTGGTGGCGTTTTACGCTTTCAGATCGTTGGCATTGAATAGGCACAAATAGCAGGGGCAGATGGCAATGAAGTAATGCCTTCTGTTGTGTCTGCCTGGATACACCACGAAAGTATGGGCGAGACGTAGGGGCCAGGATGCCATCTTGCTTCACAGTCCGCAGTACTTGTGCTACACCTTTTATCTACCTGTTCACCTTGATGAAGGGATAAGTAATAGATGGGAGAACTCAGCGAACTCGAGCGACAGCGTCACCTCAAACTCCAACGCATCCGAGAGAGGGGCATAGATCCCTATCCCCCTCGCGTAGAGCGAACGCATTCAATAGCTCAGGCCCGGGCAACCTTTGAAAAAAGCCAGCAAGAAGAGGCGCCCATGGTCAAGATTGTGGGGCGGCTGATGAGCATCCGGGTGATGGGCAAGTCAACCTTCGCCCACATTGAGGATGGCAGTGGCCAGATCCAGATATACCTGCGCCAGAACGCCCTGGGCGAGGAGGAGTACGAGTTCTTCAAGCGGGACTTTGACATCGGGGACTTTGTTGGCGTTGAAGGACGCCTCTTTCGCACGCGCACTGGAGAGGTAACCGTCCAAGTTCAGCGCTTTGATATGTTGACCAAATCCCTCAAGCCCCTGCCGGAGAAATGGCATGGTTTGAGAGATGTGGAGACGCGCTATCGGCAGCGCTATGTGGATCTGATCGTCAACCAAGATGTCCGTCGCGTCTTCACCACACGTACTCGTATCATCTCGGCCATGCGCCGTTTCTTTGACGAGCACGGCTTCTTGGAGGTGGAGACGCCTGTCTTGCAGCCTCTCTACGGTGGAGCAATGGCCAGGCCCTTTACCACTTATCATAATCAATTGCACCAAACTCTGTACCTGCGCATTGCCACCGAGCTTTATCTAAAGCGCCTCATCGTGGGAGGTTATGAGCGGGTCTACGAAATCGGCAAGAACTTTCGCAACGAAGGGGTTGATCAGGAACACAACCCCGAGTTCACAGCTATTGAATTCTATATGGCTTACGCCGATTACAATGACGTGATGGACCTGACCGAGGAAATGGTGGCCTATGTGGCCCAGGAGGTTCTGGGCGCCCTTCAGATAACCTATGAGGGGAACGAGATTGACCTTACCCCGCCCTGGTCGCGTATTCCCCTGCGTCAGGCGATCAGGGAAAAGACGGGGATTGATTATGGAGAGTATCCCGAAGCTAAAAGCCTGCATCACGCCATCCTTGAGATAGGCGGCAACGTAGAGCCTAAAGCCACCTGGGGCAAATTGGTGGACGCGCTCCTGAAGAATTATGTAAGGCCCAAGCTCATTCAGCCTACCTTCCTCATTGACTATCCTATTGAAATCTCGCCCCTGGCCAAGAAAAAGCCCGACGACCCGAGCACGACAGAGCGCTTCCAGGGTTATATCGGCGGCATGGAAGTATGCAATGCCTTCACCGAGTTGAATGACCCTATAGACCAAAGAGAGCGATTCCTGGCTCAGGTTCGTGCCTTCGAGGCTGGGGATGAGGAGGCTCATCAGATGGATGAGGACTTTATCCGCGCGTTGGGCTATGGTATGCCGCCTACCGGTGGTTGGGGTATGGGTGTTGACCGCTTGGTCATGCTCTTCACCGACCAAGTCTCTATCCGCGATGTCATTCTCTTTCCTCATCTGCGAGCAAAGGAATAAAAGCACGGCCGAACCCCTCGACGTTGCCCTCGTCTGACGTATGCGCTGGCCGACACTGGGCCATATATGATCAGATGGCGCTACTCTCCGCCCCAGGCACGGTTGCACGCCATCAAAGACAGTTGATAGAGTGGAAGAGAGGGGGTTTCTCCTCTCTTTTTGACATCAACCGGGGCTTGGATCGTCTACCACTGTTGTGCCTCTCCTGCACCGCAATCACCACTATTGCGGTGCAGGAGGGGTGATTGCGGCCTAGGCGTCAGGTCTGCCATGGAGAAAGTACAGGTAATAGCATGAGCGAAGGGAAAAGCAAGAAAATCCTCGTCGTTGATGATGAACCGGGCGTGGTCGAGATCGTGCGCGTGAATTTGGAGTGTGAAGGCTATGATGTTCATGAGGCTCTCGATGGTCAGGAAGGATGGGACAAAGTTCGATCCGAAGAGCCCGATTTGGTTGTTCTGGATGTGAGGATGCCTAGAATGAGCGGCCTGGAACTATTGGAGCGTATTAAGGCTGACCCCCATATCTGCAATATACCTGTGATCATATTGACCGTTAGGGCCAGAGAGGTGGATGTCATCCAGGGGTTAGAGAAGGGGGCCGTCGAGTACTTGACCAAACCCTTTGACCCTCTTAACCTGGTACGAGCGGTGAAGAAAACCTTGGGAGAATCGGATCGGCGGAAGGGAAGCAATGATGTCGTCTTCTGAAATCCAAGCCCGGCCTACCATTCTAGTCATCGAGGACGAGCCTGGCCTGCTTGAGATCCTGGCCGTCAACCTAGAAAGTTCTGGTTATCGAGCCGTGACAGCCGTCGATGGGATAGAAGCCTGGCAAAAGTTTGAAGAGGAAAACCCGGACCTGATCCTTTTGGACTTGAAGCTGCCGGAGATATCCGGCTTCAGGCTCTTGGAGCTCTTCCGGGATAGCTCTAAGACGATTCCAGTGATCGTGCTGACCGCTTTCGACTTTGCCGAAGCCGAGGAGGTCTCGCGCTTTGGGGTGGAAGGCTTTATCACCAAGCCCTTCGCTCCAGAGAAAGTGGTAGAGATGGTGGGGGATTTGTTGTCCCAGAAGAGATGGTGACCGGCGATGAGAGGTGAGAACCCCCAGTTCCTCAGAGACGAGAAGGGGATGCTGGAGGCCATCCGCAGTCTGGCCTCGATTCTGACCGCTCCCCTTGATCTATCGTCAGCCTTGGAGGCGGCTCTCATGGAATTGGGGCTTTCAATAGGGGCACAAGCTGCGGCTTTGCTGACGGTGGGTCAGACTCAAAGAACTCTCCAGTTTGAAGCGACCTGGGGACTGGGCCAGCACTATATAGATGTTTTCGGAGCAGAGTCCGTCAACATATCAGCAAGCGGGAGAATTCTGGGCCATGGGCCCAGCGCTCGATCCATGCGAGATAGGATGACGGTCTGTCTGGTTGATGTTCAAGCCGATCCTGCCTTCGCTCCGTGGCAGGAACTTGCGCTGGAGGAGGGCTATCGGGCCGCCGCTTTCACACCGCTGCTGTTTAAGGAGAGCGCCATTGGTGTCCTGAGTGTATATTTTGCCGAACCCCATTCCTTTAGCGAAGGGCAGATTCTTTTCCTGGAGGCCGCCGCAGCTCTCATAACCACAGCTATGGAGAGCGCCTATCTCTTACAGCGCGAACAGAATAGAAGGCGCGAAGCGGCTATTTTTCTGGATATCAGCCAGACTGCCAGTTCCTCTCTCGAACTTGACGATGTGTTGGAGAGAGTAGCGGAGCGAGCGGCCAGTCTGACCGGAGCCGATCGCTGTGTCCTGTGGCTGTTTAACGAAGGGAAGGATAAGCTGATACCGGCCGCTCTCTTTGGTATGGATGAGGCCTTCACCGCCTATTGGAAAACACAACCCGTTCTCTTGGATAATGAGCCTCTTTCCAAAGAGGCCATCTCCAGTGGCCAACCGGTCGTGGTCGCTGATGCCCGCACTGATCCCCGTACCGATAAAAAGGCTGTAGAATTCTTCGGAGACAAGTCCATTCTGGTCGTTCCTCTGCTAAGCAAAGGCGAAGCTATCGGTACCCTTTTCTTGAATTACATCTATCAACATCATCAGTTCACCGTCGAAAACATCGGCATGACGATGAGTATCGCTGCTCAGGCGGCGGCGGCCATCGTCAATGCCCGCCTCTATGAGGAGATTCGTCGGCGGGCCACCCAGTTAGCTCTGGTCAGCAAAGTAGCCCGGCGGGCAGCCTCGATCCTGGAGCTCGATCAGCTTCTGCACGAGGTGGTCACAGCCACTCAGCAGAGCTTTAATTACCACCATGTTGGCTTATTCTTGCTGGATGAAGTCGCTGGCGATCTCCAGATGCGGGCCATAGCTGGCGCTTTCGCCAGTGTGGCCCCGCCAGACCATCGTCTGGCTGTAGGGGTGGGGATGGTCGGCTGGACAGCCAAGACTGGCCAGTCACTCCTGGCCAATGACGTAAGTCAGGAACCACGCTACGTCCTTGGCATCCTTAACAAGGCGCTAACCAAGTCAGAGTTGTGTGTGCCCCTCAAACTGGCGGGTAAAGTGATCGGCGTGCTCGATATTCAGAGCAGCCAATTGAATGCCTTCGACGAGACAAGCCTCATGGCTATGGAAACCCTGGCTGATCAGATCGCTGTGGCCATCCAGAATGCGCGGCTGTATGAACAAGTCAGAAAGAGCCTGAGCAGGGCTGTCGAGTCGGAGGGGCGCTATCGGGAAATGATTGAGAATGCCAGGGACATGATCATCCATCTGGACCTGGAAGGGCGTCTCACCTTGGCCAACAAAAAGGCAGAGGAGCTGTCTGGGCACTTTCGCCAGGAGGTGCTGGGTCGGCCCTTCACCGATTTCATTTGCCCTGAGTACCTGGAAAACGCCCGGCGACAGTTGGCTCTAGCCATGGCCAACCGGGCTCCTGGCGAGACTTACGAGATCGAGTTCTTCAACCAGGCTGGCGAACGGGTGCCGGTTGAACTGACCGCCAATCTCATAGAAAAGGACGATCCCCAGCACGGCCAGATTTTGACAGGGCTTCAGATCATCGCCCGTGACATCCGCGAGCGCAAGCGATTGGAGGGGGAGAGGGCCCGGTTGCTGGCGGAGAGCCAGCGCATGAGCGAGCAACTGAGGGCTTCTTTTTACCAGGTAGGTATGGCTCTGGCCTCCAGCCTCGACCTGGATAAAGTTCTGCACCTTATTGTCGACTTGGCCGCCAGCCTGCTGGATGCGGAGGTCTGCACCATCCGCTTGCTCGATGAGCAGACCCATGAGCTCCCTCTACGTGTGGCCAGGGGCATCAGCGACGAATCGGCTCAGAAGGTGGTGCCCAAAGTAGGCCAAGGCTTGATCGGCCTGGTCGCTGCCCAAGGAGTGCCGCTCCATATATCCGATCTACAGAGTGTCCCGCCTACTACCTATCCCGATGTGGTGACCGAAGAAGAGCTCCACGCTTATCTGGGAGTCCCGCTTTTGCTCCACGATAAAGTGATTGGTGTGCTCTCCCTCTCTCGCAAGCAACCCTCTCCTTTCACCTCTTTGGAGGTTGAGTTGCTCTCTCCTTTTGCTCATCAGGCCTCAGTGGCCATCGAGCGGGCTGAACTCTTCGCCACGGTGCTGCAGGAAAAGAAGGAAAGCGAGGCCATCATCCGCAATACTGCTGACGGTATTGCCATCATTGACCAACAGCGGCGGATTGTGGACTTGAATCCGGCTCTAGAGCGGCTCGTCGGCTGGCCCAGGGAAGAGGCTCTGGGGATTCCTTGCTCTGAATTCTTCTATGGCCATAAGGTTGACAAGGAGGGCCTCTGTGGGGAAGTTTGCCCCTTCAGTTTAGTTGCCTCCCAGGACGACTCTCTGCTGGTCGAGCATCCTGTTACTACCCGCGATGGCCGTCAACTCGACGTGCAGGTCAGCTACGGCTTGATCCGAGACGAGGCAGGTGAGGTAAGCCGTGTCATCGCTGCTGTCCGGGATATCTCCAAACAGAAGGAACTGGAACGGCTGCGCTCAGAGTTCGTGTCCACGGTATCCCACGAGTTTCGTACTCCCTTGGCTTTGATCAAAGGCTACATCGCCACCCTGCTGCGTCCAGATTTGGACTTGGGCGATGAAACTCGGGAGCGGTTTCTCAGAAGCATTGATGAAGCGGCCGATCGTTTGTCCCGATTGATTGGTGAGCTGTTGAATGCCTCCCGCATTGAGGCTGGACGTTTGGAACTCAACTTGCAGCCCCTTGACTTGGGGAAACTGGTGACAGAGGTGCTGGAGAGATTTCATCTGGAGGCCAGTAGTTACCGACTGGTAGCCCAATTGCCCCCTCGTAAGCTGGTGGTACAAGCTGATTCCGACCAGGTAGAGCGCGTGCTCTTGAACCTGCTGACTAACGCCATCAAGTTTTCACCGGAAAACGGAACCGTCACCGTTAAGGCCCGATGGATCGAGGCCCTGCCAGGGGTCATGATCAGCGTCACCGACCAGGGCCGTGGGATCCCTCCAGAGCACCTGGACCATGTCTTTGATAAATTCTATCGAGCGGGGGACGACTTGGTCAGAAAGACCAATGGCGTCGGCCTGGGGCTTTACATCTGCAAGAGCATTGTAGAACGCCATGGGGGACGCATCTGGGTTGAGAGCACACCTGGTGAGGGTAGTACTTTTAAGCTCACTCTGCCCGGGGATGGCTCTGCGCGGAGAAATGGAAAATAAAGCTGTACTGTTAACCTGAGATCCTTTGGCAGAGGAGGTCAAGATGGCCAAGGAAAGAGTGTTGGTTATAGAAAGCAGCCCCACCGACCTCAAATTTCTCAGGGATGTTATTTTACGTCCTAGAGGCTACATCGTATTCAGCGCCCAGGATGGTGAGGCTGGCTTGCAAGCGGCCCTGGAACA
>Ga0180438_10007022_pt1 | contig 14943 bp, 12 predicted proteins | sample SS_ome_12_FD_132455 | JGI IMG/M metagenome (GOLD analysis project Ga0180438, IMG submission 132455) | Hypersaline lake sediment archaeal communities from the Salton Sea, California, USA - SS_3_D_2 metaG | ecosystem: Environmental > Aquatic > Non-marine Saline and Alkaline > Hypersaline >...
CACCCGCTACGCCCGCGGGCGAAAGAACTACAGCACGATGGAAATGAACGGTGAGAACGGCGCGCTTTACTTCGACCTCGAAGACCCGCACATCCTCGAGTATTTCCGTTACGCCGATCCGGGGACGGGCAAGAAGATCGAGGACCACCTCACCGGCTGGCAGCGGATCCACGTCACCAATTTCGAGCACCCTTACATGAAGAACTGGTGGGTGCCGGGCTGCACGATCGGCTACGAGCACACGTTCATCAACAGCTTCGCCGACTTTTTGGCCGGCCTGGAAGGCGGCCAGCCCTTCCAGCCCGACATGAAGACCGCGCTGCGCACCCAAAAGGTCTGCGAGGCCGTGCTCGCCAGCGCCAAGAAGGGCGCTTGGGTGGAGATTCCGTAGTGGGGAGCATAGAACCGCCTCCCAGAGCTGCGCGCTGGGCTGTCGGGTGACACCGTTTCGTGGTTCAAGTTCCCTGCGCGTACGGGCGCAATGGGCGGAATGCGAGTGTTGCTCGTCCGGTCTTTGCGGTATAATGGGTCTTCAGCAGAGGGGTGTTTTCACAGAGGCGGCTAGCCGATGGCCACGACCGAAAAGCTTGTCACCGCCGAAGAGCTTTGGCAGATGCCCGAGCCGCTCGGTGGCTCCCGGTATGAGCTTCTTGAAGGGGAGCTGATCGAAATGACGCCGGCAGGGGTACGACATGGAGAGGTTGTTCTGGCAGTCGGGGAGATTTTGCGAGCATTCGTCAAAAAAGGCCGCACGGGACGCGTGGCGTCGAACGACCCCGGGATTCTCACGGAGCGCGATCCCGACACCGTCCTCGCGCCGGACCTGGCCTACTGGTCGCACGAGCGGCTGCCGGAATCGCCCGAGGGGTTTGCCGAGGTTGCGCCGGATCTCGCCGTGGAAGTCGTTTCGCCCAGTGACACGCAGAAGCACGCGCAACGCAAGGTGCTGCATTACTTGGACCACGGCGTCCGGGCGGTATGGGTCGTCGACCCGGCCACGGAGACGGTCACCGTTTACTGTTCGCGTCAAGAGATTCGCATCCTGGGCAAAGACGACGAGATTTCGGCTCCCAACCTGCTGCCCGGCTTCTCCTGCCGCGTGGCGGAGTTCTTCGAGTAGACGACGCGAGAAGCGATCGCCCTCATGAACTACTTTGCCCACGCACTGCCGTTCCTTGACGGCGATCCCTATTTTCTGGCCGGCACGGCGGTGCCGGATTGGCTGGCGGTGGTGGATCGGCGGGTGCGACTGCGGCTGAAGCATGCCGTGCCGCTTGCGGCCGATCCGGACCCCTGCGTGGCGGCGGTTGCGCGGGGGATCGCCCAGCACGTCCGCGACGACGCCGCCTTCCACCGCACCCGCGCCTTCGCCGAGCTCTCCTGGGAGCTGACCGTTGCCGCCCGCGACGCCCTGGAGGGCGAGACGGGCCTGAAGCCGGCCTTCCTGGGGCACCTGCTGGTCGAGGTGCTTCTGGACGCCGAGCTGGCGGCCGAACAGCCGGAGGCGCTGGAGGAGTATTACCGGCTTCTGGAATCCGTAGAGGCGGCGCGGGTGGAGGAGGCGGTCAACCGCATGGCCCCGCGGCCGACGACGCGGCTGGCGGCAATGATTTCCCTCTTTTGCCGCGAGCGGATCTTGTCGGATTACCTCGAGGATGGCAAACTGATGAGACGGCTCGATCAGGTGATGCGGCGGGTGCGGCTGGGAGAGCTTCCGAAAGGCTTTGGCGAGATCCTGCCCGCCGCCCGGCGTGCCGTCAGCGGCCGCAAGGCCGAACTGCTGGAGGGAATCCCGACGCCTGCGGATGACAACGGGTAGGGTGGCTGCTTGCAGCCACGCGGCGCGACTGTCCGCTTAACGCCCTGCGAACTGGCTGGCGTGCGTGCAAGCACGCACCCTGCAGGAAGACGACCGCCAGAGGAGGAAAACGATGCGATTCGGAATGAACCTGTTGATGTGGACCGACACGCTCAGCGACGCGATGCTCCCCTTGTTGGACGAGCTGAAGGAAATCGGCTACGACGCGGTGGAGGTCCCCTGCTTCGACCTGGACAACCTGGATAACTATGCGAAGTGGGGCAAGCGGTTTGACGAGCTCGGGCTGGCACGCACCGGCACGGCGGTTCGCGGGCCGGAGGAGAACATGATCAGCCCCGACGCGGCGATCCGCCGCAAAGGCGTCGAGGCCAACAAGCGGAACGTCGACTGCTGCGCGGCGGCCGGCTGCGAGGTGATGGCCGGGCCGTTCCATTCCGCCCTCGGCTGCTTCAGCGGCAAGGGCCCCACCGAGGACGAGTGGAAGTGGGGCGTCGCGTGCATGCGCGACGTGGCCGAGCACGCCGCCTCGGCCGGCGTCGTGCTGGGCGTCGAGTATCTGAACCGCTTCGAGTGCTACTTCCTCAACACGGCGGCCGACGGCGCCCGCTTCGTCCGGGAAGTCGACCACCCCAACTGCAAGATGATGTACGACACCTTCCACGCCCACATCGAGGAGAAGAGCATTCCCGCCGCGATCCGCTCGCTGAAGAACTGCCTCGTGCACGTCCACATCTCGGAGAACGACCGCAGCACCCCGGGGGCGGGCAACGTCCGCTGGGACGCCAACTTCGACGCGCTCCACGAGATCGGCTACGACAACCTCTTGGTGATCGAGGCCTTCGGCCTCGCCCTGGAGAAGCTCGTCCCGGCCACCAAGATCTGGCGGCGGATGTACCAGAGCGAACGCCAATTGGCCACGGATGGACTGGCCTTCATGAAGGCCGAAGTCGCCAGGCGGTGGACATAGTGGCAAACGCCGCATAAGTTTCGAGCCTTTGATATTCGGGCATTGGATTTGTTTCGCATTTCGTGCTTCGAATTTCGGATTTCCGGGATGCACGCGCATTACGCACGTCACTGGCCGAAAGACTCCAGCTCCTAATCCGCCTGCCATGCCTCCGCCGCAGGATCACCCGACCGACGAGCCGGACCAGCAGGGCATCTCGCTGGAAGAATTGAGCCGGGCGTACGCAAGCGCCATGGGCGCCCGCGGCGAGCACGTCGTTCCCAGCAGCGGGAGCATCCCGGTTGAGGGGCAGCACGGGGAGGCGGAGGCCGAAGTCGACGCTGAGCTGGACTTGCCGCCGGCGGACCAGACCGGGCCGGACGACGACCCTTGTCCCATTTCACCGGAGTCGATCTTCGAGGCGATGCTCTTTGTGGGCGACCGCGGGAACGAGCCCTTGACTCCGGCCAAGGCAGCCGGCTTGATGCGAGGGGTTGAACCATCGGAGATTCCCCCCTTGGTCGACAAGCTCAATCGCCGCTACGAAGCCGCCGGCTGCCCTTATCGGATTACCGGCGAGGGGCCGGGCTACCGGCTGGTGCTTTCGCGCCGCTTCGACTGGCTGCGGAACAAGCTCTACGGCCGGGTCCGCGAGGCCCAGCTCTCGCAGGCGGCGATCGACGTGCTGGCGATCCTTGCCTACCGCCAGCCGCTCACGGCCGAGGAGGTGAGCCGTCTGCGGGGTACGGCCAGCGGCCACATCCTTTCCCAACTGGTTCACCGTCGGCTGGTGGGGGTCGAGCGGAGCAGCGGCCCGCGCCGCGCCGCCCGGTACTCCACCACCGAGCGGTTCCTCGAGCTGTTCGGGCTGGAAGCCGTCGAAGAGCTGCCTCAGGCCGAAGAAGTCGAGCCGCGGTAGGGGAGTTGAGGGTTGTGTAGATCGTAGCGTGCGTGCAAGCACGCACCCTACCAGTGTTTCCGCAACAGGAGCTCAATAAAAGTCCTGCAGCGCGGTCAGCTCGTCGGGGTGGATGGAGAAGAGCCTGTTCAGGCCGGTGATGGTGAACAGCTCGTAGATCTTGGGGTCCATCTCGCACATCTTGAGCTTGCCCTGGTTGGCCTTGCACTTTTTGTTCAGCGAGATCAACTTTCCCAGCACGGAGCTGGAGAGGAAGGCGACGCCGCTGAAATTCAAGAGCAGCTTGATGCCCGGCTCGCTGTCGGCCAAGCGATAGAGCTCGTCGCCCACCTGCTGGATGACCAGATCGTCGAGGATCTTCTGGGCGCGGAAGCCGGCGACGGTGACGACGCCCACTTTCTTCACGTCCAAATGCTTGAGCTGGTTCATTGGCGACTCCTCTGACGATGCGGACCCACCCGGCTGCTCCAAGAGGCACTGCCGACCGCGCCGGCGAGGTCGGGCTCGCGGCAGTGCTGGCCGGCGGACGGAGTTTCACCCATGATACCCCCACCGGAAAGGGTGTCAAGTAGGGGCCAAATCGCCGGCCAGGGTGTCGTTGTCCAACAGGGGGGGCCGGCCTTTGACGGGCCCTAATCCAAGTCCGGCAGGATGACTTCGGCCAGCCACGAGCGCCGCAGCGATCGTACCACGTCGAGAAACTGCTCCAGGCTCACCGGCTTGGTCATGTAGCCGTCGACGCGAAGCTTCTGCCCTTCCAGCACCGCCTTGTGCACAAGCGAAGCGGTGAGCACCACCACCGGCACGCTCGCCAGCACCGTGTCGGCACGGACCGCGCTGAGCACCTGGCGGCCGTCGAGCTTCGGAAGTTGCATGTCCAGAAGGATCAGGTCGGGGCGCGGGGCGCGGGCGAAAATCTCGTGGCGGCGAAGAAAATTCAGCGCTTCCTCCCCGTCGCACACCAGCGACACGCGGCACTGGATGTCGCCTTCTTTGAGCGCCTCGATGGTCAGCCGGGCGTCCTCAAGGTTGTCTTCAACCAGGAGGATCTCCATCGGCCGACCGACGGTGTCACGACTCATCGCCAACCCCTCCGGTGATAACGCGATCCGCTGCCCCAGGCGCGTGCGTCCACTCGCAGGGCCGAACTCCTTTCAGCCCACCGGACCTGCTCGACCGGACTGCCGTTCGTCACCACCCTGATAAGTCTATTGTAGTCATAAGGAACGGGAAATACACCTGCGACCAGGGGGGCCAGTCGCGGCCGCGGCGGCGGCTTGCCAAGCACGTCCGTCGCTGCGACAATCACCTTCCAGCGCCGGGGGCATTGCGACCGTGCCGCGGACGCAGTGAGCGTCTCAGGCACTTTCCGGCACGCGACGTGCCCGATACGCCCGCATCTCCGGCCCGGACCTTCTATCGCCCATCTCCAGCCCCCGGCCGTCCCATGCGAATCGACTCGATCGAGATATTCCATCTCGCTTTGCCGCGGACCTGCCCGCAGGAAACCGCCTTCGGAACCTTGGACAACCTGGAGACGGTCCTGGTGCGGATCTCAAGCGGCCCGCAGGCCGGCTGGGGCGAAGCGAGCCCGGGCAACGCGCCTTCGGCCTCGCCGGAATGGGCCGCCGGCGTGTTCGGCTGCATCCGCGACTGGCTCTCACCCGCCCTGGTCGGCCACTCCTTCCGGTCGGGGGCCGAGCTGGACCAGCGCTGGCTTTCCGTCCGCGGCAACCGCTTCGCCAAGGCGGCCCTGGACGCCGCCTGGTGGGATCTGAAAGCCCGGATGGAGCAGAAGCCGCTCGATGAACTGCTCGGCGGACGCCGCAAGGCGATCGAGCTGGGCGTCTCGTTCGACCGGATGGCGTCCATCGACGAGCTGTTGGCGGCGATGGCCGCAGCGTTCGAAGAAGGCTTCGCCCGCGTCGAGCTCAAGCTCCGCCCTGGCTGGGACGTCAGCATGCTCAACGTCGTGCGGCACGAGTTCCCCGTCGAGACGATCCACGCCGACGTCGAAGGCGCCTTGCACCTGGACGACATGGAAATCCTCTGCCGCCTGGACGACTTCAGCCTCGCCATGGTCGAGCAGCCGCTGCCGGCCGACGACCTGGTGGGCCTGGCGATGGTGCAGGAGACGATCCGCACACCCGTCTGCCTCGACGAGGCGATCTCCACGCTTGAGCAGGCCGAGATGGCGCTGGAGCTGAAGAGCGGGCAGTACGTGAACGTCGAGCCGGGCAGGGTAGGGGGGCTCACCGTGGCCGCGGCCATCCACGACGCCTGCCACGAGCAGTGCGTGCCCTGTTACGTGGGCGCGATGCCGCAGACGGCGATCGGGCTCCGCCACGGCCTGGCGCTGGCCTCCAAGCCCAACTTCACCTACCCCGCCGACTACATCGGGCCCGAGCGGCTGCTCAAGCGCGACGTGGCCGAGCCGCCCAAACTCGCGCGGCCGATCGACGGCAAGCTCTCGGCCGAGCTCTGGACGGAGCCGGGGATCGGCGTCGAGCCCGATCCGGCTTGCTTGGAGGAGTTCTGCCTGGCCAGGGCGAAGGTGTAGGCGGGTGAGAGCTTGGCAGCGAGTGTTTGGCGGAGTAGGCATGCAGTCATGGCCGCAAGTCTAAGAATCCAGACCGAGGAAGAAGACGACGGACGCTGGATCGCCGAGATACCAGATCCGCCCGGCGTCATGGTCTACGGACAATCGCGCGACGAGGCATTGGCCCGCTTTGGAGAGGATCGGATGGAGTCCCAAGCGTCATAAGCCGGGGTCCCATCGCGTTCTCTGTCGCGAAGGCTGGCCAAAAACAGACGCGCGGCTGGACTGGGGGCTCAGTGCCCCTCTCTGAGGCCAGAATCCCCCCACCAGCGCAAAGGATGAGGTAGGGTTGTGTTAGCCCTGCCTGCCGGGTCCTTTTTGAGCGGGATTTCGGATGCTGCGCGTTCCGGTTCATCGAATCAGGCCGGGGATGGTGCTCGCCCGCCCCATCCCGCTGCCGCACGACCCCTATCGCTACCTGCTCCAGCGGGACCGGGAGATCCCCGTGGACCTCGTTCCGCGGCTGGAGCAGTTGGGGATCTTCGAGGTTTGGGTGCGGCACCGCGACTTCGAGTTCCTTGAGGACCTCATCGACGAGGCGCTCTGCGACCGCCAGCGGGACGTCTACGTCCTCATCCGGCGGAACTTCGAAGCCGTCATGCAGGGCTCGACCATCGAGCTCGACGTGCTGGCGTTCGAAAAATCGATCGCCGAGCTGTTCAAATTTCTCAAGTCCAGCTCGGCCAGCGAAATCCTCCTGGAAAAGCTCGACGCCTTCGACAACTATCTCATGTCCCACTCGGCCAACATGTGCTACCTGGCCCTCTTGCTGGGCATGAAGCTGGAGCGATACCTGATCGACGAGCGGCAGCTCAAGCCTGCCAAGGAAGCCAAGAACCTGGTCGACCTTGCCCTCGGCTGCCTCCTGCACGACGTGGGGAAGATGCGGGTGCCGCGGAAAATCCTCGACAAGCCGGGCAAACTTGACGAGCACGAGATGGCCGAGATGCGTCGCCATACCCAGTATGGGTACGAGATGGTCCGCGGCTGCGTGCCGGCACCCGCCGCCCAGGTCGTGCTCAATCATCACCAGCGGTTCGACGGCGGCGGCTATCCGAACCGCGTCGACCACCACACCGGCGAAGAGCTTTTGCCGCCGGCCGGCCGCCAGATCCCCGTCTTCTCCCGCATTGCCCTCCTGGCCGACGTCTACGACGCGGCCACCAGCCGGCGGTGCTACAGCGAGGCCAAGCTCCCGGTTCGCGTGCTCCACGAGATGCGTTCCTGGTGTCGCAGCTTCTTCGACCCCGTCGTGGCGGCGGCGTTCTATCAGATTGTGCCGCCGTTTCCGGTCGGACAGGTGGTCACGCTCAGTGACGGCGTGGAGGCGGTGGTCGTCGATTTCAATCCCCGCTTCCCGGTGCGGCCGAAAGTCCAGTGTCTCCGCACACCCGACGGCCGGCGGTTTGAGCACCCCGCGCTCGAAGAGATCGACCTGGCGATGTACGACGACCTGGAGATCGTCGCCGTCGACGGCCAGGACGTCCACCGCTGGACGGCCGATCAGCAGGAAGCGCCGACCCTGGCCGCGCTGGCTTGAAGGGCAGAGGCAGCCGGCAGACTCAAGCTCCCCCCTTCCGCCTTCCGCCTTCCCCCTTTCTTCCCCCCCCGTTTCGGCCTACACTCAAGGGTGGAGGCTCCAGAAGGATGGCGACTGCCGCGGCCCACTTCCGTCCAGGCTGCGCCGCAAGCCGGCGCGGCGTTGTGCTCCGCGCCGCGATGGTCTTTTGCCTGGCCGTGCTCGCCGTGCTGCCCGGCTGTGGCGGCTGTCGATGGTGGTCGCCGAAGCCCCCTGCCGACCCGGAAAAAGCCGACGCCGAGCTTCGCCAACGGCTCCGCAAGCTTGAGAAGAAGCCCGACTTCGAGTTTGGGTTTCGCTGGCGGCGCGTGTCGGAAGATCCAGAGCAGGAAGGGGAGATTATCGAGGGGGTCTTGGCGGCTGCCCAACCCCATGAGGCGAAGCCGCCCCAGTCCTGCCCGGTCAAGCCCGGCCACTGGACGCTCGTGACGATGCCGGCCAAGGCGAACAACTTTGCGGTCCTCGGCGAGTTGCAGACGTCCGTGGTCGACGCCCGCGGCAGCGCCTTGCCGTTGACGGAAATGCCCTTCACGATGACGGCTTTTCGCCCCGCCGCGCTCCAGAAAGGGCAGCCCAAGCGGTTGGACGTCGTGATCTACGTCCCCGAGGGGCGATCGACACGCCCGCAACTGGCGGCCCGCCTCAGCGTCCAGAAGGGCGGCCGCGGCGGTCTGGTCGGCAGCGACGTGCTCGATCCCATGCCCGCCTACCAGTACCACTTGGCCGTGCTGGCCCGTTCGCCGGAGCTGTACGGCTATTTGAAAGACCTCGACGTCGTCAAGTCGCCGCAGGATCCGGGCGGTTTGAGCAGCTCGTCGCGAGGGTATTATCGGGTTTGCCTGTTGGAGCCGGGCCGCCGGGTGGCGCTGCCTGCGCACGGACTGTTTTGGACCGGCATCGCCTGCCTCCTCTGGGACGACGCCGATCCCGACCGCCTGACGCTGGACCAGCAGCTTGCCCTGTTGGATTGGCTGCACTGGGGCGGGCAGTTGATCGTCAGCGGCCCCGACACCCTGGATGCGCTCTCCGGCAGCTTCCTGGAACCTTACCTGCCGGTCGCCGCCCCAGCCACCCGGCAGTTGACCGCCGCCGACCTGGACGAGCTGAACCGATGCTGGACCGTGCCCGAGAGGGTTAAAGGGCCGCGCCCACCACAGCGCCCGCAAGGCGAGCGGCCGGGCCTGCCGCTGGAGCCGCTGCGGCCCTGGACGGCCGTCTCCTGGCAGCTCCATCCCGACGCGCGGGACGTGCCGGGGACGGGCGGACTTCTGGCGGAGCGGTGCGTCGGCCGCGGCCGCGTCGTCGTGTCGGCGTTTCGGCTCGGCCAGCGCGAGCTGGTCACCTGGCCGAGCCGCCACAGCTTTTTCAACGGCTGCCTTTTGCGGCGTCCGCCGCGGGTGTTCGCAGAGCTGGAAGGCGCCATGGTTCCGACCGTCTCCTGGTCGACGATGAAGTCACGGCAGCTCGATCCGCTCCTGGTCACCGGCGTCCGCTATTTCAACCGCGACCACGGCCGCCCGCCAACGACACACCAGCCGCAAACGGCCGACGACTGGCAGATGATCTCCGGCGAGACGGTCGATTGGGGCTCCGCCGCCGGCGGCTGGGACGATTTCAGCCAGGTGGCCGGCTCTGCCCGCCGTGCCTTGACCACCGCCGGCCAGATCGAGATCCCCGAGCGGACGTTTGTGGTTTGGGTGGCCGGCGCGTACTTGCTCGTGCTGGTGCCGCTGAACTGGGCCTTCTTCCGGCTGATCGGCCGCGTGGAATGGGCCTGGGCGGCCGCCCCGGCGATCGCTCTGCTCTGCACCGGTACGGTGATCCGCATGGCCCGGCTCGACATCGGCTTCGCCCGCGCGCTGACCGAGATCGACGTCGTCGAGCTGCACGGCGACTACTGCCGCGCGCACGTCACCCGATACATGGCCATGTACACCTCGCTGGCGACCGGCTACGAGATCCGCTCCGACGACCCCGGCGCGCAGATCCAGCCGTTCCCGGAGAACGAGCCGGGCCGGCGGAGCGAAGACCGCTTCGGCAGCACCGAGCTTCGCTATCATTATGGCGCGGGCTCCAGCCTCCGCGGCCTGAAGATCCTCTCCAACTCGGCCGACATGGTCCATACCGAGCAGATGCTCGACCTGGGCGGGGCGGTTTCGCTGGTCCACAGCGACGCCGGCCACCGGCAGGTCGTCAACGGAACCGAATACACCATCCGCGACGCCGGAGTGATGCGAAAGCTCGAAGACGGCGCCCTGGAGGCGGCGTGGCTGGGGACGCTCGAGCCGGGCGCCCTCGCCGCCGTTCGCTTCCAGCCGGTCCTCCCGCCCGCCGTCGGCCAGTCGCTTTGGCAAGAACAGCGGAACCGCTTGCCGGTGACGGCGGCCGGTGCGGGCGAAGGGCAGTTGAGCCTCCGCCAGCTCTGCCAATTGGCCGAAGACACGTCGGCCCTCCAGCGGGGCGACGCGCGGCTGGTCGGCCGGCTGGACGAGGCGCTGCCGGGCATGGAAATCCTGCCCGCCGCGCCGCAAACCCAGCGCGCGGCGCTGGTGCTGGTGCACTTGCGATTCGGCTTCGGCGCCGACCCCGAGCGCGACCGGAACTTGCTTTCAGACGTAGACCAGGGTTTTTGACTGCAACTCTATACCCAGAGCAAGCGACTTTTTGGAGTGCGGTGACTCGTCACCGCTTTTTTGAGCCGTCGGAAAACCTAGCAAGATGCCTTTCACGTGAATTCTCAGATCGCTCGCTGGTTGAACAAGACCCCGAAGAAAGCGGCGACGAGTCGCCGCACTCCAAGGAAACCTCGCTTGTTTCAAGTCTAGATCGGCCGAAGGGGGCTCGATGATCGAACTGATCGATTTCACCAAGACCTACGGCGACCTCGTGGCCGTCGACCGGCTGAACCTGAAGATCCCGCCGGGGGAGATGTTCGGATTCATCGGCCCGAACGGGGCGGGCAAGAGCACCACGATCCGCTTCCTGGCGACGCTACTCAAGCCCACCAGCGGCGACGGCATCGTCAACGGCCACCGCGTCACCGCCGAGCCCCTGGAAGTCCGCCGCTCGATCGGCTACATGCCCGACAACTTCGGCGTCTACGACGGCATGAAGGTCTGGGAGCTTCTCGACTTTGTCGCCGTCGCCTACCAGATCCCCCGCGACCGCCGCAAGAAGGTGATCGGCGACGTGATCGACCTGTTGGACCTGGGCGGCAAGCGGAACGACTTCGTCAACGGGCTTTCGCGGGGCATGAAGCAGCGGCTCTGCCTGGCCAAAACGCTCGTCCACGACCCGCCCGTCTTGGTCCTCGACGAGCCCGCCAGCGGCCTCGACCCCCGCGCCCGCGTCGAGGTCAAGGCGCTTCTGAAAGAACTCCGCGCGATGGGCAAGACCATTCTCATCTCCAGCCACATCCTCACCGAGCTGGCCGACTGCTGCACGTCGATCGGGATCATCGAGCGGGGCAAGCTCCTGATGCAGGGGCCGATCGACGAGGTCTATCGCCGCATCCGCCGCAACCGCATCGTCGAGATCAAGTTCCTCTTGTCCCAAGACGTCGATCTCGGCGTCTCGATCATCCGCAGCGCGCCCGAGACCCGCGACGTCCGCGTCAACGGCGCCGCCGTCACCGTCGAGCTTGCCGCCGAGGCCCACCAGGTCGCCGCCCTCATGGAGCGCCTAGTAGCCGCCGGCGCCCGCATGCACTCCTTCGCCGAAAAAGAGCCCACGCTGGAAGACGTCTTCATGCTGGTCACCAAAGGGGTGGTGGCGTGAGCGAGGTACATCCTGAAAGCGTAATTCGGCGTCTCAAGAGACTTCTCGGGAAGAAACCTTTACCACCGCCACGAGAGTTCCGTCATCCCGATCTGGGCCTGTTGACCTTTGATTCTGGTTTGTGGAGCGGCAAAATACATCGTCACGGCAGGGAAATCCCATTTGTCCTCGCCGGCACCGAATCCGGCCCAAATTCAACTCTCGTCGATGCGCTCTTGAGCCTTCTTGGGGGTTTTCAGCAGACGGAGAGCACGGCGTTGCAGTTCCTTTGTTCCCCGGGCGTACCCGTCACTGCCAAGGAATTCACTTTTCAGTCACTTAACTTCCTCTGGCCGGAGACACCGGACCGTTTCACCTTGGAGTTCACGCTGCAAGGGGACACTTATGCAATCTGGCGTGTTGACTTCGAGGCTGGATCGCCAAAGTATACCGGCAGGGATGACTGATTCGATTAAACCGAGATAGGTTCAATGGCCTGACATGGCGTCAATCGAGCGGGTAGCACGGGCGGGTGCCACGGGCTTGCCCGTGCTCTTTTCAGCGCTGCCAGGTCAGTCCGCAGTCGGGCCAACTGGAGATGATGAGGGGAGCGACAACATGGCGACGGTGTTTGGGAACCGCTGGCAGGTTATCGACTCTCTCGGAGAAGGCGGGCAAGGATGGGTGTATCGAGTCAGGGACACTCAGACCGCAAACGACGACGCATTCGTCCTGAAACGGCTTAAGAACCACTCCCGTTTGGCTCGTTTTGAACGAGAGATATCCGCTGCGATACGCCTCCAACATGAGGGGATCTGCCAGGTAGTCGACTTTTCGCTGGACAGCCCCGCCTTTCTTGTGATGCCGTTCGTCTCTGGAAAGCGACTTGCCGAAATGGGGCCAGTTCCCCCACTCGAGGCGATGCAACTATTTTCTGCCTTGTGCGACATCGTCCACTACGCGCACCAAGCCTCTGTAGTCCACAGGGATCTCAAACCTGACAATATATTGGTCCGCGACGACTCGCAGGTGGTGATACTTGATTTTGGACTCTGCTATTTCGCGGACGAAGAGGAGCGCCTGACTGAGACAATGGAGCAAGTCGGCTCCCGTTTCTACATAGCGCCAGAACTTGAGTCTGGTCGCGCTACAACGGTTACAGCAAAGGCCGACGTCTATTCTTTGGGCAAAATCCTTTACTTCTTGCTTTCCGGCAAGCATCTCGCTCGGGAAAAACTGGTTGGGGAAAACGATCTTGTGCGGATTAACTCTGATCCACAACTTGAGTACGTAAACCGAAGAATTCTTGAGCCAGCCCTCGCCGAAGCGCCTCAGAAGCGTCCCGACGCTGCAGGGTTGCGAAGGACTGCCGAAAACGTGGCACGGCTCATTAGAGAGCATTATTATCCTGGGATTGCCGGTTCACAGTGCCGGTTCTGCGGTGACGGTCACTACCAGCAACTCGGTCACCACGTCAGTCTAAACGTGTGGGAAAATACGCATATTTCCGGTGCGCAAGAACTCGTACTCGTCAAGTGCGACTCTTGCGGCAATGTCCAATGGTTCACTGTCAAAGCACTGAAGTAAGCTGTAGGCCGGGCACTTGTTGCGTAATAACGCCGGGAAATCGCCGTGGAGAAAACGATTCTAGGGGAAAAAGGGGACATTCTGCTTTTCCGTCTGACGGGCGGGGGGATTTTCGGCGGGTTCCGCCTACGCCGAGGACCGCGTGGGCCTCTCTCGGTGGGATCTGCCATCATGTGATCATCCGCGGCAACGCACCGGGCGGAGGTCTTCCACGAGGACGAAGCAGCTAGCACCGCTTCTCGAAACGGTGTGCCGTCGGCAGGAGAGGTTTCGGGGCAGACGCGTGCGCGTGATGGTGTCTCCACCTGGCTGCTTGTGGGTCCGCCGCGGGGGTTTCAAGAACCCGCGCTACCCCGCTGGGAGAATTTCGAATGGGCGGGTTGTCGCCGCCCGGATAGGGCTGTCGCCGACCCCGGACTTCCTGAGCGACTTGCGCACGGCTATACTGCGATGTGCCGGGTTTCCCGGCCTTTTCGGACACCCACAGTTGCAGCTCAGGCACGGCGTGCCTGACTTGCTTGAACGAGGGTCATCATCATGGCACATGCGACGCGGCGTCCGTGTCGCTTTTCATTGCCGCTTATGCGGGCATCCAGCGGCATTCTCTTCTTGTCGGCCTTGCTCGTCTCTGCGACGGTCCTGGCGCAAACGAAGGCGAAACAGCACAAGTCGATCACGTGGGAGAAGTTCAACGCCGCCGGGCCGCAGTTGGAGCAGATCGGCTCGCTGGCCGTGCGGCACGCGCGGGACATCCGGTCTTCCCCCTGGTCGGTCGGCTGCGAGACGCTGGACCGGGATTTCGCCAGCTTCGGCGTCTACAAGGATTACGTCGGCGAGCTGGGCGTCAAGCACGCCCGGCTCCAAAGCGGCTGGGCCAAGTGTGAAAGGCAAAAGGGCGTCTACGATTTCGCCTGGCTCGACGAGTGCGTCTACGGCCTCCAGGGGCAGGGAGTCAAGCCCTGGATCTGCCTCTGCTACGGCAATCCGCTTTACGGCTCGGACATCCATCTGGGATCGGGGCTGGCGCCCCTGGTCCGCTCCGAAGAGGCACTGGCGGCCTGGCTGAAATACGTCGAGGCGACCGTCAAGCGCCACCAGTCCGTCGTCACCGAGTGGGAAATCTGGAACGAGCCGTTCGGCCAGGGCAGCGACTATGCAACGCTGGTCCTTGCCACTGCCGAGCTGGTCAAAACGACCCAGCCGGAGGCGACCATCCTGGCCACCGCCATCCACGACCGCGATCGCCGCGTGCTGCTCGATGCATTGAAGGCCGCCGACAAGCTGGACCTGGTCGACTGCTGGGTCTATCACCCTTACACGCAAAACCCCGATTCCGCCTATGCCGCGATGGAGAAGACCAAGGCCCTCGTCGAATCGTACAATCCCAGGTACACGCTCTACCAGGGCGAGGCCGGCTGCCCTTCGATCCTGGAATGGACGCACGCGCTGGCAAACTACCCGTGGACGGAATACAGCCAGGCGAAGTGGGATTTGCGGCGGATGGCGGGCGATCGGCTCCGCGGCATTCCCTGTTCGATCTTCACGATCATCGATCTTCGCTATCCGAACATGCTGCAATCGTTCGGATTGATCCGCTCCAATCTCTTGCACGAGTTCATCTATAAGCGGCCTGCCTATTACGCGGTTCAGCACATGGCCGGCTTCTTCGACGACGAGGTCCGACCGCTCGGCGAGCTGGAGTACGCGTCGAGCTCGCCTCGCGGCCTGACCGTGGCCG
>Ga0180438_10007023_pt1 | contig 14939 bp, 13 predicted proteins | sample SS_ome_12_FD_132455 | JGI IMG/M metagenome (GOLD analysis project Ga0180438, IMG submission 132455) | Hypersaline lake sediment archaeal communities from the Salton Sea, California, USA - SS_3_D_2 metaG | ecosystem: Environmental > Aquatic > Non-marine Saline and Alkaline > Hypersaline >...
CGCTATTTCCTATTCCCCTGAAAATCATCGTGGATTAAATCAGGTTTATTATACGATTATAAAAAATAGTAAATATGAGCTGATAACCGACTGGAAGGCGGTGAAAGCCGCCCGTCAGCAGCGATAAGGGATTATTTAGGCTTATTAATGGTTAAAAACTGTAAGATGCAATCAAGTTAGTTAAAAAGACCTATCGTGTTGATTGAAAAAGTGGTACGAACCGTAACCTGTTGATTTAATCGGAGCTGAAGTTGAATGTTAATTAAAGAGCTGTTGGGAGAAATTCATCTCAAAATTGTGTATTTCGGACCAGGCATGAGCGGAAAAACCACAAACCTGCAGATGATTCACAGTCGGATCAATCCCACGAATCGAGGAAAATTAACGACCATTAAAACCAGAGAGGAACGCACTTTATTTTTCGATTTTATGCAGGTGAAAATGGGAAAAATTTGTGGACTCACCCCAAAATTTAATATGTACACCGTCCCGGGTCAATCCTATTACAAAGTGACCCGGAAATTGGTGTTAATCGGCGTGGATGGCGTCGTCTTCGTGGCGGATTCACAGCCAGAAAAGATGCAAGAAAATATCGATTCATTCCGGGATTTAAATTATTTCTTAAGAGAGATGGGCCAATCGTTTCGATCGGTTCCAATCATTTTACAGTGCAATAAGCAGGATTTGCCAGATGCGGTAAAGCCTGAAATAATCCGTCAGAAACTGGCCGCAAATCATTTAACCTGTTTTCCGGCAGTAGCAATTAAAGGGATTGGGGTGTTTGAAACCTTACAGCGGGTTATTGTGAGCGTCGGACAAATGATAACCAGCTAATTCGGTGACCGGCAGTTTTCACGTCGGAATAGGTATATTATTTTGGCCATTTTCGGTTTAGAGACTTCACCCGGGCAACCATTAGCATTTTAGCGGAGGCGTTGTGGCACAGGCAGAATTAACCGGCAATTTAAAATTTATGAGCTTGGGAACGCTGCTTTCAATTAATTGTAATGAACAACAAACGGTGCGCATCGTGATTGAAAACAGTCATTCCAGCGGAGAAATTTTTATTGAAAATGGCAATATTGTCCACGCTGAAATTGATTCGGAAATTGGGGAAGCGGCTTTCCACAAAATTTTTGCTATAAAAGAGGGTACTTTCAGCAGTTACCTCGATGAAAAGTCCACCCAGAAAAGTATTACCAGGAACTGGTCCAGGCTTTTGCTGGACGCTGCCCGCCAGCAAGATGAAGCCGCCAATGTCGACACCCCGGCGGTGGACTGGTCGCAATTTGATTTGGCTGATCTGGGAGTGGAAACGATTGCGATTGAAGATACCGTGCAATTGAATGAAAAGCATCAACTTATTATCAATGCGCTGAAACCTTTTAATGAGGTCCTGGCGGTGGCTTTTTTAACTCAGGATTTGAACGTACTCGGTGGGCAGGCGGTGCCAGCCGCAGAGGAGTGGTTGCAGGATTTGAGGGCGCTCTTGGCGCTTAGTGAAAAATTGAAAGAAATGCTGGGTTCGAAAGACTTCAGTCATATTCAAATTCGAAATATCCACAATATTTTTGTTATTCACCAGGATTCCTATTTTATTTATTTTCTTATTAAAAAGGACGTTGTACCCGAAGTTTTACTTAAAGAGATTTTTATCATTCTAAAACGCTACCGATAATGTTGTGGAGGTCGAGACCATGATTCTTCCGAAGGGAAAGCATATTTACGAAAATTTAAATACATCGTTCACTGATTTTGAAAAACTACTGGCCGATTTAAAACACGATCGGCTCACGGGAGCGGTCCAGGTAGTGTTTTGGGATTTTGAAGGAATCCTGTTTCTCGACGCGGGAACGATTGTAAATGCGAGTGCCGAAATTGATGGTGCGATTAAAGTGGCTCAGGAAGCCTTGAATGGGTTACTGAAAAAAGTGAAAGAAAAAGATGGTACCATCTCGGTCTACAGTCTGCCGGCTGACCTGGTGACTTTATTGGCCAGTAGTACCAACCGAGAGGTCTTGCATAAGGAGCTTGACAGTGATTTTACCAATCTTGAAAAATTACTTGAAAAACTCCGGGACATTCAGCACAGTGGTTACCTCGAAATTGTCACCACCAGTGGCGTGCATCAAGCTACGATTTTTTTTCAAGGGGGAGAGCCATTAAAGAGCATTTTATCTTTAAATGCTGAAACGGTTGTTAAGTCCGGCATTCATACCCAGATAGCCCACCTGGCACGGGAAAAAGGGATGCTTTTTAATGTCTATCGCGCTGGAATTGGTTCGATGGCGGGGAATCAACTTTCGGAAAACGATGCGGTGGCAGTATTAAATTTCTGGGCACAGGCCTTGAGTATTGCTGAAAAGCGGTATCCACCGGGGAAATTTATGCCTTTTTTCAAACAATTGCTTATTGAAAAAGCCGATCGGTATCCGTTTTTAGACCCGTTTGTAGACGATTTTCAATACACCACCGGCAAAATAAAATTTAAAGGAAATATTTCTCCGGATTTTAACAAGGGATTGATTGAACTTTTAACTGAACTCCTCAAACGATTTTCAGACATTACCATTAATAATGAATTGCAAAAGTTAATAGACATTCATCATGGAGTTATGGAAAAGTATTCGCTTGAAAGTGCTATTTATAAGCTTTTTAGATAGAAAATACAGGAATGTGATTCATGCAACAAATACTTGACGATATAAAAGCGACCAAAGGCATTGCGGGGCTTTTTATTGCCAATTTGAAGGGACATGTGGCAGCACACACGGGTGATTTTAGCACGTCAACCCCAACCAAACTGGCCGAAGAAGTACTTAAATTTGTACAAACGACTTATAAAAGCAAGGAAGGAGAGCAATGGCTTCAATTTTATTATAACAGCCGGACGGTATTATTATTTATTCAAAAAGATTTTTTTGTATTCATTTTAAGTCAGCTTAGTAATGATGCCGCACTGATTCGATTAACAACCGAGGTTGCATTATCATCAATCAGAAGTAATAAGAAAATGATTCGTAGAATAATAGATGCTTGAGGAGGTTACCCGATGACCGGAAAAATTGTCCTGAGTTCTGAATTATCATTAAAACTCGATAAAGTTTTACAACGCCTGCGCCAGAAGGTGCATCCTGAAGGGATTATCTTAACAGATATTAGCGGGCAATTAATTGCTGCCTATACCAAAGTCAAAGAAACCAATATTGAAAATTTGGCCGCCCTTTTTGCCAGCAGTATGGGCGCGACCATCGAAATTGCCAATGAAGTGATGGAAAGCGAAGGTTTTGAATTTAATCTGCACGAAGGCAAACAAACCAGCGTGTTCATTTCCAAAATCTCAAACAGCTTCATTCTGGCGGTCATATTTCAGGGGTCGGAAACAACCGGAATGATTCGACTCTTTACCAAAAGAGCCTGCAAAGAAATCCAGAATCTGGTAGAGGAATTCGAGCAGGAAGTCAATAACAATTTGAAGCCAACCTTGACGAATAATTTTTCTGAAGAATTATCCAAGCAGTTGATGGATTTGTTTGATATTAAGCAAAATTGAGAATGTTTGACTTCGTTGGGGCGAACTTCGGTTTCCATCTTATAGATTTATTTACTTTTGGTTTGATAGTTCGAATTTTTTTATGAATAAATGCTGAATGTGTTTTCAGGTGATGGCACTTAAATTTAGTTTATTTATTTCATTTTACCACCTGCTATGCTCTCGATAATTTTCATTACATTTCATTGAAATCACACCTTCCAAAATGTGTTAAAATTTTATTGCCACGTTTATTGGTGCTTCTTGAAAAAGCTTTCCTGTATTCTAGAAAAATAATTCCTTAAAAATAGGTTTAAACAATAATTATCAATAATGGAAAATTGTATTTATATATTAGTTTTCTAAGAATAAAAATAGATAATTATGGTCTAAACATTTATAAAACATTATTGTTAAGGTAGTATTTATATCATCTTAAACATTTAACTATATTAGAAACAAAAAGATAATTAATTCAAATATATGATTTGTCTTATTTCTTTTATAATTAAACTGTTTAATAATAGAATAATTATAATTATTCGATTTAAATTAATTTAATTATAGATAACTTATTAATAAAATAATTGGTTATATTAGTTTGATATTAGAAAAATAAAAAAAAGTAATATAAATTAAAAAAAAGTATTGACATTTAAATAATTAATTTATATATTAAATTAATCAAGAATCAAAAATTATATCAAACATAGTTATAGTATTTTACTTTATTATAGTTAGCTAAGCTAGTTTGTGATTTTGAATTTTATTATTTGATGTACAATAATAACTTATTTTTATATCTAAGTAATAATAATTCAAATTTGAATAATTAATGTGTTACTTAGAGGGGCGAAGCCATGCTTTCTCATAAGGCTAAAAAAATTTAAAACATGATAACAATGTAGACAAATCAAAAAAAAAAAAAATTAAATTCACATAGAATTTTTTGAGAGATTATGTCTCATCTTTAGATGAAAACATGCCACAGTTCCACCCGATAGCACCGTAAATCTCTTAAAATAATTAAATATTTTTCGACTCATACCTATAATTTAAGTCTAAGAATCAGGACAAATAGCTAATAAATCCAACAGCTTGGAAATTACAAATATTAGAATTACCTCAAAAGAATCCAAGGAAAAGAAAAAGCCTACATTAATTCTCCCGACGTTTTAAGTCATTATAAACAATAAACAAAAGTAATAAATATATTGAGACTTAAAATGAATGAAGAGATTCTTTCTCCGGTTCATTGGTATGCCCTTTATACCAAACCACGACACGAATTTCGTGTCAATGATCTGCTTTTAACAAATAATTTTAATACTTATTTACCTGTTTTAAAAGAACTTCGACAATGGCATGATCGAAAAAAGCGCATAAATTCCCCTTTATTTCCAGGTTATTTATTTATCAGATGTCAGATGGATAAGATTAATTATTATAACATCCTCAATATAAAAGGTATTGTTTATGTTGTTGGCAATAAGTGGCCCTCCCTCTCAAAAATTCCGGATAACCAAATATCTTCAATGAAGCTTACGCTGGAAAGTAAATTGCCAGTTAATGTAATTTCCTCTCTCAAAAAGGGCGACCACATTTATATTAAATCAGGGGTTTTACAAGGGGTGGTGGGGACGTTGGTTCGGAAAAATAATTCACGAATGTGTATTGTTATTATGATTAATACCTTAAATAAGGGTCTGCAAATCGAAGTGGATTGTAGAAAATGTCAGATTGAGAAGCTCTAGCAGGTGTTAAGGAAGCAACGATGGTGGAATACAAAACTGAAAGACTTCTCTGTATTATTGGTGAAGAATTCAGAATAAATAATTCACCAGGATAATAAGTAGCCAATGACGTCCAATATTCTTTTCACCAACTCTTCCTGTCAAATTAGTGGTGCCGAAAAAAGTCTGTTGGATTTGTTAAGCGAATTGAAACGCTTAAGTAGTTATAAATACGATTTTTATGTAGCATGTCCGAGTGATGGACCGTTTCCTAATAAATTGGTTGAATTGAGCCAGGAATACGATCCAGTACCCTTCTTTAGATTAAGAAGGCGGTATTCAATTTTTTATTGGTTCGTTTATCTGGGGCAAATTGCGGTAATAACATTCCTTCTTTTGCTTATTATCCAGAAAAAGCGTATCAAATTAATTCATGCCAATTCAACAAATGCTTTGATTCAATCGATTGTTGCGGCAAAAATAGCCCGAATCCCAATCATTTGGCACGTACGTGATCACATCCGGGGAACCTTTGTAGAAAAATATTTGGAGAAAAAGGTTGACTTCATGATTGCAATTTCCGGCACGGTAGTCAAAAATATAACTCGCAATCAAAATATTCGGGTTATTTATAACGGAATTAGCATTCCAACAAAATCAAACGATCGCGTTTTAAATAAAGGTGAAGAATTCGCATTGAATTCGATTTTAATGATTGCTCAATTGGTTCCCTGGAAGCGACATGATTTATTAATCGATGCCATAGCGATTTTAAGAAAGAAGTATCCGAATCTGAAACTAACAATTATCGGTGAAGATTTGTTCAATGATCATCCGGACTATCGTGTTTTCCTGAAAGATAAAATTCAGGTGGCCGGATTGCATCACCAGGTAAAATTGTTAGGTTATCAGAAAAATACTGCCCCATTTATCGATGGTTGTTTGTTACTGGTGCATCCGGCTGAAAATGAACCCCTCGGACGCGTGGTCATCGAAGCCATGGCTCGCGGGAAGCTGGTTTTAGCCGCGAATAGCGGTGGCATTCCGGAATATCTAGAAGATGGAATCAATGGCTTTCTCTTCCGAAGCGGAGATGTATCCGACCTGGCGCAAAAGATGGATGCCATTCTCGAAAATCCACATAATGAACTCGTCCGGAAGCAGGCCCAAAAAACAGCGCGAGAATATTTTGATCCCGTTTTACAAAGTCGAAAAGTAGCCGATGTTTATGATGTGTTGTTGGGAAAGCGAGATGCAATGATACCAGGATACAGGGATGCAGTGATACACTGATGCAAGGATACCGCGATGCATTTTTACATAAATGTATCCTTGTATCTTGCATCAAGTATCTTGGATCCAATATCAAAAATCCAATATCCAACATCTCTGTAAAAATAAACACAAAAAAGAAGTACAAAAATCGAAGAACGCAACTCCATGCCCCTTTCATTCAAAAACGACTTCTCACATCTCACCGGTGCCGGTGTCCGCATCGGAATTATCGACAGTGGTTATGCCCCTGGTAAGAGACAAATTCGCATTACCAAAGGTATCAATTTTTCACAAAATGGTACTGGAACAGCGAATAGCACCGATTTCTCTGATCACATCGGGCATGGCACCGCTTGTGCCGGAATTATTTATAAAAAAGTACCTGCTGCTGAAATTTTTCCGGTAAAGATTTTCGAGAATGAGCTGGTTTCGGATGTCGAACGCTTGAATCGCGCTTTGGAATGGTGTATCGAAAATCGGCTACAGGTTGTCAATTTGAGTTTGGGTACCACCCAAAGCGAAAATCAAAAACAAATTGAAAAAATATGTCGGGAAGCCATCAGGCAGCAGGTGGTCATTGTCGCGGCTGCGGCTAATAATGGGCAGGCCAGCTTTCCGGCGGCTTTTCCGGAAGTGCTTGGTGTAACCGCCGGGCAATTACGGGGGAAATATGACTATTATTTTAATAAGTCCCGCGACATTCAATTTATTGCCCGCGGTGATCGTCAAAGATTGGATTGGATCCATGGTACCCAAATTTTTCTTGGCGGAACCAGTTTCGCCGCACCGCATGTCACCGCGATTATTGCCCTGATTTTGGAAAAATTTCCCGGAATTGTCATCACGGAATTAATGGATTTGTTGACACGTTATTCTGTACCTGATGAACCGCCATTGGTCGATGGAACCCAATTTTATTCCATTCCGGGACAATTGCAATTTAATACCCGGCCTGATGTAAAGTTATCCGAAGTGCATCAGCAGAACAACATCTCCTGGATCAAGCGGGCTTTGATTTATCCTTATAACAAAGAGATGCATGCGCTGATTCGCTATCGGGATTTATTGGCATTTGAAATTTCACACGTTGTCGATGTTGTGGGCAAAGGGGCTATTGGCAAAGACAGCGGAGAATTTATAGGCGCCAAGCCATCCGGAATCATAGTGCAGAAAAAAATCGAGGACTGCCTGCAGGATGTTGATACTATTGTACTGGGTTATCTTGACGAGTTAAGCCGGATTAAGCGCCGTGATATTTTAAAAGAAATGTTGGAGCTGGCGTTACGTCATGAAAAAAATGTTTATAGTTTAACGCCGGTTACCTCGGAGAATTATCCTGAAGTAGTTGACCAATTCAAACAGAAAAATCTGCATCTGGACTCGCCGGTTATTTCATATCGGGATTATAAAAATATTACGCAGGCATTTGACTGGCGCGAATCCAGTCAAATACCGATTGTCGGCATTTTCGGAACCAGTCCCCAGCAGGGCAAATTTACAACCCAACTGGCCTTGCGCCGGGAATTACAAAAACTGGATTATAAAGTCGGGCAATTGGGAACAGAACATCAGTCGGCTTTGTTTGGATTTGATTTTACCTTTCCCAATGGTTACGATGGTGCGCAGAACGTCCGCATCCCTATGGATTTACATGTTCCGTTGTTACAGTCGGCCATGGTTGGCATTGAAAAAAGCCAGCCGCATATCATCATCGTCGGCGGACAATCCGGGATTATTCCCTACAGCTTTGCCGAAAAATCGCCCTGCTATACACTTTCTTCGTTAATATTGATCTTCGGCACCGTTCCCGATGCCTACATTTTGGTCGTAAACAGCATCGATGAATTCGACTATATTCAGGAAAACATCAATGTATTAAAAGGCCTGGGCAAGGGTGAAGTCATTTTGCTGGTTTTCAGTGATAAGAAAAAAGTGGAAGTAAATCGCCTGGGCCGGGGATATGTGGTTCATCAGCCCCTGACGCAGGAAGAAATTGTGGCCACGAAAAATAGATTGGAAGACAGATTTAATATTCCTGCCACTGAAATCGTCAGTGCCGAAGGACGGCAACTTTTAGTGAAAACGGTGGAGGATTATTTTGCGGAAGAGTGAGGGGGATGCGGGATACAGGATGCAAGATACAGGATAATAATGCAAGTATTTAAAGATTTCGTGATATAGAGACTCCAAAAGGTGCAAATTTAGAATTACTAAGAAAGGCTAACCATATTTGCAGTGACTTGATATTGATTAAATTCATAGAGATACAGAATTCAAATTTTTACTTGACATTTTAGAAAAAATCAATATATTTCATTATGTTCGGAGATATCATAATACAACGAAGGCAATTTTTTTACCGCAACTTTCACAACCCTGTACCGAGTATCCTGTTTCCTGTATCTTTGCATCTTGATATCTCTCCATTACCAAAATCAAAAAAATCACCACCCCATCCGAGGTTTTTGAATGAACAAAAATAAAATTCTCTACACCATCATTTTCGTTTTAAGTGTGATTTTGATATTTTTGCTCTTCAAAAATTCCGGCAACTATGTTTCTGATGCCGGAGCCATGAAAGAGGAAGAGGAACCCATTGCTTTTAAATCGCTGGAAACCCCGGTAGAGGTCCAGGTCATTCATAAACAGAACCTTATTCAAACGATTAGCTCGAATGGGACGGTCAAAGCGCAACGTGAAGCCGAAATTATTCCGCAGGTTTCCGGAATCTGTACCTGGCTAAATTATGCAGAGGGGGATTTTGTACATAAGGATTCCATTATTTTCGAAATTGATGATAAATTGTATCGCATCGAGTATCTGAAAGCGCAGGAACAGGTTCAAAAAACTTTGGCCGAATATGGTATTATGATTTTGGGGGAGCAAGAAAATCAATTTGCACAGCAAAATAATGATAGCCTCAATTATGCTTCCGCCAATCTTGATTTACAAAATAAAAACGACCGTGAAGCCTTTGAACTACTCAATGGCAACGAACGGAAAACCATGCTCGCCAGCAAAGCCGGGTTAACTGCTGCCCGTTTGGATTTCGAACGGACAAAAATCAACCTGGCAAATACCGTTATCCGGGCCCCGTTCGATGGATTTATTGCCGATTTAAAAATCTTCCGCGATGGCCTGGTAAAAACCGGTGAACCGGCCTTGAAAATTGTTGGTTTGACAAAACTGTTTGTGGAAGTGGGCATTCTGGAAACCGAAATTCCTTTCATCAAAAAGGGCACTCGCGCCCAAATCGAATTTCCGGCATTTCCCGGGACTAAGGTTAACGGTTATGTGAAAACCATCAATTCGGTATTGGATGAAAAAAGTGGTACCTGCCGGATTCAAATCGAAATCGACAATCCGAATCTAAAAATAAAACCCGGCATGTTCGCCAACGTCACCATCGAAACCCAACTTTATCCGGAGCGCCTGTTAATTCCCCGCGATGCCCTGCTCATCCGGGACGAACGCAAAGTCACCTTTGTCTACGAAAATGGCCGTGCCAAATGGCATTATGTCACCACCGGCCTGGAAAACGATGACTATTTCGAGGTCATCGAGGGTCTGTCCCATGGCGATAGTCTCATCGTCTCCGGCCATTTCAATCTGGCGCATGATGCGTTGGTGGTGCTGGTGGAGAAGGAATAAAAACAGTTCTGCGTTCCGAGTTCCTAGTTAATAATTTAGAACCATTTAGCTCGGGAGGCATAATCATTTTCATTTTGCCCTAAAATTATTTTGCCATTAAAGCAAGCGTCGGAGTTGGGGAATTTTTGTGAGTTTTAATTATGGCAGAATGATTTGTCGGCAGAATAATTACACTTTCGCTGATTGCTAAGATATTGAAAAAATGAATCGGAGCCATAATACTAATCATTCTGCCGTTAAATTATTCTGCCATCGATTCAGGCGTCAGGGTTTGAGAAATTTTTGGATTTTTTTATGGCAGAATGATTGATCGGCAGAATAATTACACCTTCGCTGACTGCCCTAAAATTGAAAAAATAAATCGGAGCCAGAATAATAATCATTCTGCCGTTAAATTATTCTGCCACTAACTCAAGCATCAGAGTTTGAGAAATTTTGGGATTTTTTTTTATGGCAGAATGATTTGTCGGCAGAATAATTACACTTTCTTTGACTGCCCTAAAATTGAAAAATTAAATCGGAGCCAGAATAATAATTATTCTGCCGTTAAATTATTCTGCCACTAACTCAAGCATCAGAGTTTGAGAAATTTTTGGATTTTTTTATGGCAGAATGATTTGTCGGCAGAATAATTACACTTTCTTTGACTGCCCTAAAATTGAAAAATTAAATCGGAGCCAGAATAATAATCATTCTGCCGTTAAATTATTCTGCCATCGATTCAAGCGTCAGAGTTTGAGAAATTTTTGGATTTTTTTATGGCAGAATGATTTGTCGGTAGAACAATTATGCCTTCTTTGATTGCTAAGAAATCATAAAAAGTTAGCATCCTTCCTAAACTTTGTTTGGGAAGAAAATAGCCTGAGAAACCCCGCTTCCGATAATGTCGCAACTTTAAAATGTGAAAATCTAATTGAATTTAATTGTATAAATTAGTAATAATCTGTTATGAGTAAACTAAAAAAAATTTTCGATCAAATCCTTGAAGGCAGATCAGACGCGAATATCGCGTTTAATGATTTATGCAATTTGATGACTTTTTTAGGGTTTGATGTAAGAATTAAAGGGAGTCATCATGTTTTTAGACGAAATGATGTGGAAGAGAAAATAAATTTGCAAAAAGATGGAAATAAAGCAAAGCCATATCAGGTTCAGCAAGTAAGAAAGATTATATTAAAATATAAACTCGGAGAAAAATTTAATGAGTAAATATGAGATAATTATTTTCTGGAGCGATGAAGATAAATCCTACATCGCAGATGTTCCGGAGCTTCCCGGGTGTATGGCGCATGGAGATACCTATGAAGCTTCACTTCAAAATGTTAAAGATGCAATCGAACATTGGATAGAAACCGCTAAAGAATTTGGCGATCCAATCCCGGAACCAAAAGGCCGTCGATTGGTTTTCGCTTAGACTTATCCGCAAAGAAAGGATAGAAATAAGAGTTCCGAGTTCAGAGTTCCCAGTTGACTGAATTTATGCAATAACAATGTTTTACAAATATGAAATGGAACTGATAATTCAAGCGTCAGAGTTGGGGATTTTGGGGTAGTTTTTTTATGGCAGAATGATTGATCGGCAGAATAATTACAATTTCTCTGATTGCCCTAAAATTAAAAAAATGAATCGGAGCCAGAATAATAATCATTCTGCCGTTAAATTATTCTGCCATTAATTCAAGCGTTAGAATTTGAAAAAATTTTGGGATTTTTAAAATGGCAGAATGATTGATCGGCAGAATAATTACACTTTCTCTGACTGCCCTAAAATTGAAAAATTAAATCGGAGCCAAAATACTAATCATTCTGCCGTTAAATTATTCTGCCATCGATTCAAGCGTCAGAGTTTGAGAAATTTTTGGAATCTTTATTATGGCAGAATGATTTGTCAGTAGAATAATTAAGTTAGGTAGTTCAGAGTTCCCAGTTGACTGCACATGTGTACATGTGCAAATGTCTTTTAACTGGGAACTGGGAACTCAGAACTCTATAACAACTAACCAAAGAGTCGTTCTTATCACATGCGAATTAGAAAAATGATCCGTTCATTTGTTTCTGTTCTGTTGTTATCGCATTTGACCGTAACTACAACCGCTATCTCGCAAACCAGCGAAACCCTGACCCTGAACCGAGCCATCGAAATCGGTCTTGAAAGCAGCCATGAAATCAAGCAAGCTAAAAGCCAACTCGAACAATCCCGACATAGTCTCAATGCCTGGAAATCGAGCTATGGGTCGTATGCCAATATCGAGGCCTATGCGCCGGTATTTACCAATCGCTTTCGGGAAATCCCTGACCCGGAAACCGGTAAAATCCATATTGTGCGTCAGAATCATATCAGTTATCGCTCGTCATTGATTATCAGTCAACCCATTTTATTTAGCGACGGCACGCTTTCGCTGTTTAATTCGCTGTACAATCTCCGGCAGGATGGCGAAAATACCTACCAATCCGATATTACCCTGAATTTCAATCAGCCGCTTTTCAAAACCAGTATGCGTAAAATTGATTTAAAGCGGGCTGAGTTGATTCTCCAGCAAGCGCAAGTCAATTACTACCAGCAAAAACGCGAATTAACTTATAATATCACTGAAAAATTCTTGAATCTGTTAGGTGCCCAAAAAAGCCTTGAACTGGCCCGCGAAACCGAAAAAAGGTCGCGGGAAGTCTATCAGTTGGGTGTGGCCAAATACCGCACCGGCCTGTTTTCGGAAATGGACCTGTTGAAAGTCGAAGTTGAAGTGGCCAATGACCAGAATGCTTTGTTGAATCAACAGGAAACCTATCAAAAGCTGCTCGAAGCGTTCAAACTCTCCATTGGGCTTCCCATCGAAAAACAAATTGACATCGAACATCAACTGCAAATCGATTCCATTCAGATTCAGGAAACCGATTTACTGGACCAGGCGATTCAAAATCATCCCGAACGGCTCCTGAATGAAATATCCATAAAAGTTTCGGAACTCGAAATAAAATTGGCCCGGGCCCGCCGCCAATTTACCATCGACATGAATCTCGAGTACGGCTTCAGTCAGATTCGGGATAATATCCAGGATTTATTCCGCCGTCCGGAAATGACCCAAATTGCCAACATCGGCTTTAATATTCCCCTTTGGGACAGCGGCCAAAACAAAGAACGCGTCCTGGCGGCCCAGGAAGAGTTAACCCGTTCCCAACTCACGCTGCAATATTCCCTGGATGCGTTAAAGGTTGAAATCAAAGAAATTTTTGTCTCCCTTGCCAAAAATAAACGCGCCCTCAAACTCGCCGAAAGCACCGAGCAGAAGGCCCAAAAGAGTTATCGATACAGTGTTATGCAGTTCAATACCGGGAGCATTAGCAGCGATGAATTATCTTTGGCTCGTCAACGGTTGAATACAGCCAGCCTTAACAATTTGCGGGCGAAGATCGATTATTTGTTAACCATTGAGAAAATTAATAAGCATTTAACAGAAATGGAGAAGTAGATGCAGGAAACAGGATAAGGCATTCACTAATTATCTTCTGATTTGAATACCTTTAAAAAGCAATTTTATGGCAGAATAATTTATCGGCAGAATGATTGTTATGGCGATTACGATTGGTCGTGAAATTAAGAGAATCGATAGGAAGACATTTCATGAGATTGATTTCCACATTACTGGTTTAGCTTATTTCCTGCATAATACGATCGGACGTTTATTAGATGAAAGCATTTATAAGAATGTATTGGCCAGGTGGTGCCGTGACGCCGGATTCAGGAATGTTTTAACCGAGGAAATTATTGTTGTTTCGTATAAAGATTTCAGTAAGCACTATTTCATCGATTTGTTGGTTGAGGATTCCATTATTTATGAACTGAAAGCTGTTCATAGCCTTCATCGTGAACATGATAAACAAGCGTTAAGTTATCTGTTTCTGACCGGGTTAGCACATGCCAAACTTATTAATTTTCGACCTGTTTCAGTAGAAAAACGCTTTGTCTCGACAACGATATGTCCCGAAGACAGATACAACTTTTTCCCGGAAACAAAATACTGGCTTGATTGGGATGAGGATAGTCTTAATCTAAAACAATTAATATTGGAGTTACTACATGATTGGGGAGCGTACCTGGAAATAAATTTATTCTATGAAGCAATTTGTCATTTTAGAGCTGGGGAAGAACATGTTTTAAAAGAGATTCCGATCATGCTCGATAAAACATCTGTCCTGGGAAGACAGAAAATTCACCTTCTGAACGAAAAAAATGCCTTTAAAATCACGGCAATTACAAAGGGAATTGACAATTATGAAAAGCACTTGAGAAGATTTATTCAGCTCACAAAATTAACTTCAATTCAATGGATTAATTTCAATAAAAATGTCATTGTTTTTAAAACCATTCAAAATCGATAGTCTTTATTTTTATGGCAGAATGATTTGTCGGCAGAATAATTACACCTTCTCTGATAGCCAGGAAATTGAATAAAATAGTCGAAGCCAGAATATTAATCATTCTGCCGTTAAATTATTCTGCCATCGATTCAAGCGTCGGAGTTCGAAGAATTTGGGGATTTTTTTATGGCAGAATGATTGATCGGCAGAATAATTACACTTTCTTTGATTGCCTTAAAATTTAGAAATATAAATTGGAGCCAGAATACTAATCATTCTGCCGTTAAATTATTCTGCCATCCATTCAATCGTCAGAGTTAGAGAAATTTTTGGGATTTTTATTATGGCAGAATGATTGATCGGCAGAATAATTACACTTTCTTTGCTTGCCC
>Ga0180438_10007025_pt1 | contig 14933 bp, 8 predicted proteins | sample SS_ome_12_FD_132455 | JGI IMG/M metagenome (GOLD analysis project Ga0180438, IMG submission 132455) | Hypersaline lake sediment archaeal communities from the Salton Sea, California, USA - SS_3_D_2 metaG | ecosystem: Environmental > Aquatic > Non-marine Saline and Alkaline > Hypersaline >...
GGTCGGCGCGGATGCAGCAAGTCTGGACCCCGCCTGGAATACGGGAACTCGAACTGCTACGCTAATGGGTGGGAGCGGGCGCTGCGGCGCCCAATCATTCATCGTCGTTACGAAGGAAGGAGAAAGCAATGAGAGTGACAATCGTGGGCGCGGTACTGTTTGCACTGCTGGCATGTTCTCCGGCATGGGCAGGGCAGTCGGTGGAAGACGTCCTGAAGGCTTCCGGCATCAAGGGCGGGCTGGTCGTTCAGCTCGGCTGCGGCGATGGAAAGCTGACGACCACGCTGCAGGCCGGCGACTGCTTCGTCGTCCAAGGCCTTGATACCGATCCGGCCGATGTCGCGAAGGCCCGGGCTTACATCCGATCGCTCGGGCTCGGCGGCAAGGTGTCGGCCGAGGTGTTCGACGGCCAGCACCTCCCCTACGTCGACAATCTGGTGAACATGGTCCTCGCCGAGGATCTTGGGAGGGTTGCCATGGCGGAGGTGATGCGTGTCCTTTGCCCCGGCGGCGCGGCGTACGTCAAGCAGAACGGGACGTGGGGCAGGACGCTCAAGCCCTGGCCGGAGGAGATCGACCAATGGACCCATTATTTGCATGACTCGCAGGGCACGTCCGTTTCCAACGATCTGCTCGCCGGACATCCCACGGGTCTGCGATGGACCGGCGGGCCGTTCTGGGCTCGCAGCCACGAACACACCGCCAGCATGACCGCCATGGTCTCAGCCGCCGGCAGGGTCTTCTACGTGATGGACGAGGGACCGACGGCCTCGATCCAATTACCCGCCGAGCACTTCCTGACGGCCCGCGACGCCTTCAACGGCAGCGTCCTTTGGAGGCGGCCGCTCCGCGAGTGGTGGAATTCGCTCTATCCGCTCAAGAGCGGACCGGGCTGGCTGCCCCGGCGACTGGTGGCCGTGGAAGACCGCGTGTACCTGGCCCCCGGTGTCGGTCAGAACCTCCTTTGTCTGGACGCGGCCACGGGAACGGTCGTCGGTGAGTATGGCGACACCGCCAGCACGTTTGAACTGATTGTCTCCGACGGGGTCGTTTTCGCTGCCGTCGACACCGACTACGAGATCTGCGACTACAACCAGCAGCACCCCAACTGCTGGAATGAGCGGGACCGCGCGAGCAACAGGTGGGGATGGAATCGCGAGGAGGGCACCCGCGTGGTCAAGGCACTTCGGGCCGACGGCGGAGAGCTTCTCTGGCAGCGGGAGATGCCCGTGGTGCCGATGACGCTTGCCGCCGACGGCCGCATGGTCTGTTTCTACGACGGCAGCGCCATGGTGGCCCTGGACCGGCGAACCGGCGAGGAACTTTGGAAAGCGGACGTCGTCGACGTGAAGCAGGTGCCGACGGGCTATTCAGGCCCCAGGCTGGTCATCTGTGAAGACCGGGTCCTGTTTTCGCCGATGGGGCACATCGTCGCCGTTTCGGCCTCTACGGGCGAGATCCTCTGGTCCGTCGAAGACAAGCCGCGTTCCGGACACTTCAGCCTTGAGGACTTCTACGTCATCGGCGACAAGGTCTGGGTGCTCGGGCGCGGCAACAACGGGGCGTTCACGACCTACAGTCTGGAAACCGGCGAGAAGCTCGAAGAGTACCACAACCCGATCCCGTCCTTCTACATCCATCAGCGGTGCTACCCGGGCCGGGCCACACTCCAGGTCCAGTTGCCGCCGATGATGGGGATCATGGTTTACGACATGCAGGAGGACGCGTGGTACAACAACCACTGGGTCCGCGGCGGCTGTGTCTACGGCGTGATGCCGGCCAACGGCATGGTCTACGCCACTCCACACGCTTGCGCGTGCTACTACCAGTCGAAGCTGAACGGATTCAACGCGCTGACGCCCCAGCCACAGCCGGCCCAGGCCCCGCCTGCGGAGCAGCGATTGGTGAAGGGACCGGCCTACGGAGCGCGCGACGCGCAGGCGGAACACCCGGCGGCGGACTGGCCGACCTTCCGTCACGACAATGCCCGCAGCGGCTACGCCCGGACCGACGTCCCCGCCGAGGTCGCGCGGGCGTGGAAAAGGGACTTCGGCAGCAAGCTCAGCCAGCCGGTCGTTGCCGACGGGAAGCTCTTCACCAGCGAGGTCGACATGGGCACCGTCCACGCCCTCGACACGGGCAGCGGCAAGGACGTCTGGCGTTTCATCGCCGGCGGTCGAGTCAATTCTCCGCCGACGATCTACAAGGGGCTCGCCTTGTTCGGATGCGCCGACGGCTGGCTTTACGCGCTTCGGGCGGCGGACGGAGAGCTCGCCTGGAAGTTCCGCGCCGCGCCCAACGACCGGAAGCTGATGTCCTACGGCCAGCTCGAATCGGTGTGGCCGCTTGCCGGCAGCGTGCTGATCCAGGATGACAAGCTCTACTGCGTGGCGGGCCGCTCGACGTTCCTCGACGGCGGCCTGCGGATGCTGGTTTTGCAGCCCGAGACGGGCGAGCTCATCTCGGACGACGTCATGGACGGCCAGGTGCCGGGCACGCATGACCGCCTCGACGACTTCATCATGGGAAAGCACATGCCCGTGGCCATGCCCGACATCCTCTCCGGCGACGGCCAATACGTCTACATGAAGTCGCAGACGTTCACTCCCGACGGCAAGCGGGTCCGCATTCGGCCGCACCGTCCCGACACGCAGTACGACGAGGAGGTTCACCTCTTCGCGCCCATCTCGTTCCTGGACGACGCGTGGCACCAGCGAACCTACTGGATCTATGGCAGGGCGGCCGGCGAAGGCTGGGCGGAATTCCAGTTGCCCCCCAAGCGAGTCCCTTGCGGCCGGATCTTGTGCATCGACGAGAGCAGCGCCTACGGCTATGGCCGCGATCCCGAGCTGATGTGCAACACCTCGGTGAGCGAATACCGACTCTACAGCGCCGACAAGACGCCGGCGCGCAAGGTCGGCATTGCCAGGCTGGAAGGCACGTGGATCGAAGGGGAGTACCCCGACGACAAGTCCCTGGCAGCCCACACGGTCGACTGGAAGCAGCTTGCCGAGGAGCCGAAGGAAAGGCTCAGTGCGCTGAGCTACCACTGGATCCACGAAGAGCCCGACGTGATGGCCAGGGCCATGGTCCTGGCGGGCGACCGCCTGTTTGTCGCCGGCCCCCGCGACGTGGTCGACGAGAAACAGATGTGGGGCCGCTCGAATGAAAGCGTTTTCCAGGAAAAGATGGCAGAGCAAGCCGCGTGGCTCCGCGGCGAGCACGGCGGCGTCATGCAAGTCTTCTCCAAGGAAAACGGCGAGAAGATCGCCGAATGCGAGCTCGAGTGCCTGCCGGCCTTCGACGGCCTCGTCGCCGCCCGCGGAAGCTTGTACATGGCCACCGAGGACGGGTCAATCCTCTGTTATCAGGGGAGGTGACACGGAGCGAAGGGGAATCGCTTCCTCGCTGTTCCGATCAGCACAGATTCGCGCCCCGGCTGCGATCGCTCGGTTGTGCGACGGGCGAGCCGCCTCTCCGCGCGCGAGGCGACTACCCGTCGAGCTTACAGCCCTCGCGGTACTCGCGGCTGAGCAGGGCGTCTGCCTCGGCGTTGTTGGTCACGCGGCCGGCGTTGCCGTCGTATTGGATCCTCTCGCCGACGCGGAACGCCACCAGCCCCAGCAGCAACTGCTCGATCATCGTGCCGCTGTAGTCGAAGTTGCTGGACGTCTTCAGGTCTCCCTTGCAGGCGCCCACCCACTGCGCCTGGAAGCCGCCCATCGGCGGGATCTGCTCTTCCTCTGGACGGGGCTTGTAGTGCGCCATGCCCGCGGCTTTGTCCCGAGGGAAGAACTCGTACCTGCCGAAGTCCGCGACCATGCAGGCCTTGTCGCCTTCGAAGAGCGCCCCGTGGCCGGGCTTGGTGGGGACGCCGCCGGCCAGGCTCTCCGGCTTGTGGGCGCCCTGGTACCAGGTGACCTTGATCGCCGGCCGCCACTGGTTGGCCGGGTGCTCGAACGTCATGGTCAGCGCACTGGGCGCGACGTCCGTGTTGACCGGGTCACCGTGTGCCTCGGCCGAAGTCGGCAGACCGGCGTCGATGGCGTTCCATGCCAGGTCCATGGTGTGGCTGCCCATGTCACCCACCTGCCAACTGCCGAAGTCCCAGTACATGTTCCACTTCAGACAGCCGCCGAAATAGCCGGGATTGTAGGGATGCCAGGGAGAGGGGCCGATCCAGAGATCGTAGTGTAGATGCGGAGGCGGATCGCCGTCGGCAGGCAGGTAGGCCGTTTTGTCGTGGCGACGGTCGCCCCATACGTGCGCGTGCTTCAGCGTGCCGACCGCCCCGTCGAGGACCGCCTCGCGGACGCGATCGAAGTTCGGATTGGCGCGGCGCTGCATGCCGACCTGCGTGGCCACCTTGTCCTTGTTCTTCAAGTAGTTTGCGCGGACGACGCGGGCTTCTTCCACGCTGTTGGCCAGCGGCTTCTCGCAGTAGACGTGCATCCCGCGATTCAATGCCCAGTTGGAGATGAACGCGTGCGTGTGATCGGTCGTGCTGCAGACGACCGCGTCGATGTCCTTTTGTTCGAGGCACTTGCGCCAGTCGACGTAGTGCGTGGCATCGGGGAACGTCTTGGCGGCAGCCGCCAGCGCTCGTTCGTCCACGTCGCAGAGGGCAACGACGTTTTCATCTCCCACGGCCCCGAAGTGCGCCCGCCCTCTGCCGCCCACGCCAATCAGGGCGACATTGAGCCTGTTGCTCGGTGCGCCGGGACCGGCCAGCGCGCCGCCGGGCAAGATCGTCAGCCCGGCGCCCGCCACGGCCGTCGACTTGAGGAATCGGCGCCTGGAGATGCCCGGAGCGGGCGTGGACGTGTTCGCGGCGGGATTGGATGCAGTGATTCTCATGGAATGGCCCTCGCATGAGTGACTTGGAGACCGGAACGGGCGAACGTGTGGGGGCGGGCCGGGGCCCGGCCCCAGGACCGCTCCGTAACAGAGCAGGTGCCATTATCTCATCCCGGCCCCCTCTGCCGCTAGCCCCCCAGCCGACTCCCCCGGTACCCATATCCCTTCCGCTTCAGAACAAGTGATACGCTTTGGCGTCCAGGGCACGTCTCAATTCAGGATCACCGGCGCGCCGCAAGAGCTCGTAATAGCTGTATGGGTACTTGAACACGTGCCCGATGCCCAAGGTGTTTTTCCCCCGCCTCTCCCAGTACTCCGCATCGATCGGCCGCAGGTCGCTCGGCTGGTGATCGGGATAGCGTTTGGAGTCCTGATCCGGGCCGCGGCGCGTGACCGTCACGTATTTGCGGAAGGCGGTGCGGCAACTTTCAGCGCACTTTACGTCCCCCATGGCGGCCAGCTCGACGAGCGACTGGCCGAAGGTCAGCATATGCCCGGCGAAGCCTTGGCCGAACCCGACGAACCGATCGATCGCCGCACTTGCCTCGCGGAGGATGAACTGCGATGCGGCCGACGTTTCGGCGAACGGCGGCGGGTCGACGTCCGGGTCCGGTTCCACGTCCCGCCATGGAGTAAACGACCGGATCAAGCGGCACACGCCGTCGATGCGCTGAGGCGTGGCAGCACCGGGGATCATGCGAAACGCCTTGATCGCCAGCATGGCAAAGATCGCGTTGTGTCCGACCTGACGAAGCACCTCCCCGCCCTCGGCAAGGGCGACGCCGATCTTGTCGATCTGTGCCGGCTCAGGCTCGGCGTGGGGGAAGGGCCTGCACAGCGCCGACTTGGCCCAGTTGAGGTCAAGCAATTCCTCAATTCGCGACGCCGCGCGATCGACCAGGTTGTTGTCAACACACAAAAGGTGCGCTGCCACCATGCTGGCGCCGCGATGGCCGTCCACGAAGTAGTCCAGCTCATGGGCCCTGGCCAGCGCGTTCAGTCCCAGCAGCACCAAGCGTTTGTGAGGCGCGTCACGTTCCTGGCCGGCCGATGTGCCGCCAGGGAGCAGCGAACCTGCCAGGAGGCCGCCCACGCCTGCTGAGGTACGTTTCACAAAACTTCTGCGGTCGTGCTTCTTATTCATGACGCGACCTCGCGTGACCAGGGAAACCGTCGAGGAAGATCTGCCCAACGCTCGAGAAGTCCAACTCGCCCTGAGTACGACCAGGGCGGCTTATATGCCGGTTGGCCGGATTCCGCTCAGGAACTGGTGCCCTGGGGCACGATCAGCAAACAGCGTTTTCTGACCCTCGTCTTTCGCGCGGGATTGTGCTACGCTCTGCATCATACCTCTGCTGCTGGTGTGCGGCTGGGTATCAGCGATCGGGCATCATCGGTAAACTGCGGGAGCTCCCAGCCATGTACTTTATCCCGCGTCGCGCCGACGAGTCAATCCTCCTTTCGCGGCGTATCGTCTGGCTGGCCTGTGCCGCCCTGCTGTTCCATGCCGTCGGCGCCGCAGCCGACGACTGGCCCTTCTTCCGCGGCCCGGACTGCAACGGCGTGTCAGTTGAGACGGACTGGACGACCGACTGGCCCACCTCCGGACCGAAAGTCGCCTGGCGGACCAGCGTCGGGGTCGGCGCATCGAGCGTCGTGGTGGTCGGAGATCGCCTCATCACGATGGGCAGCCTTGAGGGCAAGGACGAGGATGCCGTATGGTGCCTCGACGTCAACAGCGGCAGGATCCTCTGGCAGTTTTCCTACGCCTCGAAGTTCGATGCCCGCCAGTTCGAGGGCGGCCCGGCGTCCACGCCTACGGTGGACGGTCCGTTCGTCTATGCCCTCGGCTACCTCGGGCCGGTCTTTTGCCTGGGCATTGAAGACGGCCGAATCGTGTGGCGCAGACATCTGGTTGACGATTTGGGCGGGCGTTACTCGAGCTGGAAGTACGCCGGCTCGCCGTTGCTGACCGGAGACCTCGTTATTTTCGACACCGGCGCAGACGGCAATTCTACGGTGGCGTTGGACAAGAGCACGGGAGACCTTGTCTGGGGCGCCGGGCACGATTTGGCCGGCTACTCCACCCCCATCCCTTTTGAGCATCGCAGGCGGCGCGGCGTGCTGGTGTTCAAGGCCCGGGCGATGGTCGCCCATGATCTGGCTACGGGCGCTGAGCTATGGCGGGTCGACTGGAGAACGAACTACGACTGCAACGCCTCGACCCCCACCGTCCTTGGTAACAAGCTCTTCATCTCGTCCGGCTACGGCGAGCAGAAAGCGCGAGGGGCGCTGTTTCAGCTCGGCGACGGTGAGTCCCGCCAGCTCTGGCTTAATCAGGATCTGGAGACCAAGATGAACAGTGCCGTCTTGCACGACGGCCACGTTTACTGCGTCAGCGAGAGAGCGGGCGGGCGACTGATGTGCTGCAGACTGAGCGACGGGGCCGTCGTTTGGTCGGAGCGGAGCTTTGCGCCGTACGGCACGCTGATGATCGCCGGCGAGAAGCTGGGGGTCTCGTTCATCAGGGCCTTCCACTGCCCCTGGGTCACTTCGGTTGTTGCCATATAGAAAGCTTTGGTAATCGTCACCGTGTGCAGGATCTCGTCGGGGCGGTGCCACTCCTCATCCTGGGGGCTACCCATTTCGAACCTACCCGGCGGGATAAGTTGGAATGTCATTCCAACCGAGTTGGTCACCTGGACCGACTTGCCCAGGTGGCTTGCCCACGCTTGCTGGTACGCCTTTGCCTGAGCGGACGACAACGGCGCATTCGCTCGAACCGGCTCGTCACCGGCCGCAGGAAGCGCCGCCGCGGCCACCACCAGACAGGCACAAAACCGTCGCACCCTGGCACTCCTTCCCCGCTGTGTCATCAGCCGCGCTAGCAGAGCCACACACCCGGTCGAAACTGCAAGATACCATATCCTTGCGACCGCGGGAACCGAAGTCAGGCGGCGCCCCCCTGGGCGGCCGTGTTGCGCAGGGTCGTTTTCTGAACTGTCTTGCGCGCGACGGGTACTCGGGACCATCAGTCGCTTGCTCGCGGGCACACGTCACCGTGCGCGCCGAGGTGTGTCGGCCCTCTGTTTTCAGGGCAAGTTGCCAAGATGCATCGGAGACGATGCCACGGACGCAGCCAAATGACGCAAAAACGGTCCGTCGACCCTACTCGCTGGGAATCAGTTCGAGAAAGTCGAGCCGTGCCCGTTCCTTCCCGTTGGCCGTGCCCACGAGGGTGATCATGTCGCCTTGGCTTACCGAAATGCCTGCAAGTCGTCGCCCGCGCCAGCATCCGGTGTCCTCGTCCATTCGGAACGACGCCACCTCCTTCCTCGCGACGCGAAGAGCGACCCGGCTCTGGCCGTCCGTCTCGTCGAAGTAAGTGACACGGATGTCATAGGTTCCCGACATCCCGTCGAACACGTATGAAGCCGTGCCGGTTCCTTCGGTTTCAACGCCCCATTCTTCCACGAGTTCTCTGCGGAATGGCGAGTAACCGTCCAGCTCCATCTCCTCGACCTCTCGGCCGATCGTCGGCGTGAGGCCCCGGACACCGGCGTCGATCATCCCCTGCTTGAACGCCCGCAAGAGTGAGAACGAGGCCCCGTCATAATGCTTCAGCGCCAGACCATCGACTTGGGCAGGGTGCTGAACGGCGACCTTGATGCCAGTCCGGACGAGCTCCGGTGAGGCTTTCATGCGGGCGGCGATGCCGCTGATCAGCGGTTTGTCCGGACCGATCAGGCGGCGATTCGTAGCCAGCCATCGCTTGCGGTACTCAAACGTTTCGTCGGCCAAGCCCCTTTGCTCCTGATGGTCTTGATTGACTACCGAGCCGAGATGCGGCGCCACGGCCCGAAAGTCAAGTCCGAATTCGGCGGCGTCCTTGCCGGTGAAGGTGTAAACGTCGTTGAGGCGAAGATGGCACCTGGGGTTCTCCCGGCGAATCGCTGCGGAAATCTCGCGATACAGCTTCGTGGTCGAGTCGCGACGGAAGGCAAGCCACCGATCCCGTTCCGGTCGGGCATTCTTGTCTTTGGTCAGCACGGCGGCGGCCGCTCTGAGATCGAAGCCGCTTCGAGCAGCCTCCCTCATGCAATGCGCGCAGAAGCAGGTGCCACCCTCGTCAATGTCTTTCTCATTGAACAGATGCTGGCAAGTCTGGATGTAGTCCAGGTCGTAGTTCGCCGCGAGATCGCCGAACAACGCCAGAAGATACTCACGAACATCGGGATGATTCGGGCAGAACCGCTCCGCTTGCCAGGATTGTCCGTCGATCGTCTTCTGTTGCCAATCCGGATTCGCTCGAACCAGTGCCTTGGGAATCGGGAAGTGCGAAACCTCGGCGCCGACCCCCAGTCCGATCGAACGGCACGTCTCGACGACCATTGCCAGCCAGTCGGTCTCCCGCATCCAGTCGTAATCGGACAGGGCCGGTTTGATCCTCCCGTAACGGCTCATCTCCGGGAAGAATGCAACCGTGGAATCTTCGGCCTGAAACCGATCCCGGACGGGATTGTGCGGGAACTCCGGTGCGTGGAACGGACGCATTTCTTCGTGCATCACCACAATCAGGTAGATGTTGTTGATCCCCGCCATGGACATGTTCTCCAATATTGTGTCCATGCCCTCGTCACGGATGGTCCAAGGTCGAAGCTGCGTACCCACTTCGAACGGCGAGGTGGCGTCAGGCCGCCAAACCGGCCCCTCGTCTTGCGCGCTGGCCGCCGGCACAAGGAATCCACAAACCAGCACGAGACTCATGATCCGCAAGCTACTCATAGTTGATTCCTTAGATGTGCAAGGACGTCCGTAACCCCGTTGATGAGAACCAGTGTAGCCTGATTCGTCGGCGATATCATCTCCCCCGTGAGCCGCCGAGAACCGGATCGCGTTCCGAGAATCATCGCGTTCTCGGGGCGCCACATCCGCCCCTCAACCGGCCCGACCCGAGCGTCGCCGAACCCAGCAACCAACCCCATCGACGGAGTTAGCGCGGACACCTGCGTTCAGTCCGAGACTCGGGTCGTTTGCTGAAGTGTGTCACGCGCAACGGGATTCTGGGACAAGCGGGGGTTGATCGAGATGAATCTCCCCAGGCCGTGATTCCAGGCTTCAGGCTTCGGAGGTTGACCGGCATGATGGTGTTTCCGTCGGGAGTGACGGCCAGGCCAGCAAGCCGGAACTTCTGCTTGTGTGGACTGGAAAACGCGTGTAGGTTAGTACTGATTGTTGGTCGAGACTGTTGGCACAGCATGGCAGAATCTCGGCGGACTCATGATCAAAGATAGGATGTCCTACATTAAGGCCGTTGCATCCATCGATGTGGGTAGGGCCGTTGCATCCATCGCCGGGGGCTGCATAGCGGGGGCCGCTGCTGCGGTTCCCGCCAGTTTCGCGGGTCTGCTTATTGCCGTCGCGTGTCTGCCTGGACCCGCCTCCGGTGAGATTGTCATGGCACTTCCTTTTTTGGGTGGCTTGGGTGGAGCGCTTTTCGGGTTGCCCTGTGGAATGATCGGGCGCGTCAGCTGTTCTACCGCCCGGCAGCGTGGTTGGGTATTGAGTGTGACGCTCGCCGTTGTCACCGCCACCCTGGGAGCCGCTGCGCTCTACTCGTTGCTGATCGCTCCTCGCGCGACGGTCCCAGAGCATTCGGTCCTTATCGCCGGGATCGCCCTGACGATCGGTGTAGGATCTTCCGGGGCCTTCAGCGCCTTGACGAGCCGTGCCATCGGCCTTTGTTGGCGGTCAGAATGACCAACCGCATCGCGGTGAAGCTGTTACTGATCTACCGCGACGAGCCCAATCTCCGATCGACTTGAATGGATGGATCACCGACCCCGTTGGCATCCCTTGCACCCGGCCGTCTCATCCTACGGGTATTTGGAACACTTTCGGATGCGTCGAAACACGGGTACCGTACTGCCTGCGACTGGGTGCCAGGCTGAATCAGGACGCCCCCAACGGAGTGTTCCGCGGAGGGTCGATATTTTACACACACGGGTTCCGGGTGCTGATGTACGTTCCCACCCTGTCATTTCGGTTCGGGGGACTCGCTAGAATCGCCGGTGCTATGCTCCTCAAGTCTCTGGATCTGCCTTTCCAGCTGAAGGAGCTTTCGGTATCCAAAGGCTCCGCATATGGCTACAACCAACGCGAGAGCAATTGCGTATTCACGGGAAGCGACGGCCACAACCACACCGCGATGGCCCAGGACTGGCGGATTCCGGGATCGGGGCGTAATGGACCTTGCGGCAGTGCGGGCACCAGCAGGCCACACCGTGATGTTCCGTCACGATGGTCGGCGTCTCGGTGATTTCCACCTGCTGCAGCACTTCGGGTTCCTGCCGCGAAAGGACCAACGTGCCGCCGCAGTCCGGGCAACAGTCGAATGTGTGGGGTTGGAAGTGGTTGACCGCCTCGGGTGCGAACGGGGACCGCAAATGCCGTTCGTGTCCCGGCTGTCCGCCCTTCTTCCGCTTCTTGCCGCCCTTGGGCAGCGGCTTCTTCGGCTTGACGATGTCGCTCGACGGTGGCTTGGAGGAAGTCGAAGAGTCCTTGCGCGCGGCAGCCAACTGTTGTTCCACTTGGGTGATCCGGGCAAGGGCCTGGGCCAGTTGGGCTTTCAACATCGCGATCTCCGCGTCTTGCTGGGCAAGACGGCGGGCGAGGCGTTCGCAATTGGGATAGTGGGAGGCTTCCGGCAGCTTCATAGGCCGGGAAGATACGCATCTCAGTGCCTCCGGACAAGATCAATCGGGATGTCTTCCGACCCCAAGAATTTTGGGAAATTCTTGGGCGGGGGGGCGATTGACATGGCTCCGTCCCGCAACAAAACTCAGTTTGTCGGGCTACCGTTGCGGGGGTCCCAGTGGCCGTGCCATAGGAAGCGGCCCCCGTAAATCGCAACGTTTCGCGAGGTAGAGAAACTCATGCCTTCACCAACGCGGCCAAATCACGTTCTGAACGGAGCGAAACGGCAGGGGCAAACCAGGGCGAAGTGGCTGAGCTTGCTGTTCCTGGTTTCTTTGACGGCCTTTGCCTGCGCCGAGGATTCGATCGTCCTACGCAATGGGCACGTGTTGCGGGAACTGCGCCAGACGGCTGGCGTTTGGCGAACCGTGCGATTTGCCCGGGCGGATGGCAGCGATGCGGTCGCCGTCGATAGCGACGAATTCCATCTACTGCCCTTCGATTCCGAAGAGGGGTGGACCGTCCGTGATTATGTCGCGATGGGTGTGCCCGCCCGTGAGGAACAAAACGGCGTGACGACGGTGCGCATCGTGTACCGGCAGCCGGAACCGTTGCCAGCGCCGGCGCCGGAACAGGTGACAGTCGCTTATTCGCTGGGCGACGGGCCCTACCATCGCAAGACCATCGCGGTGATGATGAAGGAAGGCGAGATGCTCGATCGTCTGCAAGTCGAACGGTTCTCGTGCGCGGAAAAGGCGTCTCGCGGCGGTTTCGGACAACCCGTCTTCCTCGGCGATTGGTTCCTCGGTGTCGATTACCCGGGCTTCTATAGTTGGCACAGCGACGGCTGCGCAGAACCCGATTACTACTATCGCTGGTTTTACGACGTGGACCTGGCCGGGCGAGCACAGGAGTACGACCCGCGGCGAGGACTGGTCGCCCTGTTCCATTTACCCGGTTACGCTCGCCCGCAAAGCGACGGCTCGTGGGGCATTGTGAGCAAACAAGCTGTGGTGGGAATCGCCCGCACACCGGGAGAGAACGCCGAATTGGCTTTGCTCGACTACATCGCCGAGACCCGCAAGCGCCCGCGGAGCCATTTGCACTTCAACAACTGGTACAGCGCCGAGGCGAAGTCTATCACCCGCGAGGACTTCGTGGAAAAGACGGCTCGGCCCATCGTGGAAAAACTGGCCCGCTACGGCGCTCATCTGGATGCCATGGTCCCGGATCATGGCTGGCAGGACGGCAAGTCGTTTTCGTACATTTACCAGCCGCAGGAGAATGAAACTCACGAGCCGCTGCCCTGGATCCGCCGCTCGCTGGAGCAGCTCGGCACGAAGCTGGGGATTTGGATCGCGCTGGACGGCACGAACAGCAGTGTCGAGCGAGGCAAGGCGCTCGGCTACCGGTCGGCCTACGCCGATGGTTTCGACCGCTCGCGGCGGTGGATGCAGGGCAAGGACTATTTTGATCTGCTCGATCCCAAGTACCAGGCCGATCTCGAACGGTCGCTGCGGTATCTGCTGGCCGATGCGGGTGTCGACTACATCAAGCACGACTTCAACCACAATTTCACATCGCACTATGTTTCTGAGCGTCACGCCCGCGAAAGGTGCCTGGACGTCACTTTGGATTTGCTGGCGTACGAGCGGCGTCTGCACCCGGGAGTCTTCCAGAACTTCACGAACGGAAGTTGGTTTTCGCCCTGGTGGCTGCAACATGTCGATACGCTGTGGATGATGTCGGGCGACAGCGGAAACAATACCGGCTGGCCGCAGGTTTCGCTGCGGGACAACGCGACCACCTACCGCGATTCGTGGATCTTCCAGAGCTTCAACCATCCCGAACGATGCGTGCGCCCCGTCTTGCCCGTAGCGAACCTGATGACCCACGGTATCTTGTTTTCCCAGAAAAAGCCCTACACCGACTTCAAGGATTTGTTGCACGAGTGGTCGGACTACGTGGTCATGCATCTGGCCCGCGGCACGATGGTCAAAGAGCTTTACATCGCACCCGAGCTGCTGGACGAAGAGCACTGGAAAGTGCTCGGCAGAGCGGCGGGATGGGCGCAGCGGAACCAGCATCGATTGATGAATACCGTTTACGTCGGCGGAGATCCGGCCGAAGGCAACGTGTACGGCTATGTAAGCTGGGTGGAAGGACGAGCGATCCTGGCCGTCCGCAACCCGGATCGCCGCGAGCAGGTGCTCGCCGTTCCCTTCGACCGATCAGTCTATTTCCGAGGCGAACCGGGGGTGGCCTATCGTGCTCGAACGATTTACCCGTTCGTTGAACCCACGCCCTGGAAACTGGTTTCCGGCCAGCCGATCCCCGTTCCCGTTCCGGGCGACTCGGTGATGTTGTTGGAGATCGAACCGGGATCGCCGCTGATCGAAGCGATGATTCAGCCGGAACCGTTGCCGCCGCCCGAGATACGACTCGGTGATGGCGATTTGTGGGTTCGGCTGACCACCCCCGACGAAGACTTCGCGCGTTACGACTTGCTCGTTCAGGCATGGGCCCCGGTGAACATCACAACCGAAATCGATGGCAAGGCGATTTCTGCGGACCAACAACAGCAGGCCGTTGGATGGACGGTCGCCAGGTGCGATTTGCGCAAATATGGCGGGCGCACCATCTCGATCCGCATCGGGAAGGAGACGCCCTCTGGACACGATGATTCGCCGCCGCACAAAACACCCATAGAGGCATGGCTGGTGGCCGATCGCCGAATCGAGACTTCGAACAACGCTCCTGACAATGAACTCCCCTTTGCCATCTCGCAACACTACCGGCGCCTGACACGGAACGTCTTCCCCAAAACGCCTCTCTGATCGTCATCACGATGTTCGGCTACCGACTATCGTTCATGTGGACTGCAGAGCCTCCTCCGGTGTATCATCGGCTTCGGCGATATTCCTCATCCCGTCACGCAAACTCCTATTGACAAAAGCAAGCGGAGCCGAAACATCTGTTAAATGAATTAAACGCAGGCAGGTTGTGTTCCTTGAGCCAACTCCCCCGAGGAAGGGCGGGGTGGCATTGCTATCGCGAATGATAGCGTTGCGGGAATGTTGAGCAACCCGGGACCGCGACCACCGACCGAACCGCCGGAAGCGGTGGTTGCGGATGGCGTCAAAGTTGATGCGGCTGCCACCCTTGTGGGCGAAGGCGTTGCGCGCCACAACGAGGGAGACGTCAATGGCGCTATTACTCGTTTTATTGAGCCTCAGAAAACAAATGCGGCGAACCACGGTATAGTGAACATGCGTATGGATTTTCATGAGACCGCATGGAACCGCTGCCGAGTTGGAACGGCGACGGCTGTTGGCTGTCGGTCGTGTTCGCTCGGGCTATACGCATCAGGAAGTTGCCGA
>Ga0180438_10007026_pt1 | contig 14933 bp, 25 predicted proteins | sample SS_ome_12_FD_132455 | JGI IMG/M metagenome (GOLD analysis project Ga0180438, IMG submission 132455) | Hypersaline lake sediment archaeal communities from the Salton Sea, California, USA - SS_3_D_2 metaG | ecosystem: Environmental > Aquatic > Non-marine Saline and Alkaline > Hypersaline >...
GATAGCTCATGCTTTAACACCCCTATACAATAATATTCCTAGTGCGATTATGAAGATAGTAAGAGCCGCCAAGAAGTAAGTATATACTTGTGGTGGAAGTTTCAAATAAGAAATACTGTCAAACATTACGGCACCTACATAGCCCGGTGCGTCCCACAAGACAGTTTTAATTAAACCGGCAAGCCCGAGAAATCCTAAGCTTCCGCTACTAGGTTCTTCGGCCACTTCTGAAAAGTCACCTACGTAACCCTCTATGGTTTCGCTTAAATCTTCGCCGGCCTCTTGACCTGGTAAATTATCCACGTCCTCACTGGTAAAGGCGCCCATTAAAGAAGAAGTGCCAAGTATCACTAATGAAAATAAAAGAACCGCCGTCAATAGCTTGCTTACTTCCATCATTTGCTTAACACCTTCATAGCCGCAATTAGCGCGAGTGTGAGTACCCACCCTACTACGCCAGAGCCTAGCGAAATTATGTCTAGTTGTCTACCTAGTATTATTACTGCGGTACTCATAATTATAGCTAGTAGTGGCGAGCCAAATATAGCGCCGCCTATGGCAACAACACCTAAGAGCAAAAGTAAAATTACCCCTCCGTCCGTTCCTATAAGCTCCGCGCTTCCTATTGTGAAGCTACCGGTTTCTATTCCGTAATCCTCACCGCTCATAGTCACGTAAAGCTTATACATAAAATCGCCTTCGCCATGCGTAGACATATCACATAAGAGCGTGGTACTTGTGGAGCTTTCGCTACTGGTACATATTGGCGAAGTGCTTAGGACGCTATAAACTTCTAAAGTGGAAGTGGCCGTTAAGCCGGTGCTGTCCGAAATGGTACAGCTAAAGTATTGCGTTATGTTGCTGTAGGAGCAACTGGAGCTTATACTTTCATGTACGGTAAAGAATGTAGGTAAGCTTGAATCTATGTTAATTTCGTAGCTAGTGCTTTTTATGCAGGTCTTACGCGTGTCTAAAACTTCGCCTTCTGAATCCAAAATTATAATTTTATAGTATGTGGGGCATAGCTCTAACTCTAGCTGTATCTGTCCGTTTACGTCTGTGACTTGTGAGGCTACCGTTACGTAAGTTTCAGCGTCCGCGTTGTAGCTTTGAATCTGTACCGTTGCGTCCTCTAAAGCTATTCCACCCTGGGCTACAGTAATAGTAACCGTTTCTGTATCTGTTGAGTTTGCAGTATAAAGCACAAGCTTTTGACCGTTGCCAGTTGTGCAGGCGGACACAAACGCAATAGAAGCATTATCAAAGCTGTAAGTTCTTTCAGCATAGCCCGGCGACGTGTAAATAATAAGGCCGTCTAGCCACAGGTTGCTAAGTATGGGCGTTGCGTTCATGGAAAGCGTAGCGTTTAAGTCCTCTTTAGTAACATCTACGCCGCTCTCTTGTTCATGTCCATAACCAGTAGTGGTCGTAAACACTGCGGAATAATCATTACTTGCGCTAGCTATTTCCGCGCGTGTTTCTTCATCGTAAAGCTCGGCATAAACGAAGCAGTAGTTATTACGGTTACTGGGCCATGCGGTAGTATCGTTAATGTAGTACCTGGCCGCCACAGTGGTAGCCCACCGCGTAGCGCTATAGTTGCCCCAAGTAAGGTTAAACGTAAAGTTGAAGTGGTAATAATCTGTGTTATTCCAGTATGAGGAGCTAGGCGCAAGCGAAAAAGTAGCCGAAGTTCCTACCCTATTTGTGGTACCTAAACTCCAATTAAGACTATCCGCCGAAGTAAACGTAACCTGATCGTTTACAAACCTGGCGGTAAGCATAGTCGGACTTGAATTAAACACCGACACAGTAGCCGCGCTAGCTGTGACGTTCCAGGGTTTATAGCTGTCGCTATCGCTTACGCAGGTATTATCTACCATGTCGCAAAGGTCTAACGAAATAAGGTGTAATCCTGGCGCGCTAGGTGTAAAAGTTAATGGTGACTGGTTTACATACGTAAATGTGGAGGTATTAGGTAAGATTATTTCCCAACTGCTATTAAATGTGCCTGTGCCTCCTGCATTAGTGTAGGACATATTTTGGCTTGCGCTTTCTGCAAGAAACGGCAAGTAATCAGATACAGTTATGTATACTGCGGCTAAAGTGCTGTAAATATCAATAGAAATATTTATACTTGTATTTGCCGCGCTTAACTGATCGTAACCGGTAACGTTTACGGCGTAGGAATTATTAGACGTATATTTATGTGCCATAGTTACGTAATTCGTAGGCGTAACATAATAATTATAGGTTGTATTTCCGTCGCCAAAGTCCCACCACGTTTTAGTAAAGTAATTAGTTGCATTAGTCCATGAAACGTTAAGCGTAACTGTTTCGTTTATTAGCGGATAATCCGGGCTGTATGTAAGATTATCAAACGCGGCACCTGCGGCCGCTTCGCTACCCCAATAATAAACTGGATCAGAGGTAGTATAACGCCACCTGCGTACATAATCTATTGTTGCGTCCGCGTTTGTGCCGTAAATCCCTAATGCCATACCTGCCGTAGTGCTAATAATACTGGCCGCCTGCAAATACCAAAACTGCGAATTATTGTAATAAGTTAATCCTGTTGAATTGTAAATAAATAACCAAGTTATGTTATGATGAGCCGAAGGGGGCGAGCCTTCTACTTCGGTGTCCGTTTTAGAATCATCATCTTGGTATACCCTGGCTAGCCTGTCATCGGAAGTAGTACCCTGCAAAATGCCGGCACCAAAGCCCCAATTAGTGGGGTTACCGAACATCGCGTCAGTAGGGGACTGAAATCCCCACCGGACGTATTGGGACGCGCCGGTATCATAGGCGGCTACGCGCATCTCGCCGGCCCAGTTTCTATCCGTAGAGTTCCAAATTTCTACCATACCCTCACCATTAGCGTTTAGGACACATAAACCACCGTCCGCCGTTACCGATCCCTGCGTAAGCCATTTCGTACCGTCTATAGTGTTGCAGTCCTCCCACAGTGGGAACGTACTAGACCAATTAGAAAAGCTAGAGGCGCCTGCGTTTCCATAATAGGCTAAAAACTCCTCGTTCGTTGCGTCCGCTTCTAGAGTATCTAGTTTTATTTGTATAATCGTTGCCGAAGTGTTACAACTAAAGATAGAAATGTTTAGGAGAGAATCCGCGGAGTTTGTTATACGTAAATCATCACAGTCGCTTTCCATTTTTCCGGCGGCTATTAGCGTTTCAGTATCTAGCGTGACGTTTAATTGTCCCTCGCTGTAATTCAGGCTTGCGGTTTCATTAACATAAAACGGTCTTTTGTAATCATAATCAGTAAGCCACGCCAGACTAGGAGCTAAGACAAATACCAAAACTAGCAGTGTCTTAAATCGGGAATCCACGTTTACGCCTCCTAAATACTGGCCGGGTTAATTCTAGACCACTGAATAATTTACCAGGTCCCGGAATTTTACCCTTTCCTCTTTTTCCTAAAAATACCCCACCTAAAGACGGCATATAACCCCCGAAAATTTTAGGCATACGGAAGCCAAAGCCCCGGCCGAGCTTAGGCATTTTACCGCCAAATCTAGGGGGTTTCAAAATGGGAATCCTGGGCGGCCCTATACCAAAATCAAAGCCGGTAAAAGTAGGAATATTTGGCGTTATAGGTGTCCTAAGTTTTGTTTTTTGTATCGTTCTCTGTACAAATTCGGTACCTAAATCTAACTTGGTAGCTACTATCTGGCGCTGTATTATGTCTTGTTTAAACTGGCTAGTTGATCCAGTACCTAAATCTAACGCGGTTGCCATACCGCTTTTACTACTTATCCCTGTAATCTGCGTCGTTTTGATTAAATTTACCGGGACGGCGCCCGTCTTAGTGTAGGTATTACGCACTTTCATAGGGGCCACCGTTCCCCCGGTTATTATGGTCGCCAAATTACTTTTGGGTTTTGTAGGTCTGCCTTTCTCTCCAGTGATGGGAGATAATGTAACGCCTGTAATTACAGACGGAGCGCCGAGCGCCGGCGCTGTACGAATAACTGTACCTGCCACAGTTTTAGAAAGTTGCGAGGCCCGGGCCACTTCGCTTGAAATAGCGACCGTTCCGGCCTGCTTTGCCACTTCGGACACCTGCACCACGTCTAAGAAAGCCGTAGACGTTTTAGGAATATTGATCTGTGCCGTTTCAGGTAACCCACCTGTCGCTAGTTTAGCCTGCTTAAACTCTGAAAGTATACCTGATAAATCAGAGGTCGCAGTAGGCTTTACGACCGCCGGTTTAATTTCTGGTAATCCTATTGTTAAGCTCTTTTGGCTCACGTAACGAATATTTTTAGTAAGCTTTGGTGCGCCTACAGAGGCGCCCCTGGCTTCGGCCAATTCTAAAAAGTAATCAGACTTAGTAGACCTAAAATATTGCTCGCCTACACTAACAAAGTCTACCTGCGGCGCCTGCACTCTCAAATCTATGGCGCGTATACCCTGCGCTTTACTACCTATTTCTACGTTTAGTACGTCTATCACGTCTGCGCTTGAAAACTGCGCTACATACTTTGTAGTTGTGGTTGTCTGGAAATCTACAGCGTGAAGTGTGGTTTCTATATTACCTGTGACTGGGCCTGATACCCTGCCTTTCACAACTGCCGGAAAATAATCATCTCCGTAATCTACAAACTGGCCGATAGCGCTTAGGTCTGTTTTTGAAACGGAATAATATTGTCGTGGAAAATGGCCGCCTGGAAATTGAGTAACTACTTTACCCCTAAATTCACCAGTGGAAGTTACGTAAAACGCGTCGCCTTTAGGACGCACCACTTTAACACTATAACCTGGTAACGTTTGCGAAGGATAATACCGCGTTTCACGTAGGCTTACTATGGCCTTAGTGGCAAGTTCTACGCCAGGCTCAATAAACCCCTTAGAAATAACGTAACTACTCGCGAAGCCTCCTATTAGACTGCCGAAGGCGGCTTTAGTTCCGTATGATTTTTCGGTAATAATTACCCCTGGATCATCTCCTGGATAATCGCGAGCGCGTACCGAAGGATAAGAAACTACTAAATCGGTTTTCGGAAGTACGCCGAATCCCTTTAGGAATCCTGCTACGTCCGCCTCTGTCTGGTAAGGCACGTACGGACTTATGCCTTCCACTATTAGTGATCCGCTAGCCTGTAAAGTATCTTTATCAGCAGGCATAAGCACCGGGAAAAATCCGGTAGCGCGTAACGTCTGGCGCGGTAAGCCCTGAATAACTATGTCACGCGAAGATTTTTTAGCTTCAAACGTGGAAGAAGGCAGTATAACGCCTTCTTTACCTAGTTCGTAAGGCTTGCCGGTTTCAGGATCAGATAATCTAACCTTACCTGGTGCGTCCGTCTTGCGCCTCGGTCTTGCTGTCGGTCGCAGGTTTTCAGGTGTAAGTGTATCTGTCGTTATTATTGTACCTGTGCCTGTACCTTCCGCTATCAGCTCGCCGTCCTTAAATTGCTCCACCTTAAAGATAGTAGGCGTTGTAGTCTTGGTACCACTGCGGCCTATTTCTTGCGTTGCCGGTTGTGAAGTATCACGCCCTATAACCGTAACGCGTTCTGTTACCTGGCCGCCTTCGTATCTTTCTACGCTCCCTAATTCGCCTTCTTCCGTATAAGTTTCTACTGTCTGAATATCTTTACTGGTTATAGGTTCCGGTTTCTTGTAAATATATTCTGTCTTAATTACTTCGTTCGTTTCGGAATCTACATATTCGTAAATGAGAGTATCTCCGCCTTTATCCACACGTCTTTTTATGATAGCCATTACATACCCTCCGGCGCAGTAGCGCCCTTATACATAGCGAGTAGGTTAAGAATACCCCACACCATTATTATTTCTGTTAAGTGTGAGAAGAACCACGTAGCGCGTGGTATCTGCAAAGCCAAAGCAGGTAGCGCATTAACCGCCGCGTCCCACGCAGTTTTTAGTATTACTGCCACAATTAGCGCGACAATAAGAATTAAGAAAGCAAACACCAGGAATAAACGGTTATGCCGTACCATATACGAAAATACCAAAGTCGCGGCCATGAGGCCAAAAACCAAAACTAAAAACGTGTTACCAAATGCGGTTTTAGCTTCGTCCACATCAGAGAAAAGCGCCAGGCTTTCGGCCGGTGCGCCTATTGCAGTAAGCTCGGTTTCTATAGCGTCGTTGATCTGCCCTACTGAATAAAGGGAAAACGCTAAACTCATAGTTATAACGAATATGGTAACAACAAGAAAAATACTGTCTAAGGCGGTGCCTCGCATAAAAGCTTAACACCTAGTAATATTTATGTGTAGCACTTGCCGGCACTCATAATACTTTATGCGGTATAACTTTGTATCGTGTGTTAAGTTTCTCTCCTGTCTTTAGAATTTTTACTTCGTGTAGTCTGTGGCCCATTTCAGTTTTTAGTGTGGCTATGTCTTTGTGTAGTCCTGGCGGAATCCTGCGCGTTTTGTCTGAAAACACATAATAGAAATTTATTCTTTTGGTTTCTTTGCCTGTCGTTCTGTCGTGGTAAGTGTCCTCGCGTTCTTCAATTTTTACCAAGTCCTCCAAATCCAATATTTCCTCATTATCCGGCGCGGCAGAGCCGGTAAGCTCATTCGCTCTTTTTAATTTTGCTTCCCAATCTATTGCCATATATGGCCCTGCCATAATACTTTATTAGTAAAAAGGGGAGCTTGCCTATTTGCCAGTAATCCGTTTTCTTTGCCTTTCTTTTTTTGCTTGTTTTTTCTTGTTTTTCTTTTTTGACATAATGCAACTAAACACCTGGATATTTATGCTAGCCGGGCGGCGGTGCCGCAGTTTCATAGTAAAGGCCTATCTTCTCAAAGGAATTAGCTATTCTATTGAAATCGTTTTTCAGACCTGTTATTTCTGCGCCTACGGCGTGAATCTCGGCCGTTGAATCTCCTATTTTACGGTACATCATAAAGCCCACTAGGAAAACCATAAGAAGCCCGAGAATCTGCGTACCGATCAGTAGGTAAGGTAATGCTTTGTCTACCCACGCAAAGGTTTCAGCGTCGCGCTCTATAGATTCTACGGCGGCGGTATCTAAGGCTACTAGGTCTGCCTCGGCCCAGAAGTGCGATACCTTTACTTTCTTAGTTGTGGTTTTAGCGTCCTTACCTTTGCCTTTGGTAATTTTTTCTATTACTATTTCCATGTCCATTTTTAGGGGTAGATAAGTGTCTTCAATTTGCATAAGGTAAAAGACTGGTTTTCCTTTGTTATTTAGATAAGCGTCCGCCTCTAGCGAAATAGTTAAGTTTCTTTCGCCACCTGGTACGAAGTACCCTTTTTTCTTTTTGGTGTCGTACTTCAATACGTGGCCTGCTGTCGGTCTGTAGGCGTCGCCTACTCTGTTAAAAAAAACTGTTGCTATCTTCTTCGGCCGCTTCTTGGAACGGAACCAGGCCCACACTATAACCAGTATACAAATCATAGAGATAAAAATAAATGGAAGCCATTTACCGGCGGATCCAAAGTTAAACACGCCGCCCAGTATGTCCCCTACTTCTGGCATTTGGTTGTAACCTCCCTGTATCTTACGAAACTGCCTGTAATAATACGCATAACTAGCGTGTACACCCAGGCCGCACCAAATAGTACCACGTTAAAAACGTCCCATTTAGTAAGGACTTGCCCGGCGAGCTTTCTTAAAATCTCGGTCAAAATAATAACTATCCAAAACTGAAACGCCAAGCTATTAAGCGGCACCCAATTTATTACCTTCACATATTTTTTTGTTTCACTCATATTTTCCCACTCCCTAAGTTTAATGGCCCGAATCTCACGCCTGCGCTCTGCTGTCCGCCGACGTGTGTAACACTTTCGCTTACCACGTGCATTTGGTTTAACTTGTCCCAAGTCGCGCCATTCTTTGCACGATTCAGCGCAGTATAAACATTTACAGTTACATTCTCATAAACGATTTTAGGAATATCACGCGTTGAGCTTACGCCTATATCTCGGCGGCTTAGGAATAATGCCTTAGCTACTTTGCGGTGTATGGTAATTGTAAGATCAGCTATTTGCTTACTGTCCAGAGAAGAAAGAATTACGCCCCGGTGAAATACAGCGCGTAAGGTGTCCATTACTATTTGTCGGCCTTTCTCGTTAAGCTTCTGGTGCTTCTTGCTAGGCGTCGCGACAAGCTGGCCCTTCTCATTTGAAGAAAATATAGCCCCCTTTAACTGGAGTTCTATAAACTGTAGTGTGTCCTCCGGGGCTAGTGTCCACTTGGTAAGCTCTGGATCTTTAGTAATTCCAGTTGCGCCCAGGTACGGTACAGGGCTACGCGGTTGCTGTTGTTGTACCTGATAATTAGCTTGTTCCACCACGAAATACGTTACAGTGAGTTATATATATGCCTTCCTTCGCCTCTTTATGCTCCACCTGAAGCGAAGGCAGGGTTCCACACGAAATAACCGGTAGTAACCTTCGCTTCGTGTGGAAATATTTTCTAAAGATAAAGATAAAGATAAAGATAATAGATATAGATAGATAAATAGATACTATTAAATATTAACAAAGTCTTATTTTTTTATGGCGAAAACACATACGAATATTTGTATTGATCCGGAAGCCTACGCACTGGCCCAAGCTAACATACCTAACTTATCTAGATTTGTAAACGACAGTATACTAGCCGCTTGCTCTAATACATTATCTAAGGCAGATCAGGCCAAAATACCCCGAGAGAAAATACTAGAAGCCGCAATTAGAGAGCTTACTAATAAACTAAAGGCCGCTACGGAGGAAAACAAAGACCTTAAGAAAAAACTAGAGAGTGCTAAAGAAAAGTACGACCGGCTCTACAAAGGACGGAAGCGACAGTTATTTGCCTAAGAGGATTCTTTGGCGGCTTTGGCGCTAAGAATCCATTTTTTATTTTTCTTCCATAAATCTTTTACTACCACTAACGGAATTTTTAGGCCGTTGCTTTCCCGGTCTATAAGTATCTTACCGTCCCTTATCAACTGGTAAAGCTGTGAAGAATCCGGGAGTTCTAGTAACTTGGCCGCTTGCTCCACAGTTACGGACTTGTCCCCGGCCCCTCTAAAAAATTGCTCGGCCTTTTTCTCTCGCTTATCCGCCATTTTCTTACGTGATTTTTCGTAAGCCTCACATATATGGGCCGGCGGCTTGTTGTAGTAAATCCAGTCTAGCTCGGATATGCGACCGTTTAGGTTTACGCTCATTTTCTTAGGGTAAAAGTCGCCGCTCCACGAATTGGTTACAATTTCGTACCACCTGGCTTTAGCTTGGTTTTTGCGGTAGAGTAATTTATTTTTGTCGTACATTTTCACAAAGTTATGAAATAACTTTCTTACTTTGACGTCTACGAAATCAAAGCTAGGCGTGGTAAAAACGATAAAGAGGTTCCGCGTTCGGCAGGTCTGAAATACTTGTGACATGATAATATTACGTTTGCTGTACCACTGGCGGCTATCCATGCCTACGCCTACTTCATCATAAACAATAAAGTCGCCGGGCTTGCTCTTTTTCATTATCTTAACAAACTGGTCGCTACTTCCATGTGCGACGTGTTTATCTGGTTTAAAGTCCTCACCTTTCAGGACGTAGCCCAGTGTTAAGGCGCTAAGAGATTTACCGGTCCCAAGACGGCCACACGTCACTACTAAACGTGTCTGGTTGTATTTCTCCAGGTCGTCGCGCATACTTTGGAAAAACTTATTCAGAATTTTAGACGTCGTTTTTATCACCTTTGAATATCACAATACAGCTAGGAAAAGGCGCAGAATTTTTAGCACCCTTAAATTTTAGGCGCCCCTTGATAAATCGTATTTCGGTGGCTTTCATTATGTAATCATGCCACCATTGCGTATCAGTTCTAGACGGAATTAACATAACAACAGTTTTTTTTCCGCCGTTCCATTCCTCAAATGCCTTTTTACACCATTTCCCTATTTCGCGACCGTAAGGAGGATTAACAAAATTCCACCTGGTAAAATTCCAAGAAATTTTTAGTCCGTTAAATTTCGGATTTGTGGGACATGGATCAAAGTAGTTAAACCCAAATTCCATTTTTAATTTTACCAAAACGTGATCTGGCGTTCGCCAGTCTAATTTTTGAGAGCTAAAGAATAATTTGTTATTCATGGTTCCACCTCTGGAAAACTATCATACTCCGGGTATTTATGTCTGTAGTATACGGCGCCCTTTTCGTATCGTGTAGGACATTCAGGTTCACAACATACCGGAAAGTCGCTTTCAGTTAAGTTATTCGCCAGTAAGTATTTTTCACGCCACCCGGCGCAAGCTCCGCCGCAGGCCACATCAAACGACGCACCATGATACTGTATAGCCCACTCCCTTAGAATCATGGCGTTGTTAAACGCGATCTTGGTAGTTGTAAAGTAGGGGAGGCATGGCGTAGTGTACGCCACGTAGCCCATGCGAATAGTAAAGCCGATCAGAAACAAACCACCAAATAATCTAAGGTACTCTTTTAACATCAGTATCACATTTTTTAATACTCACTATACTTTGTCGCGTTTAATCCCCATTAAGCGCCGAGTTTTCTTTTTTTTAATAATATTGAACAAACCTTCACAGGCCCATTTCGGACAGTTGTTTTCAAATTTTAATACTCCCTCCATTTTTCCATTTCAGTTTTTAGTTCTTGTAACTGTGAAATGTATAACCACTCCCAGGCGCCGGTGTCTATTACTGCCTGTATTTTATCGCGAATTTTGAGAGCGAGCCACAGGCGGTAATACTTGTAAACGGTATTTCTTGAGAATTTACGGCATATCTGATTCGGTGTTTTCCCGGCGTCTAGCGCCGCTAGTATGGCGATTCTAGGTTTCATCTTCACAACTCCATAACCATAACCTACCAAAACCGATAGCTACCACATACAAAGCAAAGGATACCACTAACAATATTGCCCTAATACGTGTCATAATGTATAGCCCCCCTCCTGTTAAACTCGCCTAGTATGCGCGCGATCCTTCGCCTTAGCCGGCGCTTGCGTATACGTTCGTTCTGTGCGGCCTCACCACTACCTACAATTTTTAACTTCATTAGCGATAGCCGCGTATCTTTCAGTAGCCAGGCTAGTTTTTTGTTATCCATTTTCCTAAGCGCTTTCATTTCCTTTTTACTCATCTTTAAGCCCCTCCGCGAATTTGATAAATTGCGTTTCCTTAAATTTTAGGGCCGCCCTCCACTGCCCAAGCACGTACATAGCCACCATTAGTAGCCCCTGTACCACTACAGCAAGCGCAAAATGCGTACTGTCAATTAAAATTCTCATTTTCTTGTAACCTCCTCTACTGGCACAATTATACCCAAAACATAAAGACAAAGCCCGAGAAATGCCCCAAATAGTAATAGTTCACATTCATAACCCAAACAATTACCTATCATTACATTTCTTTCAGAAAACCAAGCCACCAAAAATAAACCTGTAGTTGTTATGGCTACCTTCACGATATTACAAAGTAGTTTACTAGCCATTTTTAACACACTCCGCCGAGCAATATTTACCCCTATTCCGATCGTCCATTTCCGAGCCGCAGGTTTTACAGTGTTTCATTTCCCTTACTCCTTCCCAATCCTTTCAAATGCGAGTTTTAGTACAACTAAAGAATTGGCTAATTTTAGACCTGCATAGGCAAGCCGCGCATTAACAAATTCAGGACACAAAGCTTCACCACACTTAGGGCAGTGATTAAAATCTTGGTTATAGGTTTCATAATCACACTCTAAACAAACTCGTTTCGTTTCTTTGTCAGTTTTCATTCCTTTTTCACTTCCCTAAATATCTTAGCGCTCCCTGGTAAAACATGAAAAGCGCGAGCCACCAAAACAGCATTAGCATTAACCCCAGTTCTAGCATATCTAGCCAACCGAGGAAAATGCCGGGCCAAAACACAAAAAGTATAGCCCCTATAACCCTCGCTACCCAGGCTACGCCTTCTCCGAATCCCATAAACCAGACCTCCTTAATATGTATGCCAGGTAGCCGGCCGCCGTATAAATTGCAAACTGCCGTAAAAATTCCTCCCACTCTATATTTTGTATGGCCTCTGGTGTATTTTCTTTCCAAGCCTTACGCCGCAGGTACCGCTTGTTTTTTCTTTGGACTTGGTAAGGCTCTTTAGAGTAAGCGAGAAACCTGCGTTCTATGTTTAGCGGAGGCGCCCCTCTAAGAGTAGCAGGACTATAAGCACTAGAAAAGTAGCGACGGCCGACGCGGTAATTAGGTTCCATGCCACCGCTCCCTTACCCTCTTGTATTCACTTTTTGCGGCAGTAACCCCTATTTTTGCGTTCTGCTTCGCGCGGTGTAGCGTGACACTACACCCCTTACCATTTAACCACATTTTGTTTTCGTAGTAGTTTTCCAGTCTGCGGTGTATCTCCGCGATACAGTATTTAGCAGTGGCCCCGGCGGAAAACTGCATATAGCACCAGTCGCGCAGGGGCCGCCCTAAAAGGCTTTTCCAGTCAAAACGTGGTTGTTTATTTCGTTGTTTAGCTATGTGATAATTCATTCTACCACATCAAACCACAAATGTAAACCGCCTTCTTGTAAGTACAACAATTTGGTTTCGTGGTAATTACCTAAATGCGGTTTAAATCGCCTTTCAGCTATTTTTTTACGTCCAGAGTCCAATAAGGTAATACAAATTACCTCTTTCCCGTTTATTTCAATTTTCATCTTAAAACCTCCAAATCTCTTAACTGTTCTTCCAGTTCCCAGAGTGCCGTATCTGTCCAGAACCTCATTTTTACACCATTTCAATAACTAACTTTTCTGTACCAGTGTGTACCTCAATAGCTACATACTGGCCGGGCCTCCACCCGAAAAGGTCGCGAGCCTGCGAAGGTAGATCAATTCGCAGGCCGCCGTTATTGTCCAATATCGGCTTAGCATATCTGAAAGGTTTTTTACCGTTCATGCTACCACCTTAATAGGTTTCAGACCTAATACAATTTCCCTAAAGTTTTTGTTACACAACTTATAGTAAACTCCCATGTAATAGCTTAGTCTAATTTAGTATATATGCTTATGGGTTATCTTCCCCCAGTGATCCGCTAAAGGTTTCTACGTATAGGAACCTGTTTGTCTTGAAAATTTGCATTATAGTTTTGTAGGCGTCCATAGCTTGCTGATACATTTTTTCCGCGTCTGGTTCCTGGCTCACGTCGTAAACGTCGCCACCGAACGGCGAGGCCATAATACTTAATGCGTCTACGGCTCGGGCTAATTGAAGCTTGTTAATATCTGGTTGCGATAAAATAACGTTTATCCTGTCAATTTGTAGCGCGACCACGCTAGGAAAATCTATCCTTTCTTTACTTTTGAAACTTGTTTGTTGTGGCATAAGACATAAATACGGCGCTACTAATTATATTTTATGGCAGGTGGAACCAAGCTAAACACTGTAGGTGTTGCCAAAGGTCTAGCGAAGGCCGCAATAAAAGACATGGAAGATAAGGAAATACCAAACGCGGAAGCAATAAAAATAGTATGTGCCGATCTGACTTTGTTACAGTCGCTTGTATTTTTACTGTTTGTTACCAAAGCATGGAGGCCGCTAAGTGGTGTGGTGGACGCTTTACTTCTTTCGTTTGCGTTGCTTTGGTGTATGCTTTCCGTATACAATTTAAGAAAGCTAGTCCTTGCGGCGAAAAACAGCTAAGTTCGGGAGGTTTAATTTTCCGAAGTTCTTTTCCAGAAGTTGCGCCGCGTGTTGTGTAATCGCCACTTGTGGAATCTGTGTTTTTTTGGCGAGGCGTCTTACTACTATATCAAAATCTTTATGATCCCTGCGGCTTATACTTTTTTTAGACATGAAATCACCCATACGCTACTTTTTCTATAACTTGTTTTACCTTCGCGAGCAACTGCGTACCAATCAACAAGCCGAATAGTAAACCGTAAATGAAAATTAACGCCACTAACAGAAGTGCATTAGAATTTGTAATTTGTAAACCATACGTGGCAGGAATCATAAGAAAACCCAAGTAAAGAAATACCGGCCGCCACTCATCAGTAACCTCTTTATTAGCTGAAAGCCAGAAAAAAACACATGAAAAAAGCGCGGACGCTATAACATCGTATCCCACAAAATTAATAAGATAAAGAAATATAAAAGCGTTGCCGGAGGCAACACTTTACCGACCGCGTACGTAGAAGTATCCTAGTATTAAGAATGTTATTATCACTACGACAATTATAGGGAGCCAGTCCCCGAAATCGCCTAGTGCGCCTGTCGTTGCGTCAAACGTTGCGTTTACTGTAGTGTTGTTGCTACCTAAGTTTTCCTTGATCTTTACGATCAGGTAAACGAACATAGCTACAAAGGCACCGGTTACACCGATAGACCAGGCCGCTCCGGAGAGGTCACCTAGTCCTGTTCCTTTTGCCATAAAGGCATTTAGTAAGTACGTATTTATGCGCTTGCCGGCAGGTGCTACCCCAATAAAATAGCATTATAGGGGGCGAATGGTGGAACCAGAACGCCCCCTATAATATGCCGCACTGACTCATTTAAGCTTTAGTGAATCCTATAAACATAGTGATACCTAAAACCACCGCAGGCAGACTAGCGAAGTATGGCGTTATTAATTCCATGTATAGAAGCAGAAGATTAAACAGGAACGCAATAAACGAACCGGCTACTATACCTGGTGTGTTGCCCCACCTGCTAGTGAGAATCGTTACAATTACTACGTAAAATACGAAGGACATACCGACACCGAAAAGTCCATTAGATAGATCATTTCCTAGCGAGAAGAAGCTAGTAAAGTCGTTTACGCCTGCCTGTGTTATGTTTGTCATGTTTGGATAGCTCATGCTTTAACACCCCTATACAATAATATTCCTAGTGCGATTATGAAGATAGTAAGAGCCGCCAAGAAGTAAGTATATACTTGTGGTGGAAGTTTCAAATAAGAAATACTGTCAAA
>Ga0180438_10007027_pt1 | contig 14933 bp, 10 predicted proteins | sample SS_ome_12_FD_132455 | JGI IMG/M metagenome (GOLD analysis project Ga0180438, IMG submission 132455) | Hypersaline lake sediment archaeal communities from the Salton Sea, California, USA - SS_3_D_2 metaG | ecosystem: Environmental > Aquatic > Non-marine Saline and Alkaline > Hypersaline >...
AATCCATGAATATTGCTTTTCTTTACTTCACAATATATATCAATAGGATTTTTTAAGGTAAAATTATAAGGTATTTTTTTTTGTTCCATAAGTTATATCTCATCCGAACCAGTTATTTTTATATTAAAAGCTCATATTTTTTCCGTTCATACTCGATTCTAATTACACGGAATATTAATTTTTATCTCTTATAATTTAATAAATCGTCTGATTTCTTACCGGTTTTTTACTTTAAATTTTACCAGAAAACTTCAAATATTCATTAATGCTTTTCTCTAATATGGTAGAAGCTCTTAAGGTCTGGGATTTAAGTGATTTTTATGACAGTATAGCTGATCCTAAAATAGAACAAGACATTCATAATTTATTAAAGTCTTCCGTAGCTTTTTATGAAACAATTAAAGGAAAACTTACTCAATCTTCGCTTACAGCCAATAAACTTAAAATTTGGTTTGACCAATACGAATCAATTACAGAAAAAATGTTTTATTTAGACACATTTTCTCAATTAATATACAGAGTTAGATCTTTAGATGATGAGGTAAAATCTTTTCGATCAAAAGTAGAAGAAATTGTAGTAAAAGTACAAGAAAATTTACTTTTTTTCTTTTTAGAACTCAATGAAATTAATGAAGAAAAATATAATGATTTAATAAAATCTAAAGTTTTAACCTCTTATTCTCATGCAATTCAGTTTAACAGACAACTAAAACCACATCAATTAACTGAAAAAGAAGAACAAATTATATTGATGAAAAATATAACTGGAGTAAACGGGTTTATAAAATTATATCGAGAAATAAAAAGTAATTTCACATACGAGTTTGTAGCTGATGGAGAATTGAAAGTATTGACTGCAGCTGAAATTTATTCATTTATCTATAATGAAGATAAAGAATTGCGTTATAGGGCTCTACAGAAATATCTGGAAAAATTTAAAGAAAATGATATGGTTTTTACCCACATTTTTAATAATATCTTAAAAGATTGGGACTTAGAATCAAAACGAAAAAATTTCAAAAGTCCAATTTCTCAAAGAAATCTTCAAAATGAGGTAAGTGATAAGTCTGTCGAGATTCTTGGTAAAGTAACTACAAATAGTTATCATATTGTTGAAAAATATTATAACCTCAAAAAAAAAATCTTGAATTTGTCAGAACTTCATATTTCAGATTTATATGCACCAACAGGAACAATAAGTAAAAAGTATACATATAATGAAGCAATTGACTTGATAAAAACAATTGATAACAAATTTTATCTAGGATTTGGAGAAATAATAGATTGTATGGATAAATTAAATCACATTGACGCACAACCAAGAAAAGGAAAAGATAGGGGAGCTTTTTGTTCTCATGGAAAACAAAAGTATTACCCATTTGTATTTGTAAACTATACGGGATATATGGATTCAATACTCACATTAGCTCATGAACTAGGACATGCTTTTCATGTTTATTACATTCAGCAAACTCAAAACTTTATAAATATAGATATATCCTTAGTAATTGCAGAAATTGCTTCAGTTTTTAACGAAATTCTTACTTTTGATTACTTAATGAATTGCGATTTGTCTAATGAAGAAAAAATCTCGTTATTATGCATTTTTATAGAAAACAATTTTGGAAAATCTCATCGACAAAATGCTTTTTATAATTTCGAAACAAAAATGCATGAATTGTTAGAACAAAAATTGCTCACAACTAAAGAAATTAAACAAAATTTTGTCGAAGAAATGAAGTTAATGTTTGGTAATTCAATTGTGAATGTTGAAGAAGATTATGCTGATTTCTGTTTTGTAGTATCTCATTTCCTAGAGGTTCCCTTTTATGTTTATGCGTATAATATGTCAAATCTATTAGTAATTTCAATCTATCAGCTTTACTTAGAACAAGGGGAGATTTTTGTACCAAAATATTTGAAATTACTTTCTCTTGGAAGTTCTCTCTCTCCTGAAGATATGCTTAAAGAAATAGGGATTGATTTGAATGATGAATCCTTTTGGGAAAAAGGGATTAAATACCTACAACTAAAAATTGATGAGCTTGAAACATTAATAGAAAAAAAATGAAATTTTCTCGGATTTCCTCTTTTTGATAGTGGTATTATAATCCGAGGGAAAATTCTTACTTTTTTAATATATTTCATTTACAATTATGTCTATTGGGGAATATTATTCCCGATTTCTTTTTATTATGTTTATATTCTTTTTAACTACACATTTTTAAATGGTTAATAAAAATGAAGAAATCTAACAAAATTTTAACACTTTTTATATTACTTCTTGGATCTATTTCGATTGGAATAACTAGTGGATTTTTAACTTCAATCTCTAATGAAGTATTAATAGATTATTTACCCATTGATGTTGGTCCAACATTAAGGAACACTGAATTACCAGTTAGAGCATCAAGTTCTCAAAAAGATTTTATAAATCTTTTACAAAGTTCACAAGAAACCTACTATAAAGTTGGAGATCACGTTGAATGGTTAGTTCTTGATGATTATACTGGAGATGTATTCCCATCATCATTCGAATTAAAAGCCATCGGCAATGTAGCGGAAGTTTGGTTACAAGATGATTTGAGTTATCCTGATAATCGAGATGACCCTATAATTACAGATGCACAACTTGAATACTTTTTGGATGAATTCGAGGATCAAATTTTTCCAATATGCGTTGATTATTTTGGAATACCTAATTTCCATGATGGATCAAATCCAGATTATTCTGGAGAATATAGTTATTTTGAACCAACTGGAAGGAATGTTATATTGATCTCAAACATCAGAGACGAAATGTACTATGATAATAAATATCCATATTATATTGTAGGATATTATTGGTCATATTTGGAAAGAATGCATGACAGAAACATAGTGACTATTGATGCTCATGATTGGGAAAATAGAATTGGAGATGATGCCGATAGGCCAAATCTTTATGAAGCTACTTTAGCCCATGAGTATCAACATTTAATTCATGACGACTACAATCCTTATGATGATGTTTTCATGAATGAAGGATGCTCAATGTATGCGGAACCTTTATGTGAATATCCCATTGACTGGGGCTCAATAAATAGTTTCTTGTTTACTCCAGATAATTCACTTACCGAATGGGGTGATCAAGGAGATATAAACATTTTAGCAGATTATGGTCAAGCCCTTCTTTGGACATATTATTTGAGTGATCATTATGGTGGGGCTGACTTAATTAGCTATTTTGTAAAAACGGGAATTCCTGGTGTTGCAGGTATCGAGAATGCATTAGCTCATTTTGGTTTCAATGCCAACTTTAACGAGATATATCTTAATTGGACAATTGCCAATCTGATTCACACAGATACAATCGGCGGAGGAAAATATAATTATATCTCTATAGATTTAGAATCAGAACATGCAATTCAAACTAGAATCTATAACGTAAAAAATGCAAATGTTCAACCAAAACAAGGTTCAGACTTCGGATTCACTAAAACAATATTGAACTATAATACACATCTCTCATTGTTAGGATCGTATGGTAGCGATTACATTATGTTCAGCAATTTGACAACCGATTGTTGGGGAGGCTCTAACCAGTTTGCTCTCAATTTCATATTCGATGGAGATAATAAAGCCGTCATGCCTAAATGGGAATTGGTGGATCAAGATGGAGATGGGGATTCAGAATGGTATTCAACGAGTGCTAAACCAGAATCAGATGTTTTATTATATCAATCTATCCCCTTACCTCCAGAGGGTGAAGTCATCCTATCATTTGATACTTTTTACCAAATTGAGCCTTTATGGGATTATGGATTTGTTCAGGTTTCTACAGATGGTGGGATAACATGGGTTTCACTTGCTAATGAATATACTACTGTAGAACATGATCCTGATGCTTATCCCGCAATTGTAGATTATCTCCCTGGTTTAACTAGTACGAGTGAAACTTGGATCAATATGAAATTTGATTTAACAGATTATATTGGTGAATCCTCAATAATGATTGGTTTTAGATATATGACAGATTGGGGTACTGAAGATCTAGGATGGTTTATAGACAATATTAAAATTAACGATGAGATAATTGATGATGCTGATGAATTGGTGACTTTCGAGGTTCCTGAAGATCCAGAAATTGATTTCATAGTAACCCTAATTGATGTTGTAGATACAGAAGGTTATGCGGACTATAATGTAATTGGAACCATGAATCTAGACGATATAACCGAAACTGGTTTAATGGAAATTACTAACTATATCTCAGAAAATGAAAATATACTCGTAATAGTTAGTCCATCGAAAGGGCCTGCTGATTATACTTTTGAGGTCACCCGAACATTAGTAAAATAAATTTCCAATAATTTTATCTAATTTTTTTTCTTTTACTTATTATTAGCTTTATCATAATCTTCTTAATTCTTGAAAAATGTTATAACCTTATTAGTTTAAGGGGTATCTAAATATGAAAGAAAATGAAAATCAGGGAAGGAATTTGTTCCCAACAAAGGTTCATACTACACCTTTAATAGCATTAGAAGTGATCATCTTAATAATATCGGTTGTAATTCCTCTACTTTTAGTAAATTTAAATCAATCAAGCAGTTGTCTTCACCATATAGAAGAGGAGGGTGGCACTTCATGGATCGTTGGCCGAGCTTTTGGTTTTACAACACTTACTTGGTTTATAATATCTTCCTTATATGGAATTAACACAAAAAAGCTTGCTCGTTATTTTAAATCCTACACTAAAGCACGAGATATACACTGTCTGAACGCAGGTATCACAATTGGAGTGTTTTTTATTCATTTTATAAGCCTATTATCTTCAGAGCCATGGGGCAACTTAATTTTTGATGGGGAATATAATCATCTCCCTTATTCTTTATTTATGACAAAATTATGGACCGGTGTTTTTTTTGGAATCATTATGTTTATGGTTTTTATAAGTACATTTTATTTTAGAGATATGAACCGAATGAAAAAGTTTGGCTTTAAAAACTTTATAAAAATTCACTATATTATGTTATCCTTATCAATAATCCTTGGAATTCATATTTTTTTAATTAATACCGAATTATTAGTAATGTTTTGGGGATAACTTATGAAAAAAGTAATTTTAATAATTTTATTAGGCTTCATTTTGACATCCATACTTACAATCATTTATACGATACAAATAAGCAGCACTTTTTCTAATTTTTCGGATGATAATGGAGGAAATGGAGATAATGATCATGATTCTTTTGACAATCAAGTAAATCTTAGGGATTCTTTAAATCCATCCAACAGCACCATTCATGGAAATAATCTATTGCTTCTTATTGAAATTCTAGTACCATTTGCTTCCTTTATAGAGAAGAAAAATAAGATAAATATGAGAAAGTGAAGTGAATTTACTCTCGCAAAAAAACACCCAAGTTCCTTGGAAACACTTCAAAATAATTGGCTAAATCACATATATGTAACTTCTCTTTCAATTCCATAGGAAGAGTATCTAAATTCTTTTCTCGAAGGAGCAAGGTAACTTCTTCTTCGTTAAACATTGGACCTGATTCAATCCAGTCTTTTACTTTCTTATTTGCGGGGCATACTTTTTGACAATAAAGGCATCCCACAAGACAATTATGCGATGATAGGTGAATCCAATCGGGAAAAGGAATGTTGCTTGGCTGTTCATTGTGGTATGTGAGGCATTTTTCTACTCGTAAAAGAAAACGATCAGTAGGGATTGCACCCGTAGGGCATTTATTAACACATGCATTACAGGTCTCACATATCTCCATCATTTCAAGTTCATGCCAATTATCTTCAATAGCAGGAAAATCAGAATAAAAAGTCATTAAACGATGAAAGCTTCCCATCCCTGGAACATATGTGATATTATTTCTTCCATATTTTGCTAATCCACTACGCACGGCTAGTGTTTTTTGAGGAATAATCGCGTAGTTTACATTATAACCTTCGGGAAATAGCAAACATTCTAAGAATTCTTTAGTATTATCCATGATTTCTCTACCAAATAGATATGTTGGGGGAATTAATAGAGAAATCTGTTTACCCTTCCAATCTAATTTAACTTCAAACTGAGGTGCTGGTTTTGCAAGTATAATAATAGAGTTAATGTTTTTAAATTCAGCCTTTGGTTCAAATTCAAAATATGCTTTATACATTTCATATAAAGGAGCATATATCAGATTTTTTTCATTATACCTTTTTATATCTTTTCTTAAATCAGGGATATGACTCGCAGAGATTATTGAAGCTTTATAGCCATTACTATTAAGACATTTATACAATCTTTTTAGAGTATTTTCTTCATCCATTTTTATTTTACCTTATGTGATCTATTAATACATGTCAATTTAATAGTACAAAGATTAGATAAGGAAAGTTTTATTGTTGTTTTACGAATATTTTTTAATTGTCTTTATAGAAGTAATATCATCATTTTTTTCTTAATGTCTCAAAAGTTCCATATCCCTCTTTAATTCCATCCATTTCAAAATCTCCAAATGATTGGATTAATATTGATTGATTTCCCTTATCATCAGTAAAAGGAACCGGAATTATTGGTCCAACTTCTGCTTTCAGAGAATGCAAGATCCCATCATTATCAATAATTTCCAAAATTGAACTAATTGGATATAATCCATCAGCCTCAAATTGTTGATCAATTATTTTAATTGCCTTTAGAGGGATGTTCTTACCATCCTTAAATAGAAATCCGCCAGTAGAAAGTCTTCCATCATCAGTAATTATTGCTGCAGGATTTATCGCTAAATTTTTATTAAACCAAATCACATAGTAAAACCAATTTCCTACTCCGGTCCAGTCTCTAACTCCATATGTATGATCTCGCTGACCCAAACAATTTTTAATAGAAAATTTCTCATTATCGAGCCTAAGATTACCATTAACTTCTCCTATTTGTTCCCAATGCTTGTCCCCAGACTTTTTTCCAATCTCTAAAGATTCAGGAGTCATATACTTGCTATATTCATAAGGCTCGTTTAATGGATTAAATTTTAAATTTATTTCAACAGGTTGCACGTATTGTATTAACTTCGGATTAACCTTCACATCAGGTAAATTTCGTGAATTTTTAACAAAGATCATATTCCCTTTAAAAGTATAATCCCAAGTTTTATCAAAATGCCATCCATGGCTCATTCCTTTCACTTTTAATCGATTAGTAAATTCTTTAAGCTTTATGGTTTGAAAATAACCTGCAGCAGAGCTGTCAGGTAAAAATAAGAAAAAGAATGTCATGGCTTCATTTTTATTGGGTTTAAATCCAATTCTTGACATGCCTCCCAATTTCTGGGTGTTATCATAAAATACAAAATAGTAACTTTCATTCCATTCTGGATGATTTGTGATGAGGTTATTATGTATTATTGGTTCCATTTTTCTCAAAAGGTATTATTATTTATGAATTTTTATTTCTCCATTAAATCCATTAAGGCTAACGAGCTGCCCGATCTTAAGAAGTTTACTTGCATTTTGAAGGTTTGTTACCGCAGGGATACCATATTCTCTTGCAATCACGGCTCCATGAGAAAGTACTCCGCCCGTTTCCGTGATTAATCCCCCAATTTTGGAAAAGACTGGTGTCCAGCCTGGATCAGTACGTGGAACCACAATGATTTCACCACTTTTGATGTCGGGAATTTCACTGATATCTTTTAAAATCCGTATTGTAGCGGTAACTATCCCTTGACTAGCAGGAGTCCCATAGAAAATGGTACTATTTGACTTATATTGCGATAAATCATCAAACTCCCGGTTATTTAAGATGAATTTAGGGGGGATTGTATCTTCATTAATCTTAAATTTTTTGTATCTATCATTAACTTCACGAAGAAGGATTTCTTTCTCATCTTTATCAAGTAAATCTTTAATAATTTTTCTTATTTCATCCTTTTGAAGGAAAAAGACTTCTTCTGGCGCATCTATTAGGCCTTGTGAGGTGAAAATTCTTCCAATCTCTAAGAAAAGCTTCCGATGGCGAGTGATCCATCTATCAAGATTAAATCGTTGATTTTCTCGAAAACTAATATACTTACGGCTATTTTTTAAAATACCGGAAAATAATTTCCATTTTATCATTCCTAATTTTTGATGTTTTATCTTAGATTGTACTAAATGTTCTACGTTTATTCTTCGATCTTTAGAGTATGATTTTTTTTCATCTTTTGTGGAATCCGTATCCTTAACTAAGGATTTTATAACATCAAAAATTAATGAGGGTGATTCATTCCAACGAGGATAATACGGTTCCCGTGTAAAACCTCTTTCTCCATAATTATTTAAGAACTCATTAAATTTAAGTTTGAATTTTTGAATATTTGTAGAAGGATTTCTTGTTAAAATATTTAAAATCTGGTTTGACTCATTTTGTAATATGATTTTCTTTAATTCATCAGAGGATTGGACCATTTTGACTAAATCATGTACTTTTTCATTAGTTTCCGTTAATTTATGTTTTAAACCAGATATTAATATGGGATATATACTCATCCCTTCATCCTTACCTAAAAATCGGTTAAGGAGATACTGAGTCATTAAGTTCATGCCAAGATTATGAACAGGTATACCGTACCTTACCAATCGAAAATGAGTTATCATTATTTTATCTAATTCCATTGCCAAAGATAGCAACGTTTTGGGATCGTTTTCGTTTGTAAGCGCTCGTAATTTCAAATCAAATTGGTCACAATAAGGATTAAAAACATCTTTAGTCCATTGCTCATATTTTTTTGCAGTTTTCGACATAGCACCATCAGGATCATGGAACATTATCCTTAATTCTGCTATGATACGTTTAGTTAACCTGAACGGAAGATTTCTCATTGTTTCTTTGCCATGAGAGCCTGTTCCTTCTGGAAAATAATGGAGCAAATCTTTATTTCTTAAAAATTTTGGTATTTCGAACTCAACCTTATTTTTCAAGACATTTAGATTAAAGTAAACATGAGCCTTATGCAGCAGTAATAATTGCTCATCCATCCTTTCGTAGCCCATAATACTATTTAGTTCAATATTTACCACCTTCGTCAAGTGGTCTCCGAGTAAATCAAAGAAGAGTGGCGTAGTATTATCATTCCAATAATCATCAGCATAACCTCTTGTCCATATAATATTGTCTTCTAATAAAATTTTCTTAAAGGTTGTGATAGGACGAGTTTGAAGAATATAGATTCTATTTTGCTCATCAATCGTCCATTCAATATCTTGAGGTTCATTTTCCCAATTTGATTCAATCGCTAATCCTAACTTCGCAATTTCAATCACTTCTTTGTCATCTAAAGAGGGACTCACTTTTAATTGATCCATATTTTCAACTTGATTTATCCCAATTTGATCTTCATTATTATTGGGGAATGATGCTTTAGATTTCGTACCTATTCTTCTATTTGCTATTTTTAATTGAGATCGTTTCTTTGCTTTTTTTCTTTCAATAATATATTGATCGGGATGTATCTCTCCTGAAACAACTGACTCACCCAATCCAAAATTTGATTCTATTAAAAGCTCGTCCGATTTAGCCGTTATGGGATTTGAAGTGAACATCACTCCCGATACCTTTGGATTAATCATTTCTTGAACAATTACTGCAAAATTAACGTTATCATGGGCTAATTTATTATTAATTCTATAAATAATCGCATGAGGTGTCCAAAATGAGCTAAAGCACTTCTTAATATGGTTGATTAACTGTTCTAAACCTTTAATGTTTAGATATGACTCGTATAAACCTGCGAAAGAAGCTGATGGGAGGTCCTCGGAGGCTGCAGATGAGCGCACTGCCACTCTCTGGTGCTTTAAATTTAAATAACACGATCTAATTGCTTGAATCATATGATCTGGAAAATTAGCATCTTCAATTACTCTTCGTATATTTTTAGAGATTGTATTTAGTTCTTGTTCCTCAGCATTGGGAATTTGTTGAATTTTATCATGCAAAAATTTGTTTAAATTATTGTCTCTTTTTAATATCTCATAAGCATTTGAAATAATAATAAATCCATCGGGGACCAAAAAATTATGCTTTATTAATCTTATTAGATTTGAAGCTTTATTCCCAACTTTATTCACATTCACTTCAGTTATTCTACTAAACGGTAGAACTAAGGACTCGCCATTTAAAGATGATTCCATAATTATAATGACTTTGTTAATAAATTCTTAATTATTGCCTTCTAATAATTCATCATTTAAAATTGTTTATATGCCATAAATAGAGTTTTTATAGAGTTAAGCCTAAGATAATATCTAAACGTAAATTCACTATGACTATTAAGGTATAACTATATATACTATGAGATCTAAAAATAAAACAGCTTAATTTTATCAAAAACTTTTTAAAACAATATATTAAAAATCGTTTTAAAAATAAAAAAAGAAAGAGTTTGTTCTTTATGGAAAAAGAGTATAATGAAAAAAATAAAAAAATAAAACTCAGCTTTTTGATTTGTGTTATTGTTGTCGTTTTTTCAGGATTAATGGCGTACGGATTTCAAACTAATTTTGGTACGATTGACGTTCAAGAGGTAGCAATAGCTCATACTGATGGAACAAAAATCGTAGGGAAATTATATCGCCCAATTGGGGTAGATGATACTAATCCCGCTCCTGGAATTCTTGGTATACATGGATACAATAACGATAAAGATGTTCAACGAGGGACTGCTTTAGAACTAGCACGAGCTGGATTTGTAGTTTTGACAATTGATCAGATCGGTCATGGTGATTCTGAAGGGGAGTTTGAAGCGAGTTTTTCGACTCAAATTCAAGGTGCCCGGAGCGCTTATATCTGGCTGGCAAGGCAATCGTTTGTTTATGGATATGCAATGGGGGTATATGGTCATTCGATGGGTTATGTATCTGCTTTTTATTTTCCACTATATGGTTTTCCTTCTGATGTAAATGCTCCTAATGCTTTTATTTTTGAAACATTTCCCCCAGCACTTCAAAATTTTTACGTGCATAGAAATGTGTTACATATATGGTCTGAATACGAAGAATGGTATACTGTTGACATGACACTAGTTGGACCATCAAATATCACTGCCGATATGACAGTGAGTCAAATTTATGAGCAAGGATTAATTGTTACGGGGTTGAATGCAGGATTAGGTTATCCCAATCCAGGTGAAGTAGATACAACTTACGGTGATTTCGCATTTGGTAATGCTTATCGTGAATATTATGTTAAAGGTACCACTCATCCCGGCGAAACTATGGATTTAGGTGTCAATCAAGAATCTGTGGCTTGGATGCTACAAGCTTTAAAGGGAGACAGTGAATCCGAAGCTTGGGAAACTGTTGCGACATTAGGTCAAACATATTTATACACAGAAGTCTTTAGCGGTGTAGCATTACTTTTTAGTTTTATATCTGTGTTGTTTTTGGTGCAAATTTTATTATCGAGTAAATTCTTTGCTGAAGTTAAGCAACCAATGCCTGAGAGAGTAGTCACCAAGAAGAAATTGAATTGGTGGATATACGCATCCATAAATACGGCGATTGCTGGTGTGTTTTTCATTTTGTTTACCAATGCGAGCAATGCGTGGAATTTTCCTACTAATGCCCCCATTTTAAGAATGGGAATGATCAATAATTGGCTAGGATTTTTCTTGACAACTGCGGCCGCAGCTATATTTCTGATTGGATTATGGTATTTCCTTTTTAACAGAAAAGAAAGAGGAAGTATTACTCCTTATGATCTTGGCATAACATATAGTAATGATAAATTAATGACAAATCTCAAAAATAAAGCCCATTGGCAAATATTTGGAAAGACAGTTTTACTTTCAGGAATTCTTTTTGGTTGGATGTATCTATTAGTAAGTATATTCCAATCAGCGTTCTTAATCGAATTTAGAATTTTCTGGGCTTTTGCGAAAACATTTACTATGGATAGATTTGTTCAATTCTTGCTATATCTTCCGATGTTCATTCCATTTTTCCTTGTAAATGGAGGAGTGTTACTATTTGGGCAGATACGCCAAGAAGAAGCTGGTTCCTCATTTAAAACCCATTTGATTTGGTGGTGTAAAATTATATATGCCACCCTAATCGGTCTACTAGTTGTACTTTTGATCCAATACCTCGGAGTAATGGTTTCTAATTATCCCTATGAAGGATTAGCTAATGCGCCAATAATGTACATTCAATTGATGAACGCAATCCCCTTTTACGCATTATTGTATTTTGTTATGATCTTCTTCTTCCGAAAAACAGGAAAAATTTATCTGGGAGCATTTTTTGGTGCAATTCTTACTGTATGGTTTTTATCAGTGGGAACGGTATTTGGCCTATCATTATAATTTTTTTTTTTTTCTTTATTTTTTTAAGGCTATTGCTGAATCAGGTAACACTTCATTTTGAAGCTTTGTAAAGGCATTTTGTGATGTAGAAAAGGTTTGTGCTCCATATTTTTCGACTAAATTCTTAAGTTCCTCATCAAAAATTCTTACATACACTTCGATGTTTGGGTATCTCAAGTCAAGTTTAGAAGCTAAATAAAGGGCCTCATCAAACTCAGTTTCCTTTCTCCAACATATAAAAACTTGGCTTACTTTTTCTAAATCAACGTGAGATTTTAAATCACTTAAAAAACAGGCAAATTCTTGAATAATATGAAGATTAGACCCAGCTATAAATTCGATACCATCATGCATATCATCAAATAAATAAACTTCACGATCTTGCTGTAATGAAATATGGTGAGCAATTCTATGGGTAAGCCTATCCCTTCCTATCACAACTGCATTCCCTTTTTTACCCTTTATCCATTCATTAATAACCTCCATCGCCCATTTTGAAGTAGAGAAGGCATAAGCATTTAATGGAGGCTGTTCAAGGTAATCTTGTACATGATCTTCAAATGCACGAACGTAAATCGGACAATCATCATTTAACTGGCGAATTTTTTCAGTGCAGATGATTGCAACCCGTGCATCATCGACATTGATAAATATTTCTTTAGCTTTTTTGATATTGGCATCATTAAGATTATATTGTTCAGTTGGATCGCCTATAACTACGGGATAACCAGAATTTACTAAATCTTCTACTAGTTCTTCATCATCTTCAATAACACAACATCTTTTTTTATCATTAATACAAAATTCTACAATTCTTTCAGAAAGATGCTGATATCCAATAACAACGGTATGATTCCTCCTATGTTTAGCTAAAATTCTGCTTGTAATTACAGGATTATACTTCTCGAGTAATTCACCCATAATGAATCCAAATACAATTACTTCTAATAGAATAGGCCATACTAATGTATAGAAATTTATAAAATCATTAGAGCTAATTGGCCTTCGGATTGTTAAAGAGTATAAAAATATAATCCATAAATTTTCACCCATCTGAGTCAGATAAAAGAATACAAAACCCGCAAACCAGAAGAAAATTAAGAAGATGAATTGTATTTTATATTGCTTAAGTTTAAGCTCAATATTAATTAAGAAATTAATGATACTCATATATAAAGATAAAATAAACATGTATAAAAATAGTATGATTGTTTATTAATTCATCTCTTCATATAACAATCACATTTCTTAATTTTCATTTTGCCCAATCCTGAATGACTTCCATAGCCCATCTAGACACCGAAAAAGGGAAAGCGTTCAATAAGGAGAATATAGGTTAGGAACCTTAATATTAAAAAACCAAGTATACAATAAAGTACTGTTTTTATTTTGTCTATATTCTCTCCAATTAAGAAGACTGCTTCATCCTTTTCTAATTGTTTCTTTAGAAGGTAAATTTTTTGACAATGAGAACATTTATAATACTGATAAAATTATTTTCTTTTATCAATCTTGTAATTTCAGTTTGGCAATTTGGACAAATGACTTTTCCATAAGAATTTTCTGAATTTAATCCTAAAGTATTATTCATGTCTTAAACAAAGATTTCAAATTTAATTTCTTTTTAGGAATAAGGAATATTAAAACTTAATGATCAGAATTGATTATATAAATAATGTTCACTAGGAGGAGCATTATAGTACACCAATCAGATTTTAAACAGACATCGCATAGAATGTGAAGATAATTATATCTGGAAGAAAGTGAATAAACCAAGCCCAGAAAAATCCTTTAGTTTCCAAAAGACTTTTGCCTAAAAACCAACCCAAAAATGCTGAAAGCGCGACACCTAATATCCCATTAGGTATTCCATAATAGTGCCCAAGACCAAAATATATTGTTGTGATTAAAAGTGCTTGTTGTTTGCCAATTTTGGTCCAAAGCTCTGAAATCGGAGCAGCACGTAACGTAAATTCCTCATTAAATGCATTAATCGCAGCAATAAGCACCGCTACGGGAATTAGAGGTATTGTATTTATAAAAGTCTCAAACGTAGTGGGAGACGTGAAAATTAAAAATGTAAAGGTGCCAATAGAAAATATCGCAGCAAAAATCGAACCAATTTTTGTCCATGGTTCGGGTTCTTTCATACCAAGAAGTTTTGATGGCTCAACTAAAGCTTTAATTTTACCTTTAACAAGGAAAAAATCCTGTCTTTTCCTACCTATTATTAATAGATAGGAAAGCAATACAATCGCAGGTAATAACCGCAAGATATGAGTTAGTATTGCGGATAATGCCCATGGAATTGAAGCCATCCATATAGTCCAAGTTGAGGAATCACGGATAAGTGGTATTAATCCCCATTGCCATCCACCTCCAAAACCAAGAAAGAATATAATTACTAAGATTATGAGAAATTGCCGTAAGGGTTTTAAGTTCCTTATTATAGATGTAAGAAAGAGCAGAATAATTAAACTTATTGCGATTAACCAAGGCCACCAGAATGGTTCCCCAAAACCAAATTCTCTCCACAATATAAGAGAAAGTGAACTAGCTAATAACATTGCAATCCAAGCGATTATAATAATGTTTCTATTTTGTTTCTTG
>Ga0180438_10007028_pt1 | contig 14932 bp, 12 predicted proteins | sample SS_ome_12_FD_132455 | JGI IMG/M metagenome (GOLD analysis project Ga0180438, IMG submission 132455) | Hypersaline lake sediment archaeal communities from the Salton Sea, California, USA - SS_3_D_2 metaG | ecosystem: Environmental > Aquatic > Non-marine Saline and Alkaline > Hypersaline >...
CGGAGCATCCCCGCTGGTCGGGTTCCCTGAGAAGTTCGCATTCGGCGGCTGCGGGCCACTGATGTACTCGTCCGCACCCATATCCCACAGACCATTGTCCGGTCGGGAGTCGCCGTCCATGTCATGGTCCGGCACGCTCGCCGAGGAGCCGGCGTCGATCGCGGGGGAAGTCGACTGCAGGTGGAAGTCAGAGCTCCCTGGGTTGACGAACTGCGGATCACCCTCAATGTAGTCGGTTCCATAGACCTCGCTCGGTCCGTCGAAAAGGTTGTGGTCGATCGTCCCTGGGTTCGTTACATCGTTCTCGGGGTAGATCCCGTCGGAGTCGTTCTGGCTGAAGATGTTGTTCCGGATCACCACGTTGACGGCTTCCGGATTCATGTGCCAGACGCCGCACCCAAAGCTGCCGCTGCCATTATCGTAACAGGTATTGTTGACAATGTAGACGCCATCCATCGGGTGAGGATAGCCATTGTCCCAGTCGCCGATGCAGACGCCAGCGTGCGTGTTATGGTACAAGACATTGTTGCTAATCGTGATGTTGCTGAGCTGCTTGCCGCGCTCGCAGGCCATCGCGAAGCCATAGTACACGCAGTCGTGGACGACGTTGCTGTCGTACGTGACGTTGTACGTGTCTTGATCCCACGCGTCGCAGTACAAACCGAGTCGGTTGATGTCGTGGACGTAGTTGCCCTTGACAAGGATGTCGTGAGCGCCTTCCTTGATGTCGATTCCCTCGCCACCGTTGGTGCCGGGGCCGCTGTGGTGAATGTGGTTGTTCAGGATCTGAACCTCGTAGCAGCCGTTCGCTACCGAGATGCACTCCTGCCACAAGTCGTTCACCGCCAGCTCGACTTCGTTGCCTTCGACGATAACGTGATGGGCGTTGGTCCAACAACCAATGCCTGAGGCCTGGGTGTTGTAGGTATAGTTATCGCGGACTTCGACGTAGCCTGAATCGAAGACCATGACGCCGAATCCGTCGGTGGAGTTCTTCAACTGGAAGCCGATGATCTTGATGTAGCTCTTGCCGTTGACCGTGAAGATGCCTTCGTAGTAGCTGGGATAGGTGATGCCGTTACAGTCGACGATGACCGTATCACCGGGATAGGCCTCATATGTGATGTAGTTGCCGGCCGAGCCGGAATTCGCGGGCACGACTTGCTCGGTGTAAGTCCCTGCCTTGACGTAGACCGTGTCGCCGGCCGTCAGCGTGCTGGCAGCCTTTGAAATAGTCAACCACGGCGATGCTTCCGTGCCGGGGTTGCTGTCACTACCATTCTTCGCGACATAATATGTCGTCGCGCTGGCGATGCCGCCCATGACGAACGCCATGAGACACAGCACCAATAGGGTACAACTCAAGAGACGCAACTGCTTCATGTAATTATCCCCTCATAAATTTGAGACTCTATTTGTTAGGCGAAAACTAACCCTTCCGAAATTGCATGACGCTGTCTGTGATTCCATTGCGCTCATGCGCCGTCCCGCGGAACCGGCTCCGGAAGCATCCGCTCTGACTCGATCACCTCCCTTCCACCGCTAGCAATCGCCAAATGATAACTCAACACACCGATCGGGGTGGACCCGATACCGTGTGGGTTACACCTAGATTTTATTGCCAACCAATAATAGCAGATCGCAACGGATCATTCTTGTCCCAGAGGACGGTGAATCAGCCCGGAATGGCGGTTTTCATTCAGTATGAACAGCATGAACAAATGCGGGCATCAATCGGCATCGAAAACTGACCCGCATAGGTGGGCTAATAATCGGAGTGATAGAACCGACTCGCTGCGATCGACCTCGCCGCCGTCGCGCGCTTGCCGAGCCCAGCTGGCGCAACCGCCTACTGACGATGTCGGTCTTTCTCAACATCTCCTCACGTGCAAACAAGGAAGTTTTGCCCCTCAGCATAATCAGACGCCGTGCGTGGGAGGTGCAACCCGCGCAGAGTTCCGCTGAGGGGTGCGGTAATCCCCAGCTTGCCGCACCTCATGACGGGCGCAGGTTCCGGAACCCCCTCTTCCGGCCTGCGCCCCTTCTCATCCATAGTCCGCACTCTCCCTTCGCTCACACGAGCAGCCGTCTAATCAATGGCTCGACCAACCTCGAAGGCATAGATGTGCAGAGAAATTCCGGGGTCGATCTAGACGCCGAACAGCATGTGAAGTTAGAGGAAGGCTAAGGTATAACTTCTGTGGGCGAGCGTGGCGGCGCGTCCCGCCCACCACCCGAGGGTTTCAGCTGATGAATCGCGTTGGAGGAAGGGATCGGGATGGTACAGACAGTGCTAATAGTCGACGATCATGAGCCAACCGTAAACTTAATTCGAGATGCGCTGACTTCGCACGGATACGCTGTGATCTCAGCGAAGAATGGTGCAGAATGCTTGGTAGCAGTCGACAACGAATGGCCCGACCTTATCATATTGGATGTCAATCTCCCAATCCTGAACGGTTTTGATGTGCTGCGCATGCTGCGCTGCGATCTAAACGAGAAGGAACTGCCTGTTGTAATGCTGAGCGGGCGGGGGCATTTCTCGGACGTACGGACGGGATACAAGGACGGTGCCGATATTTATCTGACGAAGCCTGTGAGGGTTGGCGCGCTGATCGCCGCAGTCAGGTGGCTCACGCGGGAGCGGTGCGAAGAGGACAGCGATTCATCCCCTACACACAACCCTGCACCTAAAGAGAGAGAATTACTGGGGAACATTATCGGCCGAGATTGATGGCTCGATGTGTTGATTCCCAGCGCCGCTGACCTGCCTGTCCGAAGTGAATAGGGCGCGTTCAGTAGCTGATGGCGGCATCAGGATGAGTCCCACGCGGAGTTTCATGCTGCGCTTCAGAGATACATTTACTCCGTCGATGACGGAACGAGAGGCACGGGCATGGAAAAACGGGTGCTTGTTGTTGATGACCATCCAGCGATGCTGGGGTTGATAGCAGATGCCCTCGGCCGGACTGGGTATACCGTGATCACAGCCGAGAACGGGCGCGATGGCCTTACTGCAGCGGCAGAGAAAAAGCCGGATTTGGTAATCCTCGACTTGTCGATGCCGTTGATGACCGGCCTCCAAGTATTGAGAGCACTTCGCAGCAAGCTGGAAACAGAACTGCTCCCCGTGATTGTACTGACTGGCAAAGAAACCCACGCGGATGCGCTGGATAGTTGGATGGGCGGTGCAGATCGATTCCTCACAAAACCGTGCAGCATAGCAGAGCTGATTGAAACAATTGAGGATATTCTGGCAGCCCCCATCCACCACTGAGGGAACCATTCGGCCGAGCGCAATCTCCGGACAGGCCACTGCGAGAGCCGCGGGTAGGAGGTTTCCTTCTCTGATTCAAAACCCGCGGCTCTACAGCTGCGATGGTGCTCCCATCTCCTATGCCACACCCTAGGCTAGTCGTCTATCACCATCTCAACGGGGGCGATGGCGATGGCGACGAGCGCGGAATCCAGGAAGCCAAGGGATGGATGGGCGCGGCGCGGGTCGGCGACCGGTGACCCGGACGTAAATATTCTGGGCAGTTTCGCGATCTACGGCGAGTTGAGTCTGGCCTATTTGAAAGACAATTGAAGGAGCCTTCTGGATCAAAGCGATTGGGCTGCCGGGTAGGACTCCCATGGCGAGCATGCGTTGCATCATCTCGCGACGCTGACCGTGGACATATGCGACAACGCCGGCCTGGCCGGGTTGAAGCTCGGCGAGGGCTGAAACGACTTTCTCAGCGGCTCGGGCGCCAGCACGGCAACATTCTCCGGGCGGGATGGGGCTGCCGTGCGGGCAGACTTTGGGATGTCCTAGAAGAGTGCAGATTTGATCGTCAATTCCGCGGCGCAGAACGTGCTCGAACTGGCAGGCGGCCTCAGTGGCCTGGACAGTACCTAAGTCGAAAACATCGGTGAGGAGTCGTTCGGCGAGACGCTCGCGGCGGACGATAGAGCGGGCCTCTTTTCTGCCGGTTTCGGTGAGCGAGAGTTCGTCACCGCTCCGCTCGACGAAATCGAGTTCGAGGAGCTGGGCGACGGCGTGATCGCGATCCTCGACTTCCAGTTCGCTAACAGGACAGGAGGGATCGTCCTCTTCTTCGCTGGCCACCCAAAGGCGGGCTAGTACTTCTTCGGCATTGTCAGATAGCTGAATTTCGGGCATTAGAGCTGCACCTGCAAGGTTGTGAGAATGATATTGAGGAGATAGCCGACGCCAAGGGCAAACGGCAGAATGATGGCGCCGACGGCGAAGGCCATTCGCCAGCCGCGCTCCCTGATCATGACGAGGAACTGGGCCACGCACGGGACGAACAGGGTGATCGTGACCATAGCCACGACAAGGGGAATGCCGGAAACAATGCCCGCGCCGTGGACATCGAAGATACGGGCAGCGCCGTAATCTCGCCGCAGGAAACCGAAAAGGAATGCGTCGGCCGCGGTATCGGGCAGGCCGATGAGATGGACGGCGGGCCGCAGAGCGAGGATGAGGACGTCGAACACTTCGACGAGCTGGCCCACCCAGATGAGCACGCTGGCTAGGAGGAAGACGGGGATAACCTCCGCCGCATACCATTTTAGTCGAGAGAAAGTCTTGATGCCGATATTGCGAAGAGAAGGGCGCCGGATTGGAGGGATTTCGAGATAGAAGCACGGAGATTCACCCGGGACGAGGCGCGCGGCGAGGGCGCCGGACAGGAGAAAGACGCCGCCGACAACGATGCTCCAGATAGCGAGGCCGAGCGGAATGCCAGAGAGCAGTCCGAGGATGACGCCGAGTTGAGCGGAGCACGGGATAGCGAGAGCGAGGAGAAAAGTAGCGATGATTCGCTCGCGCCGGGTTTCGAGCACTCGGGTGACAATGGTCGCCATGGTGCCGCATCCCAGGCCGAGGACGATAGGGATAACGGCGCGACCGGACAGGCCGATGCGCTTAAAGAGACGATCCACAAGCATGGCGAGGCGCGGAAGATACCCGCTGTCTTCGAGCACAGCGAAGACCAAGAAGAAAGCCCCCACAAGGGGAAGCACGATGGCAATGGCGTAGCGAAGTCCGAGGGTGATGAGGCCGTACTCCCCGACGAAGAGTTCCGCGATGGTCGGCGGGAGAAGCTTATTTATAAGTGCTTCGCTGGCGGGGTTGATATAGCGGACGAAGAGATGCTGATCGAGGGCATCGACGAAGACTCCCGCTCCGAGCCGGCCGACGATGAGATAAAGGCCAACGTAAAGGACAGCTACGAGGATCGGAATGCCCGCAACCGGGTGCATAGTGAGGGCGCCGATGAGCTGGCGAAAGTCGGGTCGGGTTCGAACGGTAACCGGGGTGAGAGATCGCTGTACGATCTGATCGGCTGCCTCTTGGCGGGCGATGGCGATGGGGTAGCCGAGCGGATCGCTATAGAGCCCTTCCGTCTCCCGAACCACTCGCTCTATGGGCACAACAGCATCGGGGTCGAGTTGCTGGACCTTCTCCCAAGCGCTGGAGTCTCGCTGGAGAAGGAGCAAGCTGAAGGCGCGTGAGGCGATACCATACTCTCGAGTAAAAAAGGAACCAATCTGCGCGATGGCCGATTCTATCGGTCCGGGGTATTGGACGCGGAAGCCAGACCGGTCCGGCATTCCGTCGGCGAGAAGCCCTCGGAGTTTCTCCATTCCGATACCAAGTGTTGCGGCGGTCGTGACAGCGGGAAGGTCGAGATCTTCCGAGAGACAGTCGGCATTGATCGTGTGTCCGGAGCGCTCGACTTCGTCGATGATGTTGACATCGAGAGCGAGGGGCATTCCAGCCTCGATGAGTTGAAATGTCATTGGGAGCATGCGGCGGAGGTTCTTCGCATCGACCACGTGAAGGACGAGGTCGACGGGTTCGTCCATGAGGAGTTGCTGCGTGACGCGCTCATCCTCAGAGATCGGCGCGAGGGAGTACGCGCCGGGACTGTCGAGGACATCGATCCGAGTGTCGCCGATGCGGGTTTGACCGCGGGACACTTCGACGGTCGTGCCAGGATAGTTTGAGACGACGGCGTAGGTCCCAGTGAGCTCGTTGAAGATAACACTCTTGCCAACATTTGGGGGGCCAACGAGCATCATCTTTCGTTCGATCAGCGGGGCGACCGCAGGACAAGTTTCGCAGCGATAACCGAGTCGCGCAGTGATCGCGTTTTTTAGGAATTCAATGGCGCGGATTTTCACTTCCTCTTGCGCTTCCTGACCTTCGTAACGCGGATAGTCGCGGCGAGATCGCGGCTGATAGTGCACTGCTCTCCGTCGACATCCATCACCACCGCTCCACCTCCGGGTTCTCGGCCGGTAATGGTCAGCTGGGTCTGTGGGGTGAGCTTGCGTTCTGCGAGATATCGAATGACTTCGGGGGATTCATCTTCGAGCTGCGCAATGATAACAGGATGACCGATGGGTGCGTCGATAAGAGCGATGGTACGGTTACGCGAACTCGCATTGATCGGATTCCCATGGGGACAGGCCTCGGGATCGCCAAGTGCTTGGGCAAGGCGACTCTCAACACCGGGGGAGAGGGCATGCTCGAGGCGACAGGCTTCGTTGTGCACCTGGTCGATGGGGACCCCAATGACATCTACGAGAAGCCGCTCGGCGAGGCGATGCCGACGGATAAGGGAACGGGCGCGGCGCTTCCCCTCCGCGGTCAGTGAGATTCTGCCGTACCGCTTGTAGGAAACGAGACCGAGGTCGGCAAGCCGTTTCATCATACCGGTAACAGAAGCGGGCCTCACTTTGAGATGGCCGGCCAGACGCGACGTAGTAGGAGCATCATCGTCACCCGAAAGACGGTGGATAGCCTCGATATACTCCTCGACTGCGCTAGTCAGAGCCTCGGTATCCGCCATGCCGTTCCCTTTAGGTCTAACGTCAAATATTTTTAGGAATGCCTAAAAAGTATACCATGCTTACGTGGTTTTCTCAAGGGGAATCAGGATAACCGTAGGTATGACTGTTTAGTGTGGGTATAGCGGTGTAATCAGGCCGAGTGGTCATCCTTAGGCGAAGCCGAAGTATCGCGTCGTTGCCGTTCCTACCCCAAACCACAGTAGGCATTGCTTCGCGCTGAGCGCTCGCTCAGAATGACGTTTGGCGCGTCAGCCCACTCTTGGCGGTCACACCCCTAACCATTCAGACATTGACGACGGCAACCACTGGAGGTACAATCCATCCTAGTGAAAGTCTTCACAGAGCCCGTAGCATGCGATTTGCCTTGCGGGCACAGAGGATACACCTTTGCCTGAGACCCATGGCAAAGTGCCTGAGCCGACTCTTTCCCGTTTGAGTCTCTATCTACGATGTCTCCGCCGGCTTGTGAAGGATGGCCTTCGCACCATCTCTTCCGCCGAGATGGCCCAGCGTTGTGGAATCGCTGCCGTCCAGATCCGAAAAGACTTGTCCTATTTCGGGGAATTCGGCCGTCCGGGCATTGGATATGATGTACATCACCTGCTGGCGCGTCTCACCGAGATTATGAACCTCGACCGCCAGCAAAGAGTTATCATCATCGGCGCTGGCAACCTCGGCTCCGCCCTCGCCGGCTACTCTGGATTCGTCCTCTCTCCCTTCCGTATCGTGGGTATCTTCGACAACAACTACAGCAAGATCGGTCGCCAACTTTGGGATCTCGACATCGTCGACGTCAACGAGCTTCCCGAGTTAAACAAAGAACTCAAGGCGAACATAGGCATTTTGGCGGTACCGGCTGACGCCGCGCAGGAAGCCGCCGATCTCCTCGTCAGGGTCGGCATCCGCGCCATTCTGAACTTTGCCCCGTGCATGATAGAGGTTCCCTCCGGCGTTTCGGTCCGAAATGTCGACCTCAGCCGGGAGCTAGAAGTCCTCTCCTATCACATCGACCGGGTACCAGGGGCTGCGTCCGACCTTCCGAGCGACGGCGAATAGCTGAGTTCCCGGCACCATCTTTACCCCAAGCGGCCGACATGAGAGACCAATGTTTGAAGCAGGGATACGAGAAATCTATTTAAGGAGGAGAGCTAAAGAACGAGCGACTTCAGGCGGCGTTTCGCTGAGGCATACTCGATCCGCCATCTTGCCAGGTCTGGCTGAAACCGAAAGCGGCTTACCGTACTTCCTACTCCTTCCACCTGAAGACGATGTGGATGGGAGCGCGGCCTCGGACGACATGCCCGCCGTCGCAATTAAGAGCAGTATGAACCGGCAGAGTCTTCTGAATGAAGTCCGCCAGCCGCCATATATCGGATTTGCCTTGAACGATAAAGACGTAGTCATGGCTCATAGCGAGCGCCATACGATCTGTGACTCGGTTCATGAACCTCGTCGAAAACCCGTCTCGATGGAGCACCGGCGCGAGTCGTTGGCCGAGAGCCAAAGCCGTGACACCGGGCGCGCCCTTGAATAGACCGTAGTCTCCCGAGAGGTCCATCTGGCCGTCTTCCAAGATGGCGAAGAACCATCGCCCCGTCTTTGCGCCGGAGAGAATGGCCCCTTCACTCTGGTAGAAATCGGCCAATGCCATCGACTGAGGGCTATGGAAAGCTCCGGTGCACACCGCCACCCCGCCGAGGCGCTCTTTTGCCTCTTCCTTCGTCTCGCCGTTCTGGTTATAGGCGACCACTGCTTCCATATGCTCACAACGGGGCAATTGAATCACTCGGAACGTGCGCCCCTTATGTGTGGTCAGCCACACCTTGACCATATGCCGAGGGTGGTGCGGCGTATCGGAATGCTTTTGAGAAGAGACGTCTGGGAGGGTGGAAGAATGCATTGATGCGGCCAACCCAGAGGATGTCGCCGGTGACCCCAGAGAGGATAGCAGCACGAACCCGACAAGCCATATCACCCGGCAATTCCGGCGCATAGTCATCTTCCCATATCTGTTGACGATTCCCACCTTACCTATTCCAGATTTCGTGCCTCTACAGAATACTCGAACCGTTGCCGCGTCACACCTCCTACTTCGATTCTACCCACTATCGTAGCTTAACAATAATTTGTCGATTGGCTTGGAGACGCTTAACTGAAGGGAGTATAAGCGCATGAAATCGCTTGACACCGACAGCAGATCGAGCATGAAGAGTCGTTCCCAATGTGTCTCCAGCAGTACATACCACCCCCCGGAAATGGATCGAAACACCTCTGAGGCCTGGCGCATCGACTAACCTATGAGTATAATGCTGGACAATCAACTCAGGAGGAACTCGATGGAGGTCGACGCGTCCTGGCTCGTAATCACCAAGATTTACTCTGTCGTGATGATAATCGCCACCGTTGTCATCGCCGCAGGTCTCGTGTTCCTCGGAGTGAAGCTGTCACGGCTCTTGAACAAGCTCCACCGCGGCGTTGATTCCGTAGTTCGCCAGGCAGAGGAAACTGCCGACAAGGTGGGTCAGACGGCGCGGCATATCTCCGAGCGCGCGGAGCGAAGCGCAGCCGCTGCAGAAGAAAAGGTCGAGCGCGCGACTTCTCACCTCGAGGCAGCGGCCGAGTCGATCCAGCGTACCATCGCCGGGCCTGCCGGAACGGTGGCGGCCTTGCTCGCTGGTCTGGGTAAGGGGCTCAAAGGGGATGGCGATGATTGAGGCTACGGGGTAGCGCACGCGCTCGTTACTGCCGGGATGCGCACTTTTGGGAGATTTCGGCATGCAGCCAGATCGAACATGGTTCGTGATCACTGAGATATATGCTCTCATCGCGACTATATCGCTTGTTGTTATCGTCGCTGGAGCAGCGTATCTTTTCCTGAAAGTCAAGGGAATTGTCAGGCAGACGAAACGTCGTCAGCAAGCACTGGTGCAGCAGTCGAAAGACATAATCTCGGATATTCGCGATCGAGGTCGACGTATTGCCTCCCGCGGACGCCGTATCGGAGAGATTGCAGAAGCCAGTGCCGGGCGCATCGCTGAAACGATGCATATCGAGTCCCCATCTGCTGAATCCGGCGCTTCGACGCGTCTTGGACCTCTCCATCTTCTCACCGACTGGCTTGCCTCGCGCCGTAGGCCTACTCCATCGGCTTGAGGAGAAGTTGGTTCCGTTGGGGTGGAGACTTCACGCCCGCAGTGGCTCGTGAAGTCTTGTCGTTGAATCGTTTGTGACCTCCCGAACATCCTCACTCAGGCTCCCTCCTTCGGCGGCCGGGATGCAGGCGGCGATCACAGCTCGGCCGTTTTCTTCCCACGGTAAAGACGAAATCATGGAATATCGATCCTTGGCGAGTACAAGATTTGTGCCGGCGGCCATAGCAGCCCGGAGCCAGCGTGGGAGGTTTGCTCAACATGGTTCGGTCTGCTATGGTCGTCGGCGCATGGCCGCCGAGCGTTGGAACGCGGCGGCGTGTGGAGAGCGTCGGATCGTGGCGTTCCACAGATGGTGGGGAGAATAGAACTGGCTGTCAGCGACGCCCGCTAGTTGTATTACTCCTCATTCTCGGCACACTTCTTCTCTTCGGCGCACAGGCTTTCGCAGCCCCCGTGGTATGGGTTGAGCCGAGTCTGTCTCGCGTCGCCCCGGATGATTCTGCCAAGAGCACGACAGACATCCATCTCTACTGCGCAAAAGGTGAATTCGAATCCTTTCAGATCATCGTTCGCGCCCCGGACGGTGGTCTTACCAACGTCAACGTCCTCGCTCCCGACCTAACCGGGCCGGAATTCACCCTCTATCGAGAACACTACGTCTATCTCTCCCAAGGAACGACAGACTGGGCGACAAATCAAAACAAACCGCTGGGGCCAGGATGGTACCCGGACGGGCTGATTCCCTTCGTCGATCCCGCCACCGGCAGTGATCTTACCGGCGCGGCTCTCGACGCAGTTCCCTTCAGCCTGACGGCGGGGAAGAACCAGCCCATTTGGATTGACGTGTACGTGCCAAGGCACGTTGCGGCTGGAAATTATAGCGGCACCTTTACGGTGACGAGCGATCAGGGCAGCGCCACCGTAACGCTCAACCTCACCGTTTGGGATTTTGCTCTGCCGGAGAAACCGGCGCTCGAATCAGCGATTCTCCTCTGGACGACTAGAAATCAACTCCAACCTGAGCAAGAACTCTTGCGCAATCGTCTCATGCCGGCCTTCATCAATGCCGGCCATGCCTCTGATCTCGTAGACCGCGGACTCGGAGCTGTCAGCATCGGCTTCTGGAGCGGGGCCGACGGGTCGACTTGCACCGCCTCAAATCCGGCCCCTACCCCCAGCCAGGTCGCCGCAGCCGCCGGCGCCTATCCCGCCGGGTTGCACCTCTACGCCTACACCGCTGACGAGATCAGCCACTGTTCGAGTCTTCTGCCAACCATGCAGCAGTACGCCGATGCGCTTCATTCAGCCGGCGTCGATCAGCTCATCACCATGCCCCCGAGGACGGACTGGGCCGGCGTCGTCGACATCTGGGTCGAGCTGCCGAAGCAATATGTTGCCTCAGATGTCCAGAATGCCATCGGCCGAGGGGAAGTTGTCTGGAGCTATAACTGCCTCGTCCAGGACAATTACTCTCCCAAGTGGGAAATCGACTTCGCCCCTATCAACTACCGGATTCAACCCGGCTTCATCAACCAGAGCCTCAAGATGACAGGGTTGCTCTACTGGCGCGCCGACTACTGGACTGCGGATCCATGGAACGACGTGAGCCGGTATTCAGATAGCTACCCGGGAGAAGGTCTTCTCGTCTATCCCGCGGAGCAAGTCGGCATTCAAGGCGTCATGCCTTCGATGCGTCTGAAATGGCTCCGAGATGGCGTGGATGACTACGACTATGTGCAGATTCTGAAGGAGAATGGCGAGGCGGGCTGGGCGTTGAGCATCGCGCAGAGCATAGGCCCCGACTGGACCAACTGGACTCGCGAAACTAATGCGCTTGAGACGGCACGGCAGCAACTCGGCGACAAGATCCACGGACTGAGCGCTCCCCACGCGCTGTCGGTCAGCGCGATCGCTTCACCGAGCACGGTTCCGTCTGCTGGACAGACGCAACTCAGCGCAACCGCAACCGACAGCTTTGGCCACGCCATCGCCTCCTGGTCTTGGTCGGACGGCGGCGCGGGCGGCCTGTTCTCACCTTCGGCCCAAGTCCAGAACCCAACCTATCATGCCCCCGCAAACGAAACCGGCTCTGACATCACAATCCAGCTGATAGTAGTAGCAACATGCGATGGCGACCCCAGTGTTAGCACGAGCGCAACTACGAACCTGACTGTAGAGCCAACACCACATACGCTGTCGGTGACGGCGTTGGCTGATCCGACCTCCGTAGAATCCAGCGGGGCAGTGTCCCTGAGCGCTGTGGCGACCGATAGCCTCGATCATGGAATCGCTGCTTGGTCCTGGTCAGACGGAGGGGCGGGAGGGAGCTTTTCGCCCTCAGCCTCCGTACAGAGCCCAACCTATACGGCGCCGGCCAATATGGGTGACGATCCAAGGGAAATCGCGCTGACCGTCACCGCGGTTTGTAATGGCTCAACGCCAGCGAGCGCCACGGATACAACAGTTATTCGGGTGAATCCGATCAATCACCACCTCATCGTGACCGCGACAGCCACACCTGAAACAGTCGCCTCTGGCGGCACCACTTCGCTCTCCGCCATCGCCGAGGATAGCCACGGCCATACCATCGCCGCCTGGTATTGGAGCGACGGAGCAGCGGGCGGGGCCTTCTCTCCATCGGCGAATGTCAAAGATCCAATGTATGTGGCGCCTGAAAACACCTCTGATAGCGCGCTGACTGTGCAGCTCACAGTATCCGCGGTATGTACCGGCCCCATGCCCCTGACCGCCAGTTCTGGGGTGAGTATCATCGTTCAGCCCGTCGTTCCCACCCTCACGGTCACGGCCGAGCCGCCCTCACCATCGACCGTGGGGTCTGAGGAAACCGCCGAACTCTCCGCCGTAGTAGAAGGAATATTAGAGGAAGACATAATTATCTGGCAGTGGGACGACGCAGATGCGGACGGGGTTTTCATGCCATCGGCCGCCGTACGCAACCCTCACTATCGAGCCCCACGCAATTCCAGCGGCCAGCAGATGTCTGTCAATCTGACGGTACAGGCTACTCGTGAGGGGATCGTTGCTGCAACCGACACCGATACGACCGAACTCATCGTACAGCCTGCGGAGCATACCCTTACCGTGAGCGCTGGCGTCGAACCGTCGGTTGTTTCGTGGAAGGGTAGAGCTCAATTGGCGGCCCGCGCGGATGATACACTCGGACACGCAATCGCCGAATGGCATTGGTCTGACGGTGGGGCAGGCGGGACCTTCTTGCCGTCACACACCGTGCAGTATCCAACGTATCGCGTGGAACCCAATACAACCGTCGGCGATAACATCGTCGTACTGACCGTTACAGCGATATGTGACTGTGTCGATTCCCTTTCAGCGACCGGATATGCAATCCTTCGAGTCGAGCCCAAGCCAAACCTGAAGACTCGTACTGCAAGTGCAGGGCACTTCGACGATCTATCCGATTATGTCATCACCACCCCCACAATCTGGCGAACAGACGAAAGCACCACAATCTTCAGCGATATCGATGCAGACTCATGGGCGATTGATGCCATCTTGGCTTGTCGAGACGCGGGTATTATCAACGGCTATCCAGACGGTACGTATCGTCCGGAACTCTCCGTTTCTCGCAGCCAGATCGCCGTCTACATCTCTCGCGCTCTCGCTGGGAGCGACGAGGCCATACCGCCGGGACCGGCGACCCCCACGTTCGATGATGTTTCCAGGACACATTGGGCCTACCGATACATCGAGTTTGCGAAAGAGTGGGATGTAATCGATGGTTTCCCCAATGGCTATTACTATCCATCTCAGGAAGTCACCAGAGCGGAGATCGCGGCGGTGATTGCGCGGTCGTTGGAGGTACGGAACGATACTGATATGCTCGCCTCGTACCAGGCACCCGATACTCCGACATTCTCGGATGTGCCCGCCGACTTCTGGGGATACCCATACATCGAGTTTCTGGCGGAGCGGGGCATTCTTCTCGGCAGAGAGGATGGAAGCTTCTCTCCGAACGAGTCCTGCACCCGCGCGGAAACCGCAACCTATCTAGCCAGAGCCTTCGAGTTGTCATCCTAGACTGAAGATTTGGGAAGTCTCCCGGCGCAGGGAATCCCGCGCCGGGGACCCCATCAGTCGCATGAGCAGGTCGCAATGCGTCAAACCCCGAAATGGGGCTTCTGTTTCATGCAATGAAGTCGCCGCCGAGGCCGCGCTGTTTGATCTCCCTCACGATTTCCGAGAACTCCGGACGGGCTAGAATGTCGCGGCAAAAGGAGAGGGCGTGTTCCCAGGATTTCGTGCGGTGGTCTTCGAGGATGATCGCCATCAGCATACGGGGGTCGGGCCGAAGCGCGAGGTGAATCCAGCGTTCGGCCTCAATCAATCTCGGCAGGAGTACGCTCAATATGAGCAGATCGGGCAACTTGCCGATCTGATACGGTTGGATTCCCCGCACCGAACACATCGCCGGAAGCTCCACGACAACATTATCCGGGATCGCCTCGATGGCACCGCGGTTCGGCACGTTCACCTGGAGTTCTGTGCGCTTGTCGTTATGGAGAGCGTCAATGAGCGGGAAGTGCTGCTCGCCGGTGGGCTCCGGGGGAAACAATTCGGTCAGCCTGGCTGAGGAATCCGAGGCGGCCTTCCTGATTCGCTCCACCTCTCCGTCGAGACTCCTTAGGTACTGCCCCCATCCGATCTCGGAGTCGAAACCCCCGAAATCCTCGCCATACCACTTCTTCTTCGTCTCCAAATCCGTATGGAACCACCAGCCGCCCTTGCGGGTGGTATCGCCGATGGGGAAGAGCCCCGTGAGTCGGTATATCTCAATGGCGGCTCGCGCCATCTGGTTCTCCCCATAATGAGGGTGGTAGTCGGCCCAGAAGTGTTCGGCTTTCTTCTCAATCCACTCGTCGATTAGGTGGCGA
>Ga0180438_10007029_pt1 | contig 14929 bp, 12 predicted proteins | sample SS_ome_12_FD_132455 | JGI IMG/M metagenome (GOLD analysis project Ga0180438, IMG submission 132455) | Hypersaline lake sediment archaeal communities from the Salton Sea, California, USA - SS_3_D_2 metaG | ecosystem: Environmental > Aquatic > Non-marine Saline and Alkaline > Hypersaline >...
ACCCTGATCCCTCCGATGAAGTTCTCCAAAAAGGCTTCGCGCGTCAACCTCGTCTCCCGGCCGATTATCTCCGACTCGCCTAGAGCCTCCAGGATGCTCTGTGTGAAGCGCAAGTTCTTGACCGGGCCCGCTATCTCTCCATCCTCGATGAGGAACGTCCCATCGCGAGTCATGCCGGTGACGATGGTCTTGAGGGGGTGTACCGGCCTGACGTAGTGGACTCTGGTCACCCACAGGCCCTTGCTCGTTGAGGCCAGCATCTCCTCCTTTGTGGCCTTGCCGGCCCGCATGGCTAAGTTCCAGGTGAAGGGGCCCATGCTGTTCGGCGCAGGTAGTGCATGGCCCGTGGAGCGCTTGCCCTCCTCCTTGCCTGCGGTGTACGTATCGTAGACCGGCCCCACGGCCTTACCCCGCGTGATCAGCTCTACTGGTTGTTTGGGCACACCCTCGAAATCGAAGGGCATCGGCAGGTTCCCGGGATCGAGACCGTCGTCCCAGATGGTGATCTCCTCACCGGTCACCCCCTGGCCCAGTTTTCCGGCCATGAAGCTGCGCCCTTCCTGGAACGCCTGCGCCCCGAACCCCATATAAGCCAGGTATGCCAATAGGCCTCCCACCGCGTACTCCTCCAGGATGACCGTGTACTCCCCAGGAGGAACGTCGATGGGGTTACGGCTGCGGAGTGCCTTGTCTGTGGCCTCGCGGCCCACCGATTCGGCGTCTATGTCGTCCGCGTCCAGCGAACAGGCGGCGGCGTAGCCAGAGCCTGTATCGCTCATGATCACGGTCCGGAGATCGGCCAGCGTCGTGGGGTAGTAGGCGAAAACACCCAACGAGTTGCCCACGGCGTACTCGTAGCTCCTGGTGGCGAAAGCCCCTGAAGCGTTCAGACCCTGTTCGCGGGAGGGGAGGCAGATGCCTCTCGCGGCCTGAGCCCTCTTGCGCGGGGTGCAACTCGCCGTTGTCTCCACGAACCCATCCACTTGCGGGATAGGTTGCGGTTCGGGCAGGGAAACAAAGTGGGGGTTGTCGTTCTGGTACTCGGCCGCAGTGGTGGCGGACTGGACAACTCTCTCGAGGGATTGGTTGCTGAGGTCGTTTGTGGAGGCCACACCGATCTTCTTTTCCATCACTACGCGGACCCTGAACTCCAGGTCCTCCTTGGCCATATTCTGGTGGATGTAGGAGTTGGCGAAGCGGGTCAGTTGCTCCTCTTCACCCAGGAAGACGATCTCTGTCTGGTCTGCCTCCGAGATTGACAGGGCGTGTTCGATCCGCTCTTCTATCCTGGCTTCACCCAGCATTACTTCTTCCTTTCCCGAGTCCTACTTCATCACGCCTACGCGAACATCTCGAAAACGCGCCGTACTGGTCCCGTGGCCCACGTGGGCGACCTGAGAGGGTTGGCCCTTTCCGCAGTTGGGCGTTCCCCACACCTCCCAGTACTCGTCGTTGCAGATGGCGTCGCAGGAGGCCCAGAACTGCGGGGTCAAACCCGCGTAGGTGGCGTTCTTCAACAAGTCTCCTCGTTTGCCCTTCTTGATCTCGTAGGCTATCTCTGTACCGAACTGGAAGTTGAGCCTCTTGTCATCGATGCTCCAACTCTTGTTCATCTCCATGTAGATGCCGTCTCCAGTATCGGCGAGAAGGTCCTCCAGATCCCAGTCGCCGGGCTCCAGGTTGATGTTGGTCATGCGGATGAGAGGGATGTTCGCCCAACCATCGGCTCGCATGGTCCCGTTGCTGCGCTCGCCAAGCAGACTGGCCGTCTCTCGTGAAGTGAGGTAGCCCACAAAGTCGCCATCTTTGACTAGATAGGTTCGTTGGGCTGGGACACCTTCATCATCGTATCCGAAAGTGCCCAGACCGCCGGGGATGGTGGCATCGGCGGTGATATTGACGATGTCCGAGCCAAGGCGGAAGCTGCCCAGCTTGTCCCTGGTGAGAAAACTGGTGCCCGCGTAGCTAGCCTCGGTCCCCAGTGCCCGGTCCAGTTCAGTGGGATGGCCGCACGATTCGTGTACCTGTAGCGCCAGTTGTGTGGGTCCCAGGACTAGAGTTGTTACCGCGCTGGGACATTGACGGGCAGAGAGCAGGGCCACCGCCTCCTCTCCCAGGCGCTCGGCGTTACCCGGAAGATCATACTTCTCGACGAACTCGTAGCCCGAAGTGCCCTGGTTGCGGCCAAAGCTGTTGGGGTACGAGCGTTTCTGGACCTCGTCCTCGCCCACTGCGGTCGCCACCAGTCCCACTCCGGTCTCGGTGATCTGCTGCTCGATGAGGCTGCCCTCGGTGCTGGCGAAGAGTTGATCCTGGCGCAGGAAGACCATGTTGCCCTCTGCTACGGCGACACCTTTCGTTCGGCGCATCGCCTCGTCGCAAAGCAGCAGCAGGTCGATCTTCGCGTCCAGTGGCACCTGGAAGGGGTCCACTTCGAAAGGTGTATGGTAGGTGTCCACGTGGGTTTCCCGCGGTCCAAGTTCGACCCCTCCATTTCCAACCAGAGCGCTTGCTTTGGCGATATCAACGGCCAGCGCGGCAACGTGGTCAACCGTTCCCCGCTCCAGGCGAGCGCTGGACGCAAACCCCCAGGAGCCGTCTGCGATGACCCGCACGCCAAAGCCCTGGGTGTCGCCCAGTGATATGGCCTCAGCTACACCGTTCTTGACCTGGATGCTCTGAGTTTCCGTGTGCAGGACTCGGATGTCAGCGTATGTAGCGCCCTTCATCTGAGCCAAGTTGAGGGCCCGATTTGCCAGCTCTTTCAAGGAGGTCTCCTTTCCGCAGTTGAGTCTTGGACAATTTGACGACAGCCGGGTCGTATGGTAAACTAAATGCAGGTCGATAGTTGCGCTGGAGCAAGAGAATCTGATGCCGCTCTATGAGTATAATTGCGACGATTGTCAGTGCAAGTTTGAGGTTCTGCGCGGTATGAGCCAGGCCGATGAGCCTGTCTCGTGTACTGAGTGCGGTGGCTCTGACACTCGGAGAGCCATATCTCTGTTCTCTGCCGTAAGCAGGGGCGGTGACGGTGGCGACAGTAGCCGCTCTCTGGGCGGTGGCGGCTGTGCCAACTGCGCCGCCACCAGTTGCGCCACCTGCAATACATAGAGCATAGTAGGCCACATTGGAACCTTTGTCAAGACGAGGGGGCAATGTGGTTGGTGGTGGTGCGTGTGCGCCACCACTAGCGCGATGACCGTATCAGGTCTTCGCGTTTTCTTGTCTCGCCGATACGCTGGTTGGCATCCTAGTGAATCGGACACGTGTGGGAGGTGCCCGATAGACAGTTGAGTGACGAAACACGAATCAACCTACTGGCGGAGTTCTCTACCTCGAGGAGGGTGCAGGGAAATCACACCCTCCTCGACGTTGATGTTACGAGGTTCTTAGGTCCTTTGGAGTTGGATGAGTTCCGGACGCAGACAGGACTCAGACGATCACCAGTCACGCTGGTGCTGCCCAACCGCTCTCAAGGTGGGCAGGATAGATCGGAACGGGTGCTGGTGGCGTTCTTGCACGGATTTGGCGGTAGCAGGAGTTCCTGGGGCATAAGAAACCCGGCGTTTGGACGGCAAGAAGGTCTGGTGAGCAACGTGCTGCGCGCGGTTGAAAGATCCGGAAGGGAGGCCATCGGAGTGGTATTGGCTGGCCTGGGTCGGGACGGTGGAAACGTCGATGCTCCTGTCTGCCATCAGGGGCTCACCCCTGCACACTACTCACGCCAGCTGGACTACGTGCTGCGTCACCTGGATCTGTACGACTGCGACCGGATTGTGGGTATTGGCCATTCTGTGGGCTCGGCGGCGCTGTGGGAGTATGCCAGGACCAACTTCTCAGGTGAAGCGCCATCAGTGCCCGCAGCAGGGAAGAGGCCCAAGCTCTCTTTGGTGTCTATCTCACCTGTGAGGGCCATAACCGACAGTAGAGGGCTCAAGTTGGGATGTCACATCGCTGGCGAGGGACTCGACTTGCTGGTGCGTCCTCTCCACCACCTGTGGCGCTACTCCAACCAGCGGCTCCTGGACCTGGTGGGGATGGCGTCGGTTCTCAAGGGCCTGGCACAGCAGGCACCGTTCACCGCGAACCTGTCCGGTATCAAGGGTCTGGTGGTGGTCGGACAGCATGACTGGATAGCTCGCATCGGGCTGAGCGTGGGTTTGCAGAGGGCAGGTTGTGCGTGGCCCATCGCGTTGCTTGCGGGATTGGGACACAATCTGCTGTGGCACCCGGACACGGTCAGCGCTCTGGTACACCACATGCCCACCCTGTTGTGAGCACCCGTTGCCTAGCACTGTGACTCCCCACGCCGGGCTCCGCAAAGCCGCAGCACCATAGGGTGGTCGCCGATTCCCCTGGCGTCTCTACATCTCGGCTTGACACAGTGTGGCCGTCTTCCGTACAATACGCGAAGCCGCACTGGGCCCCAGTGTGAGTGCTCCCAGCATCTTGCTTGAACACCGGTACGCCGCCGCGGCGCCAGGGAGGAGGGTGGGGCGACGTGCTCGTCACTCGGTATTGTCCTGCTGATTTCGCCACAGGACGGCTGAGCGGGCCAGCGGCACTCCCATTGTGCGAGTCCTTCCGCCTGCCAACGGCACTCAACAAGGTGGATTCTCCGATGATCATCGACTCTCACACCCACGTTGACAGGTTCGGATGGTATGACCCCCCTGAGACCATCCTCCGCTTGATGGACGAGGCCGGCATCGATCAGAGCATCATCATGACCTATGGTGACGCGCCGGACGTGGAGGGGTCGATTGAGTACATCGCAGAGGCCGTACAAAAGTACCCCGAGCGGTTGATTGGTTATGCCAGGATCAACCCGGCTCGCGGGGGAGAGGCTCATCGACTGTTCCGGAAGGCTATGGAGGAGTACGGCCTAATGGGATTGAAGCTGCACCCCGTGGGCAGCCTGTGTCACCCGGCCGATCCGGAAACGCTGGACATGATCCGCCTGGCGAGTCGATACCGTGCCCCTGTCCTCTTTCACTGCGGAGATGAGGAACTCACACTGCCTCTCCAGGTGGCGCAAGCGGCCGAAGCCTGCCCCGAGGCGACGATCATACTTGGCCACATGGGGGGCTACTTCCACTGGAGAGATGCTATAAGGGCGGGGCAGCGGTATCCCAATGTCTTCCTCGACACATCGGCTATTCCGTACCCACAGGCCATCGAGGAGGCGGTGAAACACCTTGGTTCCAGGCGAGTGCTGTACGCGAGTGACGGCCCAGGATGTGACCCCAGTATCGAGATCCACAAGGTGAGGATGGCTGGCCTTACCGCAGAGGATGAAGCTGCCGTTTTCCATCGCAACATCCAGGCCATCCTCGACAGAGTTTCTGTGGCCGGAGAGGAATGATGATCGTAGACGCCCACGTCCACCTGGGGTCTAGCCTGTTTGGGTATGGGCAATCAGCGGACGAGATACTGTCCAAGATGGATCGACTCGGAATAGAGGGTGCCGTTCTCGTCCCGGTCAAGCCGCGGGACTACCATCTTGGCCCCATGAACGAGTTGGTGGCTGACTGTGTGGCACAGCACTCGGATCGGTTCATGGGTCTCTGTCGTGTGGATCCGTGGCAGAGGGAAGCGGCAGTTGAAGAGGTCCATCGGGGATTTGTCGAACTCGGGGCCTGCGGCCTATACGTGGATCCATGGGAAGAGAACTTCCAGGCCAATGACGACCTAGTGTCGCCCCTGGTGGAGGAAGCGAGGAACCATGAGCGGCCGGTTGTGATCAACGCCGGTCACGTGCGGGTCTCCCATCCGATGCAGATTTGGGATCTGGCGCGCCGCTTCCCAGAGGTGCAATTCGTGGCCTGCAATGGCGGGCAGATCAACATCTGCGGCATACTGCTCTCTGAGACCAGAAGGATGCTCGAAGCGTGCGCCAACGTGGTGATCGAGACCGCCGGGACCTATCGAGAAGACTTCCTGGAAGAAATCGTAACCGAGGTGGGTGAGGAGAGGGTCTTCTTCGCCAGTGGAAGTCCGGTCTACGATCAAGAATTCGAAATGGCCCGTGTGCAGCTTGCCCATCTGAATGATTCGCAGAAGGGAAAGATCTGGGGCTTGAACAGCCAGGCGGTGTTTGGTAAACTCGCCAGCATTGGCTAGCCCTGGAGAACCCTCGCGCCACCACTCCACACACCCCGTCCTCCGAAGATGGTTCCAGGCCGGTGCTGCCAACGGTCGTCCTCCGAGATCTGTGATGGCCAGATGCCGCGTCCGCCCACTCCCGGAGCAGATGATCGGTGGCTAGTAATCTGGGGCGGAGTCGGGCCGCCAGAACGGCTTCGTCGCGGCGCGGCCGGGCTGAGACTTGCTCGGGAGAGTACTATCTGCGCCAGCAATGGCGGGGCCTGTGACTGGAAAGGGCTATGTGGTTGGGATATAATCGTCGTCGAAGGAGCGAAGGCGTGAGCTTCAGCTTTCATCTGCAAAAGAAGTGTGACACTACCTGGGCTAGAGTTGGCCAGCTGCGGACACCTCATGGTGACGTCTCGACCCCGGTATTCTGTCCGGTCGGCACCCAGGCGACGGTGAAGACGATGTCTCCGCGGGGGCTGGAAGAGGTCGGAGTGACGCTGGTGGTAGCCAATACCTACCATCTGTACCTTCGCCCCGGAGCCGACATCGTGGCTGGGCTGGGTGGCCTGCACAGTTTCATGGGCTGGCAGGGCCCGATTCTCACCGACAGCGGCGGCTTCCAGGTCTTCAGCATGGGGCACCTACGCGAGATAGACGACGATGGTGTTACTTTCCGCTCTCACATAGATGGCTCTGAGCAGCGTCTGACGCCCGAAAAGAGCATCGCCGTGCAGGAGCAGCTGGGGGCCGACATAGTGGTGTCGCTGGACGTCTGCCCGCCATACCCCAGTGACCGGGAACACAATCGATTCGCGCTGGACCGCACGCACCGGTGGGCCGAGCGCTGTCTGAAGGCCCAGACGCGTAAGGATCAGATGATGCAGGGAGTCGTGCAGGGAGGCACTTACGCGGATCTTCGAGAAGAAAGCGCCCGGCATCTTGTGGCTCTGGATTTCCCGGCGTACGCCATCGGTGGGCTGAGCGTGGGCGAGCCCAAGGCGCTTATGCACGACATGCTGGACGTCACCATACCTCTGCTGCCGGAAGACAAATCTCGACACTTGCTGGGAGTGGGGAGCCCCGAGGACCTCTTCGAGGGCGTGGCCAGGGGGATAGACATCTTCGACTGTGCTTTGCCGACTCGCGTGGCTCGCAACGGCACGTTCTTCACCCGCGAAGGACGGCTCAATATCCGTAACGCCCGGTACAAGGATGACCCCGCGCCGGTGATGGAGGACTGCTCCTGCTACACCTGCCGCAACTTCTCACGGGCGTATCTAAGACACCTGGTGATCGGCAGGGAGATACTGGGGATACATCTGGCAACTGTACATAACTTGCACTTCATGCTCGATCTCATGCGGGAGATTCGAGATGCCGTAAGGGAAGACCGATTCGCGGGTCTCAAGGATGAGTTCCTGGCTGGATATAAGGTTGCGGACTTCCAGGCAGGCAAGCGTGACCGCCAGGCTTGGCTGGCCAAGCTTGGGGCTCACAAGGGGGTGTGTGACGAGTAGCATCGTGCGAGCTCTCATCCTGGGAATAGTGCAGGGTATCACGGAGTTCCTGCCCGTCAGCAGTTCAGCGCACCTGGTGCTGACGCCGTGGTTGCTGCAGTGGGAGAACCCTGGGCTGGCCTTCGATGCCATGTTGCATCTAGGCACCCTGCTGGCGGTGGTGGCGTATTTCTGGAGAGATCTCTGGGAGCTAGTGGTCAGTGGATTGGTTAGCATCAGGGAGCGATCTCTGGGCGACGACCCCAACCGGAGAATGGCCTGGTTCATCGTGATCGGAACACTCCCCGCTGCGGTTCTGGGCTTCGCTCTGGAAGACTTCTTCGAGGGCCTGTTTGGCGCACCGCTGAGGGTCGGCGTACTGCTGCTGGGCACCGGGCTACTGCTTGCCTCGAGCGAGAGGTGGAGTCGAAGGAGACAGGATCTGGCGGAGCTGGGCCTCTTGGACGCCCTCTTCGTGGGTTTGGGACAGGCCCTGGCCATCGCGCCGGGGATCTCGCGCTCTGGAGCTACTATCAGTGCTGGCCTGGCGCGCGGCCTTGGCAGGGAGGCCGCTGCGAGATTCTCCTTCTTGCTCAGCGTTCCCATCGTCTTTGGCGCAGGGCTATTCTCGCTCAAGGAGCTGTTGGAGTCTCCCTGGATCATCGAGTCGCCGTGGTCCCTGCTCGCTGGTTTCCTCTCAGCGGCGATCAGTGGATTCCTGAGCATCAAGTTCCTGCTCAGCTATCTAAGGACCCGTAGCCTGTATCCTTTCGCCGTGTACTGCTGGGCAGTGGGGCTGTTGGCCATGTTGGTGACCCTTCTGTCGCTTCGCTAGAGAAACTCCGTGGGCAGACCCATTCGCGCCGGATGCCGTCTGGAGAGAAGTGCGATTGTGGGTGACAGTGGTTGGCGTCGACGAAAGCTTCAGAGAGGCGCTCTGATCCTCGCCCTCACTCTTCTGGTGGCATGCGCCCCCGCCGTGGAACCACCCCCTCCCGCGCATCTGAAGGTGGCTGGTTCCACCAGCATGCAGTCGCTGGTGGAGAGGCTGGCGGAGGTCTACACAAGCCAGCATGGCCATGTGAGCTTTGACGTCGATGCTAGAGGGTCGCGGCTGGGTTTGGAGGCCCTGCGTGATGGGATGGTGGACATCGCGTTGGTGTCCAGAGATCTCACGGCGGACGAAATGGAGGGGCTGACAGCCGTAGTCGTTGCCTACGATGCTCTAGCGGTGCTGGTGAACGATGAGAACCCCGTAGAATCGCTGACCCTGGGTCAGGTGAGAGATATCTTTAGCGGGAGAACGCTGCTTTGGTCCGAGGTCGGGGGTGAAGAGGCGGAGATCCAGGTGCTCAGTCGCGAAGATGGCTCTGGAACGAGACAGGCATTCGAGCGGTCGGTCATGGGGGAGGACGGAGTCACCACTGCGGCCATCGTCATTCCAGGCAGTGAGTTTGTGGCACAGTTCGTTGCTGAAGACCCCCTATCTATTGGCTATGCCTCCTCGGTCGCGGTCTCCCCTGGCTCTCGTGCCGTACAAATCGAGGGAGTGCGACCTGGGCTTCAGGAGACAGCGGAGGGCCGCTACGCCCTGATTCGTCCTTTCATCCTGGTGACCGGTGACAGCCCTGACGAGGAAGTGGAGGCGTTCGTGGACTTCGTGCGAGGCCCCACAGGGCAGGAGATAGTAGGCGAGCGACACGGTAAGGCAAGATAGCCGGATTGGGAGGATAGCCCATGGCAGCAGAGAGAGTTCTGGTGGTCGATGATGCCCAGGGGGTGATCGATTTTCTTTCGGACTACGTACTCCTCCCGAATGGCTACGAGGTCCTCACCGCGGCGGACGGCGAGGGTGGGTTGGAACTCGCTCTGAGAGAGAAACCCGATCTGATCATTCTGGATCTGGAGATGCCCAAGATGTCGGGCATGGAGGTCTTGGAGTCACTCAATGAGCAAGGGATTGACATTCCGGTCATCGTGATCACATTCCATGGTTCCGAGACCATCGCGGCGCAGACTTTCAGATTTGGTGTCAAGAACTACATCACCAAACCCTTCAAGATGGAGGAGATCCTGGAGTCCATCGAAGACGCCCTGAACGAATCCCGGCTCAAGAAGGAGAGAGCGGAGTTGGTGAAGCGGCTGCAATTGGCCAACAAAGAGCTTGAGCGCCGCATCCATGAGTTCAATATTCTGCATGGCATAGGGCAAGGCATGAACTCTCTGTTGCGTCTGGATGATCTCCTGGGCAGGGCAGTGGAGGCTGCGGTGTACGTCACCGGGGCGCAGGGAGGGATTCTCCATTTGATCGACAAGGATACTGGGAACCTAGAGGTTGGGGCGCGACAGGCGGCAGGTCGAGAGGGTCTTGGCATCGATGACACGTGCATAGATGAGGCGCGCTTACGCCAGGTAATCCAGAGCGGGACAGCTGCGCTGTTTGAGAGGGCGGTCGGCGAGCCGACGCCTGGGGCCGACAAGGAGACACGCAGCGCTGTCATCGTGCCGGTCAAGATCCGTGGAAACGTACTAGGCGTGCTGACCGTGAGCAGTGCTTCCTCTGAAAGGCGGCACGGGGGCAACGACAAGTATCTGTTGAGCGTATTGGCGGACTACGTTGCCGTCGGTGTGGAGAACGCGCGACTGTTCGATCGAGCCCAGCGCAGGGCCGAGGAACTGGCTCTGTTGAATGAGGTGGGACAGGCGATTTCATCGACGTTGGATCTAGAGCAAGCGCTGAGATTGGTCATGGAGCGTGTCAACTCCATGCTCCAGGTGGAGGCCGGCTCACTTATGCTAGTCGACGAGGAGGCAGGCGAACTCGTGTTCCAAATCGCGCTGGGACAGAAGAGCGATCAGATCCGACCCCTTCGCCTCAAGATCGGCAAGGGAATCGCGGGGCGGGTAGCTGAGACTGGACAAGCTGCGTTGATACTGGACGCTCGCCGAGATGCGGGACAGGGCACAGCGATCGACGTCTCGACAGACTTTCTAGCTAGATCGATCCTTTGTGTGCCCATGATAGCCAGAGGCGTGACGATTGGAGTCATCGAGGTTATCAACAAAGTAGATGGAGTCTTCACCGAGGATGATCGGAACGTGCTGAGTTCTATAGCGAACTATGCAGCGGTGGCTATCGACAATGCGCGACTCTTCCGCACGTTCCAGTCGGAGTCGCATGGATTATCGGGCACAGTGCGGTGAGTATGAGCCCCGTGACTGGGGAAAAGGCTCTTGGGCGCCGCACTCCTGTTGTTCGCCTCTCCTTATACCAGATAGCCCCGCAGCAACAGACGGACAACCCAAGGGCGTGCGCTATTCACGGAGGGATGGCGCAGGCGGTTGAAACACCCGTCCCCGCTAGTTCTCGGAAACCGCTGCATTTCCTCTCGCCCCAGTAGCAGTCTAGCGGTCGAAGTAGATGCTCTTGCCCGTCGCCGACACGGGGATGCCGATGATCACGTCGGCATCCATGAGGCCCATCTCCCTGGCGACAGGGCCGATGCGGTACATGATGCGGTTGTCCGCGTTGAGCATGGAAGCCGTCTTCACCGCTGAGCCGATAGCGATCCCCAGGTCCAGCATGCGCAGGGCGCACTGCGGGCCGGAGAACTCCCCGTCGTAGGTGTTGGGTTTGATGCATCTTTCGGACCCGCACGCGCCACAGTTGAGGCCCAGGGGCTCAGCCTCGTTGATTCCGATGAGGAGCACGGCGGCGGAATGGATGACGTTGTTGCCGTCACGGTCGAATAGGTCCTTACCAGTCCTCTCACCGAACTCGATCATCTTCTGCCCCAACGCCCTCAAGTCGTGGCCTTCCACGATTTCAATGGCTATGAAGTCGTCACCCCTGCCTTTGGGGGCGGTCCTCGCGGCCAAAGACATCAGCTCAGCCACGATGTGCATCTGGCTCATAGTAGAGCCTCCTCTCTGGACTTGGTCTCAGGAATCAAGCGTCGAAATCCTCGCGCGCTGGAGTTTCCAGCTTCTGCTGGCCGCCAGCTCTTGCAGCGAGCACGATGACCAACACGATCATTGCCACGGCCACTAATCCGCACAGACAGTTCGGCAAGGCAGAAAAGCAGGCTAGGGCCCGGGGATCGGTCTGACGAACATGTCTGAACAGTTGGCGGGCATACCAGCCCAGGGGGTCTGACCACAGCTGGAGCAGTTGGCCGACGCCCTCCGGCAAGCGGAAATAGGGATTCACGAGATGACTCAGGGTCAACAACCCCGAGATACCCCTGGGAATCCAGCAGCACCCCAGCAGCAAGCCGGGTGCCAGGATGACGATTCTAGTGAGTCGTACACCTCTAGGTATCACGCCCTGCTCCTACGGTGATGGCAGCTGGACACGCGCTGCTACGGGTAGATGGTCGGAGGCGAGAGACGAGATGACCTCTGCGGACAGCACCTGAATGTCCGGGGAGACGAAGATATAGTCTATCGTTTCCATCGGATTCTCGGGCGGCGATGTATATCCTGAGCCAGTGCCTGCTTGGTCAAAGGAGTGTACGAATTGCTGCTGGACTCGCTCAATCTCGTGAGAGTCGGGATGGGCATTGAAATCGCCCACCAACACTTTGGGCGTAGGGGCATCGGCAGCGTAGGCGAGGACCTCATCTAGTTGCCGTTCCCGCTCTGGCGAGTTGAGACCCAGGTGGACGGAGAAGAAGGTGAGGGTCTCTCCGTCAACGGCAATCTCGGCCTCAAGGCACGCTCTCTGCTGCTCGGAGCTGGAAAGCAAGTACCTCCTCTGCTGCGCTATGGGGTACTTGCTGAGGATGGCTACCCCGTACGTGTTGCCCCATGATGGCCCGTACGCACTGTGCATGTTTAACCTGCGGGACAGCCACAAGACCTCGTCGACCGATAGACTGGGCACGCGGCCAGCGTCAGCTTCCTGCAAGCCTATGATGTCCGGATCTGCCCATAGGATGGTGTCCGCTATCTGCTCCAAATCCAGCTTCTGATCCGTGCCGAAACCCTGATGCAGGTTGTAGGTCATGACAGTGAGGGATCTCGGCTCCGTGGGGCGTGGATTGACTATCGGCTGGAGCGCGAAACCGGCGATGGCGAGCACCACCGGCAGCGCTGCAACCGACTGTTTGATCCATGGCACTTCGGGCGGTGGTGCGCCGGGTATCCACATTCTGGAGGCTGCCAGTACTGCGGTTGCTGCTAGGGTGAGCGCCGCGACGATGAAGGCCAGGGGCTCGGTGCCGCGAAAAACGTCGAGAGTATACGCATATGCGAAACTGAGAGTGACCAAGAAGGTGAGAAGGAAGGCAGTGACCAAGCTGAAAGATAGGGCAACACCGACGACGGTCGATGGCAGGCGCTCGAACGAGTGGAAGGAGACAAAGTGGAATAGCAGTCGCAGATCGAGAACGACGCACACCTGGGCCGCTAGAATCAGCCCTCCAGAGACCCAGCCATCGTACAGCAGGAAGCCTGCCACGGCGAACAGGATAACCAAGTTTTGGATCAAGACAGTAGGCCAGCTCTGAAGCCCTTTGAAGCGGGGCACGAGCAATCCTATTGCCGTTGCAGAAGGTATCAGGACTGACATGATATCGTAGTTCACGCTTGCCCATCGCGACACAGTGCTGGCATGCATGAACAGATTGTATTCCAAGAAGAGCAGGGGACCGAGACCACTCAGCAACAGGACTCCTGCCCACCAGGGTAGCCGCTTGGGCTGGGTCTGCGCTGGGGCAGCTCCATCACCGGCATGAGACCGGAAAGCTGCCCCGACGGCCACCAAAGACAGTAGTAGCTGGACAGGAAGCCATTCGGGTCGCAAACCGAGGTCTTGGGAAACACCGAGGGCACGGATAGCCATGTCGTAGGCCAGAGCGAGAGCGAGACCGGAGACGAGATACCCCCTGCTGCTTCTGTGAGCAGTCGCGGGATGATAGTCTTCGAAGTAAGCGGGGACGAAGAGGCCGTACAAGGCGATGATGGCGCAGCTAGTCATGGTTTCCGCCTGGAAGGGCAGGCGGGCGTTCAAAAGGGGCCGCGTCAGGGATATCGCTATCGCGGATGCAAACGCGATGTTGGCTGCGCTGGTCACTCTCCGTAGCAGGGGCAGAGTGAGCGGGGCAAGCAGGCTCAACAGCATGAGTGCCGCTCCCGCAAGCCCGGTCAGGTCCACAGGCTCCGAGAAGAGGGCTCCCCAAACGACGAGATACACCTGAGCGAAGTACAGGCGAAAGGCCTGCAGAAAGAAGAGGCTGATTAGGAGGGGGGTCAATAATAAAGCCAGGGGCCGCACGACCCTGTCGATCGAGATAGGTTCCACTGATGATCCACTCGCCATTGCCAACACCTTTAGGAGCGCGCTTCGCTGCCCCGAGCTGCGCTCTGATTCCTGACATAGTATAGCATCGTGTCTCCGATCCGACAATGCTGCTGTTACCTTTTCGAGGTAGTCGGCTTGGGATACAATCCTCTTGGGTCGGGTGATCAATCGTGGGGGATTGTCGGAGAGGCTGTGTGCGGTCCGGTGGAGCAGCATTCACGAAGGCCGAGGGGCATGGGAAGGGAAACGAGGTGCAAAGTGCAGAAATCTGAAGAGAGTGTTCCCGCCTTTGGATATCTCAAAGAGACGATACTTGGGTGGGGAGCATGTTTGGTGGGTTTCGCAGACCTTGGAGGCGCTGTGCCCAGCCAGCTCTCTATGTGGCCTAGGGCCGTGTCGATTGCCGCAGCGTTGGATCCGACGGCGTTATCGGGCGTTAAGGACGGGCCTACCCCCGAGTATTACGGGGAGTACAAGCGGGTGAACAGGACACTCAATGAGGTAGCGGGGCGAACCGCCGAGGCTATCCTCGGTCTGGGCTACCGTGCGGAGCCGTTCCCAGCGACGGTGCCTGAGGCCTGGCAAGGTGATGAATGGACCAAGAGTCTGAGCGTGGCCTTCCAGCACAAGACCGCAGCCACGCGTGCCGGCCTGGGCTGGGTGGGGAAGAATGCACTGTTGATCACGCCTGAATTCGGCCCTCGCGTGAGGCTGGCCACCGTCCTCACGGATATGGCACTACCGGTGGGGGAGCCACTCACGGTCGGGCGGTGTGGGGACTGCACCGCCTGCGCTGAAGCGTGCCCCGCACAGGCCATCAAGGGCACAGAGTGGCAGGCAGGGCTTCCCAGGGAGGAGTTGGTTGACGCCTGGAGCTGCTGGGAGACTGCGCAGCGCCTGCTAGCCGAACGCGTTGGCGCCGACAATGCGGTATGCGGAGTCTGCATGTCGGCGTGCCCCAATGGACAACGAGAGAGTTGAGGGCGGAGACAGACAACAGAATACCGCCGCCGCCCTGGCGACTCCTCAGTAT
>Ga0180438_10007030_pt1 | contig 14927 bp, 10 predicted proteins | sample SS_ome_12_FD_132455 | JGI IMG/M metagenome (GOLD analysis project Ga0180438, IMG submission 132455) | Hypersaline lake sediment archaeal communities from the Salton Sea, California, USA - SS_3_D_2 metaG | ecosystem: Environmental > Aquatic > Non-marine Saline and Alkaline > Hypersaline >...
CGAAGTGCCGCGGGGTGCACGCGCTGCTGCCGGTCATCCCACTCCTGACCGTTACTCCCTACTTCCTACTCCTTACTCCTTACTCCCTCCTCCCCACTCCCAGGTTTTGTGGCAATCTCCACCCGGGCGCTCATACCCCACCGGAGTCCCGCGGGCTGCTCATCGAGCTCGATAACGACGGTGTAGACCACGTCCCCGCCGACTGTGGTTGCCTGGAGGGCGACGTCGGCCACGCGGCCTGGCACGTCGATGCCCAACGGCTCGATGCGGACGGTGGCGGACTGGCCGACCCGAACGTGGGCCACGTCGCGCTCGCTGAGGTCGGTGGTCTCGACCTGGAGGCGATCGAGCTCGGCGAGGACGAGGACGATCTGCCCCGGGAGGATCGTCTCGCCAGGGGCAACGTCGAGGGAGGCGATGGTGCCGGCGAAGGGAGCGCGGAGGGTGGCCTGGTCGAGCGTGGCGCGAGCTGCCTCCAGTGATGCCTGGGTCTGATCCACGTCCGCCTCGGCGGCGGCGACCTCCTCAGGGGTTGCACTGGCCTGGAGCAGATCGAGCTGAGCCTGGGCGACGTCGCGCTGGGCTGCTGCCACCTGGACGGTCGCCTGGGCGGCGCGGACCTGGGCCAGGGCGTCCTTGTCGGCCAGGGCGAGCCGGGCCTCGGCCGCGGCGAGGTTCTGCCCAGCGGCGCGGAGGCGGAGAGACGCGACCTCCTGTTTCCATTCCTGGGCCTTCTGGTCGCGCAGCAGGCGCAGGGCTTCTTGGGCGGCCTTTTCCTCGGCCTGTGCGGCGGCGAGCTGAGCGCGGGCAGCGGCAAGTTCGGCATCGATGGCCCCCGCGGTGAGTTGGTCGCGCCCTGCCGCGGCCTCGGCGAGCCGGGCCTCCGCGGCCCTCAACTCCGCCTGGGCAGCGGCGACCTCGCCCGGACGCGGCCCGGCCTCGGTGAGCGTCTGTTGCGCCTGGGCGGCGGCCAGCGCTGCCTCAGCCCGTGTGACGCTGGTCTGCACCAGGTCCGTATGTAACGTGACCAGCACGTCACCGGATTCCACCGGATTACCCTCGGCGATTCCCACGGACTGGATCCGTCCGGACACCGTGAAGCCGAGTTGTGCCTCCCGGGCGGGGACGACCTCGCCGGATGCGACGATGGTGTCGCCGTCGGAGCGTAGGGCGACCGGATCGGGAGACTCCGCCGTTTGTGCGGCGACCGCTACAGGCGTGGGCGCAGGCGCCTGGGCGGACACGCGGGCGCAGCCCGTGAGCGCGGCCACCAGGAACAGCATTCCTATCGGTATTCCAGCAAGCATCAACAAGCGTCTACGTAGCATTCAGATACCTCCCTAACTCTTTACTCCCTACTTCCTACTCCTTACTCCCTATCTTCACTCCCAGATCTCCACCTCTACGGACATACCCCACCGGAGTCCCTCGGGTTGCTCGTCCAGCTCGACGAAGACGGCGTAGACGATGTCGCCGCCGACCGTCTCGGCCTGGGAGGCAATGCGAGCCACACGTCCCTCGATCTCCGTGCCCAGCGGCTCGACGTAGACGGTCGCGCCTTGTCCGAGTGAAACCCGGGCGACGTCCAGCTCGCTCAGGTCGGTGGTCCGAACCTGCAGGTGGCCTAGATCGGCCAGCGTCAGCAGGGCTTGGCTGGGCATCACTGGCTCGCCGGGGCTGATCTCGAGGACGACCACGTGGCCGGCGATGGGCGCGCGGAGCGTCGCCTGGGCAAGCTGTGCCTGAGCGGCCTCCAGCTCCGCCTCGGCCAGGGCGACGGCGGCCTGGGCAGCGGCGATCTCTTCGACCGTTGCGCCGGCCTGCAGGACGTCGATCTGCGCCTGGGCGGCGTCCTGTTGCCCGGAGGCAGCCTGGACGGCGGCCTGTGCGGCGCGGATCTCGGCGCTGGCGCCGGCGAGGAGGGCGTCGAGTTGGGCCTGGGCGGTGGTCTGCGCCTCAGCAGCGGCCTGGGCGTTGAGCCGGGCCTGCTCCTCGATCGGGCCGAGGGCGGGACAGATTTTCTTGGTATCGCCGTTTCCCAGGTCGACCTCGACGCAATTCATCGTCTGGTCGTGGAACTCGTTGGCCTCGCGCCGATCGGCCTGTGCGGCGGCGACGGCGGCCTGCGCGGCGGCGATCTCAGCGTCGGAGGCGCCGAGGTCTGGACGGGCGCGTTGGGCGGCGGCCAGGGCCAGGGTGGCCTGGGCTGCCGCCAATTGGGCCTGTGCGACGGCGAGTTGGTCAGGTCGGGGCCCGGCTTCGACGAGCGCCAGCCTGGCCTGGGCCGCAGCGAGGGCGGCCTGCGTCTGGGCCACGTCGGCCTCGAGGAGGGAGGAGTCAAGCGTGATGAGGAGGTCGCCAGGCTGGACCCGGTCGCCTTCTTCGACGGCGACGGATGTAACGCGACCAGAGATGGGGAAGCTCAGTTCCGACCAGGAAGCGGGAATCACCTCACCCGAGGCCGTGACGGCGCCGGTGCTCGAGCGGCCGCCCACTCCCGTGGGCGGGGCGGTGGCGATGGGCGTGGGCGGGGATGTGGGGGAGCGGCGGCACGCCACGAGCGTCAGCATCAGGTTCAGAAACAGAATCCATCGTTTGTGCATTGTCTTGCACCTCCGTTCAACGCGATCTCTACTGGGTGTGTTTGCTGTTCTCCGATACCAGGCCGTCGCGCAGCGTGACGACGCGGCGGGCGAAGGGGATGACGCGCGGGTCGTGGGTGGCGAAGATAAAGGTAGTGCCGGTGTCCGCGTTGAGGCGCTGCATAATCTCCATGACCTGGTTGCCGTTCTCGGTGTCTAGATTGGCGGTGGGCTCGTCAGCCAGTACCAACACGGGATGGGTCGAAAGGGCGCGGGCGATGGCGACGCGCTGTTGCTCCCCGCCGCTCATCTGGTCGGGCCGGTGGCGGGCGCGGTCAGACAGCGCCACTGCCTCCAGCAATTCGTTCACCCGCTCCCGTCGCTCCTTGGTCTTTTCTCCGGTCAGCAGCAGCGGCAGTTCTACGTTCTCGTAGGCGGTAAGCCCGGGGATCAGGGCGAAGAACTGGAAGATGAAGCCGATGGTGCCCTTCCGCAGGTCGGCGCGCTTGTTGGGGCCAAGCTGTGTCACGTCCTGCCCGTTGATGTGGACCATCCCGCTGGTTGGCCGGTCGAGGCAGCCCATCAACTGCAACATCGTCGTCTTGCCGGAGCCGGATGGCCCGACGATGGCGGTGAATTCGCCTTTTGCGATGTCCAGGTTGACGCCGCGCAGCGCGGGCGTCTCGACCTCGCCGATCTTGTAGACTCTCGTCACGTCCTGTAGCTCGATAACCTGTGTCATTTCAATACCTCCGTAATGCGTGAAACGTGAGACGTAAAACGTGAAACGTGAAACGTGATGCGTGTGGCCCCTACAGCGCTCTCAGTGCATCGATCGGCTCCATCCGGGCGGCGAACCAGGCCGGGTAGAGCGAGGCCAGCAGCGTGATGACCAGGCTGGCGATGGACAATTGCGCCATCTCCGCCGGCGCGAAGCGCCCGTAGACGGTCTCGCCGTAGGCGATCTCGGCAGAGGCCATGCTGGCCAGTTCGCCCAGGTGCCAGCCTTCCGTGGCCAGGTAGTAGACGCCGAGCGATCCCAGAAGGAGCCCCAGGATGATGCCCAGCATCCCGAGCATGCCGGCCTCCATCACAAACATCGCCAAGATCTGACGCCCTTTCATCCCCAGCGCGGCCAGGATTCCCATCTCCCGCGTACGCTCGAAGACAGACATCAACAGTGTGTTGGCGATGACGACGGCGACGACCGCCAGCACCACCAGATACATCAGGTTCATGATCCCCATGGACATTTCCACGGCTTGCATGATCACCTGGTTGAGGTCGCGCCAGGTCAGTAGCTCCAGCCCCGGCGCGCGCAACGCGGAGGCGACCGCGTCGGCGTTCTCTTGGTCGTGAAGCAGGATCACAATTGCGCTGGCCCGCTCCCCGGCTCGCGTGAACGCCTGCGCCTTGGCCAGTGGGAGGAAGATTGTGATCTCGTCGTGGGACGGGATGCCGGTGTCGTACAGGCCGCGGATTGTGAAGACCGCCTCGTCCGGCTGCTCGTCCGACGTGTTGACCAACAGGCTGACGTCGTCGCCGGCGCTCAGCCCCAGGCTTTCGGCTAGCCTGCGGCTGATGAGGACGCCGCTCCGGTCGTCAGGTGCCAGGAACTGGCCGGCGACCAGTCCTTCCTGGAACGGTGTGCTCATCTCGGCGAGTGGATCGATCCCGAACACCCGCACGCCGACCGATTCCTCGCCCGATGCCAGGATGCCGCTGGCCCATACCACCGGGGTCGCTGAGCGCACGTCCGGGAGTGCCTGCGCCTGCGCAACCAGCCCCTGAGGGTCATCCAACAGATCCTCCCATTTCAGGCTGACCTTGTCCTCGTCGTAGGACTCCTCACGCACCTGCACGTGGCCGCTCTGCACGCGGATGTTGTTTTCAATGGATCCCCACACCGACCCTTCGATCAAGCCACTGGTCACGATGAGCAATCCCAGTCCCAGCGCCACGGCTACCAGCGTCAACCCTGCCCGCCGCTTGTTGCGTCCCAAGTCGCGAATTGCCAGCTTCCATAGTCTGAACATAAGAGTCCTCCTGTCGTTCGTGTTGCGTGTTGCGTATTCCGTGTTCCGTGTTCCGTGTTGCGTGAGACGAACACGCAGCACTTACACATAGTGTGCACCTACACGTAGTGCAGGGCCTCGGCTGGCTCCCTCTTCGAGGCCTGCCAGGCCGGGTAGAGCGCGGCCAGTGCTGCGATGATGGCGACGGTCAGTGCCCGTTGCATCAGTAAGTCGATCCCCACCTGGAAGTAGATGCGCCCACCCAGCAGTGCCGCCAGCTCGGTGTACTCAGAAGACTCGGTCGCCCATTCGAGGCCCACTCCTCCGTAGTAGGCGTTGACCAGTCCGCCCACCGCTCCGCCGGCCAGCGCGCCCAGCAGCCCGATCAACACGCCCTCCAGCAGAAACAGCACCACGATCTCCCGCCGCTTCAGTCCCATGGCCGCCAGGATACCGATCTCGCGCGTGCGCTCGAACACCGCCATCAGCATCAGGTTGAGGATGCCGACGCCGGCGATGAGCAGAATGATCAGCCCAAATATGCTCATGATCTGGTCTTCCATCTCCATCGATTGCTTCGTCGAGGGATCCAGCACGTCCCAGGCATCTACCTCGTAGCCGGGTAGGGCGGCCTGTATGGCCTCAACTACCGGCTGCTCCTGTCCCACGCGTTCAAGGTACACGGCCACCTCGGTGGCCTGGTCGCGCAGGTCGAAGAGCGTCTGCGCCTCTGCCAGCGAGACGTAGACCATCCTTTTCTCTATTTCGGGCATGTTCATAGCATAGATGCCGACGATGGTCATCGTGCGGCGGCGCATCTGCTCGTGGGTGGCGCGTCCCACAAGCGTGATCCGGTCGTCTACCGTGACGTCGAGCTGTTTGGCCAGCGCTTGCCCGATGAGGACGACGTCCTCGTCGGTGGCCTTCAGATAGCGGCCTTGGCCGACGTGCTCCGCGACCAGGCTAACCGGCGCCTCACGCTCCGGCTCGATGCCGGTGATGACGACGGGCAGCGTGCCCGCGCGGCTGCTTGTCATGCCGCTGGTTTCAATCCGGCGTGAGGCGGCAATGACCTGTGGCTGGGCCAGCGCTGCCTGCACGGCTGCTTCAGCGTCCACCAGCGGATATAGCGGTAGTCGTTTGGCCTTCTCGCGATAGCCCGGCGCGTGAACCTGCACGTTCCCGCCCTGCAGCTTCACTGTGTTGCCGTAGATGGCTTGTTTCGCTCCCCCCATGAGACCATCGAAGAAGAGCATCAGTGCCAGTCCCAGCCCGATGGCGATCACCGCGATCACGGTGCGCCGCCGGTTGCGCCAGACGTTACGCCACGCCATTCTCAGAAGTTTCGCCATTTGATTCACCTCCATGATATGAATGCGGCTCGTCCTTCTCCAGTTTGATCCGGATGATGGAGATCAGCCTCAGGTTCATGTCCCAGAGCTTGGACATAATGCCGCGCAACTTGGCCTGGTCGATGACCGTGCCGGTCAGCGTGGTGACTGGCGGCCCATCCCCTGCGCTGTCCGACGCAACCGTCAGGCCGTTGAACCATTCTGACCATTTCTCGTCGATACTTCCCTCCACTTTGATCTCGTAGGTCGTTGGATTATCCATCCTCGGAATCTCCGCTCCTGTGCGATATGGATCTCATATCGGTTACAAGTACAATGTACCATCGGACTGGTATGGTTGAGACCATACGAAAGTATGGATCGAAGTATGGGTTGGGTATAGTCGTTCTGTTGCCTGGGATAAGGATTCTTCCTCGGCTGCGCCGGGGATCGGTGAGAGAGGGCGCGTGCCCGCGGGCTGCGTTCCCGGTTCGTAGTAGGCGCTTCAGCGCTTCCGGGCACGGCTTCGGCTGCGTTGGGGATAGGCGAGGGAGGGCGCGTGCCCGCGGGCTGCGTTCCCGGTTCGTAGTAAGCGCTTCAGCGCTTCCGGGCACGGCTTCGGCTGCGCCGGGGATCGGTGAGGGAGGGCGCGTGCCCGCGGGCTGCATTCCCGGTTCGTAGTAGGCGCTTCAGCGCTTCCGGGCACGGGGCGGCGAGGGAAGCCCCCCACGCAGTGGGGGGTGGGGTCACCGCTAACCCAGGAGAAGTCGGCGTGGGTTGCCTTCAGGCAGTAGTGAGGATGCCCAACGTCCTGGCTTTGGCGACAGCCTGTGTCCGGTTCCCGACACCCAACTTGCCGTAGATGTTGCTGGCGTGCCACTTGACCGTGGGCAGCGAGAGAAAGAGCCGCTGAGCGATCTCCCGGTTGGACAGCCCCTCAGCGATGAGCTCCAGGACCTCCAGTTCGCGCTCACTGAGTGACTCGACCATAGGGGTTGCAGGTTCGAAGGTTTCAGGTTTCAGGTTGGTTGCGTGTTTGGTGGCCAAAGTGTAACCTGGAGCTTGAGACCTGGGACGCTCGTGATCGAGTGTCGCCAGAAGCCGGCTGGCGTACTCGGGCACTATCCCGTGCTCCACAGCCTGCCGCAACAGTTCCGCCATCGGTTCGCCGTCTTCAATGAAGTAGCGCACGTGGCCGCATGGCTCTGCCAGGGTCAGTGCACGCTCCAGGGTGTTTAGCGCCTGTGTGGTGTCGCCCTGTGCATAGAAGGCTCTCGACTCAAGCACCAGCAGCTTGACGATGTATCCCATCCAGCCGGCTGTCTCTGCCATTCGAATCAACGGCTTGAGCACGACCAGGGCCTCTTTGGGGCGGTCCTGGGCGATGCGTAGCTCGGCAAACGCCATGTACTCAAGTCCCCGGAGGAGTGGAGAGGGTGCGTCATTGATGTCTTTTTCCAACGCCCCCAACCGGGTCGCATCGTCCAGGCCGAGCTCGGCCGCCCATCGCGTCACTGCTTCCAGGTTCCCCTGCGTGATCCAAAGACGTGCCTGGTGGATAGCCATCAGAGAATCGTCCAACTCCATGGCGTCGAAGTCCGCCGCGATCCGCATCGCGGTTTCAATCGCCTCGCGGGCGCCCTCCGCATTCCCCTGGGCCTGCCTGATGCGCGCCAGGGCAGAGTAGGCCTGCATCGTGCCGGTTTCTCCCCATCTCTCGACGAGGTGGATGCCTTCCAGGAAATGGTGCGTCGCAGCCTCGAGCTCGTTCCATTCCCGCAGAAGGTTCCCCAGTCCGATCAGCGCCATACCGGCGATGGGTTGTCGTCGGCCCTGGTCGTCGGTGGCCAGGCTCAGTGCGCGTTCGTAGAACGTCTGTGCCTCGTGGAGCTGTCCTTTTATGTGGTACACCTCGCCCAGGTGGCAGAGGGCCAATACGGTGATGGTGAGATTACCGGCTTGCTGACCGATCCGTACGGTCTCGTGAAGCACCTGGGTGGCGGCTTCGAGATTCCCTTTGTACATGTGGGAGATGCCCAGAAATCCGGCGACGAAACTGCGGAAGAACAGCCTTTCCTCGGGCAGAAGCTCCAGCGCGCGACTGGATAGCTCGGCGCTGAGGCGCGTGTTCCCCTGGTAGGCGGCGAACAGGGCACGGAATGCGGCCATTTCACCGGCGACCGTGCCGGCTGCATCCGCCTCCGCGGCGTCCTGCAGGCGTGCCTCGACGACGTCCAACGGTCGTCCGCCCATCAGCAGTGTGACGGCGTGATGGACACAGAGGAGAGGATTGGAGCGCACGACGTCGTCGGGAAGGGCTTCCACCCAACTCTGTAGGGTGGCGAACTCGCTGCGCAGCATGGTCGGCTCTGCGGCTTGGTCGATCAGGTGGGCCGCCTGTTCGAAATCACCCGCGGACAGCGCGTGCTCGATCGCCGCGGCGATCAGCCCGTTCTGCTCGTACCACGAACTGGCCCGGCGATGCAGGGAGGCAAGGCCCTGGGTGCCTACCTGTTGGAGCAACCGGGCGCGCAGCAGGTCGGCGAAGAGATGGTGATACCGGTACCAGCGCCGCTCGTTGTCCAGCGGGACGACGAAGAGGTTGTTGCGTTCCAGGTACTGCAGGATTTGCTGGCTGGAAAAGGCTGCAAGACTACCAGTCTGCAAATCTGCAAATCTGCAAATCTGCAAATCATCCTCCGGCCATATCGCTGATTCGCTGACTCGTTGACTCGGTGCAACCTTCGGTTGCCAATCGCTGATTCGCTGATTCGCTGACTCGCTGATTCGCTGATTCGCTGACTCGCCGATTCGGACCACTGCGTCGCACAGGGGGCCTGTCAGGCGGTCCAGAATGGAGGTTTTTAGCAGGAAGGACTGTACACTTTCCGGTTGGCGCTGCAGGACTTCTTCGACTAGGTAGTCGAGTATGTGGCGGTCGCTGCCCCTGAAAGCCTGTATGAAGCCAGCGACGTCCTTCCTCTTCTGGATGGTCGGTTGAGGCGATTGCAGGGAGCCCCCGGCATAGCCGCGCACGGCGATGGCCGCCATCTGCAGGCCTGCGATCCATCCCTCGGTGCGGGAAGCCAACACGGCGATGTCCTCGACCGGCAGGTCCAGGCTTATCATTTGGTTGAGGAAGGCGGTGACCTCTTCGAGTGTGAAGCGCAGATCCGCCTGGCGCAGTTCCGTCAATTGCCCGCGGCCACGCAGGCGCGCGATAGGCAGGGGAGGGTCGGCGCGGGTGGAGATGATCAGGTGTACGTTCCCCGGCAGGTGGTCGATCAGAAACGTCATCGCATCGTGGATTGGCTGCGCTGCGATGACGTGGTAGTCGTCGAGGACCAGAACGAAGCGCTGCCGCAAACGGCGTGACTCCCCGGGTTCCGGCGAGGCTGTGTCCGGGTAAGTATTGATCTGGTTGATCAGCGCCGTCAGGAGTTCTTCTATGGGAGGGTGCTGAGGTGACTGAAGCGCGCCCAATATGTCTTTGCCGATGTTCGCCTCGGCCGTCTGGAGGGCGGCGATGAGGTAGGCCAGGAACCGGGCGGGATCGTTGTCGCCTTCGTCCAGCGAGAGCCAGGCGAAGAGGGGAGTAGGGAGTAGGGAGTGGGAAGAGGGGAGTAGGGAGTAGGGAGTAGGGGAGGAGCGCGAGCCTGCAGGCGAGGTATCCTCTACTCCATACTCCATACTCCCTACTCCCGCATTTATCCACTCGCTAAGCAGCGTGGTCTTGCCGAAGCCTGCTGGGGCGGAGATGAGGGTCAGGCGATGGCCTCGCCGAAATCCCTCGTCGATTCGCTCGATCAACCGCGGGCGCGACACCAGCTCCGCGCGCGGCGATGGGATATAGAGTTTGGTGGTCAGGAGTGGTGCGGTCATCGTGTCCTCTCGTCAGAAGGCTCGCAATCGCCTCCACTCGTGGGTCAGGGGTGCTGGCTTCCCACTTGTCTTTCACTTCTCTGAACGATGCAGATATCGTTCTTAGTCGTTAGTATTACAACTACGCTAACAGTATACCACAGATCCGAGCTTTTGTCATTCGTGCGTGATGGTTGATAACAGGTGATCTCCAGACGGAGACGGTGCTGTATGGGGCGGACGCCGGCAGCGTCGCGTGTTTAGAAGAAGTGCAAGATCGAATTGGCAGGTTGGCGGTGTTTCAGCCGCCCATACCACGAGCACAGCGGATATAGCACCAGCAGGCCCAGCAGCCAATATGGGATCATCTGGGGGATGGTGGTGCCGGCAGGGGCCAGCCAACGGCCGAGCCCGGCGTACAGGAACAGGTGGGTCAGGTAGCAGAAGAGCGGGGTTCGTCCGAATACGACCAGCGGCTGGAAAAGTCGACGCGGTTTGCCGCCAGTCTGGGCGAAGGTGCCCACGATGAGCAGGTTGAGGCCCATCGTCAGAAGGGTGAAGGTGATGCTGGGCGGATATTTGACCACGTTGAGGAAATCGATCCAGGTGTTCCCCGCCCGCGGGCGGATGTTTCCGAACCCGTCCAGGGCGCGGAGAAGGAGAAACCCCAGGATGCAGGCCGCTCCAAGTCTCAGCGTGCGCTTGAAGGTCTCTTGTGGATCGTCTACCAGCCAGTGGCCGAACGCCATGCCGAAAGTGACCAGTTCCAACCACGGCAGGACGGGGTAGTTCACCCACAGCTCGCGGGTCCCGCCTGGGACCAGCAGTAGATTCACGAGATGGTGGGCCTGGGATGTTTGCTGCCACATGCTGGGGTCCGGGACCAGCAGCTCGGTGCCCAGCAGCAGCGCAACCGTCAACACGAGAAGGATCTGTGGGCTGAGCCACAGCAACGCGCTGCTGATGATCATGGCGCTGCCCAGGGCAAACAGCACACCGACGTAGATATTCGGCTCCCAGCCTCCCGCAGATAGTTCCCAGGCGCGGTTGACGACCAACAATTGCAGGGCGATGAGCAGCCCGCCGCGAATCATGAAGTGGCGGACGATGGCCCAACGGCTCCAGCCCTGCATGCGGCGGGAGTTGGCGAATAGAAGCATACCCGCGCCCATCAGGAAGAGGAAGCCGGGCGCACACGGGTGGGTGACAAGGCGGGTGAGGAAGGGCAGCGCGTCCTGATACGCCGGGAACGGCCCTCCCCAATACTCGCCGGGTGAGTGCCGTTGGGCGACGAAGTGGTTGGCGTGGTCGAGCGTCATCAGGACGATGATCATGCCGCGCAGCGCGTCCAGCGCGGGGAGGCGCGAGGCACCGTGGTCAACCGCCTCTGTGGGGTGCGTCTTGTGTTCCGAAGGCATAGGGTTCGGCGCTCCGGGATGACCGCTGAGCTGATCCAGGCGAGCAGAGGTAAGATTATACTTCGAACGCGACGCCTGCACAAACGCGCCGTCATTCGTACGACAGCGCGTCGCGTACGCTGACCTGCGTGGCCTTCAACGCCGGCCACAGGCTCGCCAGCGCCGAGAGCACGGTCACGATCAGCAGCCACAGCATCATCCCCTGCGTCGAGTAGACGAAATCGAGGGACATGTCAAGCACGATCTCGCCGACCATGTCGCTGAACGTGCGCGCGCCCGGGATGCTGAGGGGCACGGCGAGTATCCAGGAGATCACGCCCACCAATACTCCCTCGGCGACGAACGTGCCGACGATGAGCGGCGAGGAAGCGCCGATGGCGCGCATCACGCCGATCTCGCGCCGGCGTTCGACTACGTTGATCGACATCGTGCTCATGAGCCCGATGCCGCCCACGACCGCTGTCAGGATCACCATCGTGAGCAGGAGAGAGGTGAGCACGCCGAACGGCGCCTGGCTCTCCGCCAACTGCTGGCTGACGTTCCAGGAGTCGACGACCTCGATGTGCTGCGCGGCGAAACCGTTCGTCAGTGCCTGGATCAACTGCTGCAGGGACCGGGAATCGGCGTTCTCTGACAGTACCTTCACGTCCTTGCCCCGGCCAAAGGTGCCGGTCTCCCGCCCCAGGGTGTCGAGCGGGACGAAGAAATTGTGGGTGACGTCGTCGACACTCAGATACAGACCCACCACAGTCCAGGCGGATTCCTCGTCGTCGATGGCCAGTGTGACGATGTCTCCTACCTGAATCCCCTCCTGTTTCGCGAACCGTATGGTGAACACGAGGGCGTGCTCATCGCCGGGGCGCAGGCTGCGGCCGCTGACGATGTTGGGCGCGAATATGGCCGACTCGGGCGGTACCCCGGTGAGGCGTACCGGTTGCTCCTCGCCGCTGGCTAGCTGAAGCGTCGCTTGGTGGTCGTTCCACACTTCCGCTGCGGCGACACCCGGCACGTGCCCGGCTATCTCGATCGCGCGCGATGCGCGATAGGGGCGATCCAGTTCTATGGCTACGTCCTCGCCGAGTGAGAAGTTGTTCGTGATCGTGCTGTTGAATGATGCCCCGGTGCTCAGGACGCTCGTGAACATCGCACCGCTGCAGATGAGCGTGGCCAACGTCAGCGCGACGCGCGCCTTGCGGCGGAACGCATTGCGTAGGCTGAGGGCCATTGGCCGCGGCAGGATGCGTATTCGCCCGAGCAGGCGATCCAGCCACCCCTGGCCGAAGTCGCTCCCGATCCCGTGGGAACCGATCGCCTCGCGTACCGTGACGCTCACCCCGCCGGTTACCGGCGCCAGTGCGGCCAGAAGCGGCACGGCTATGCCGATCAGGATCTGTATGCCCGCGGCCAGCGGCTCGAACTGGAACGCGTTGATTTCGACGTTGAACAGGTCGAGCAGCCAGACGGCCAGCACGTGCGCGCCGGCCACGCCCAGCGGCACGGCCAGCGGCAGGGCCAGCCCGCTGTAGATCAACACGGCCGCCAGGTACGTGCGTGCCACGTGGCCGAAGGTGGCGCCGACGGTCTTCATCACGCCGATCTGCCACACCTGCTGGGTGAGGATGGCGTTCATCGTGTTGATGATCAGGAACGCGCTCAGCCCCAGCGACAGGATGCCCATCACCAACAGGACGATCATGACCCCGTCGATGATGTCCTGGACCCAATGCTCGTTGGGGTCGGTGATTTCGTACCCGCCGACAGACAGCCCCATGCGCTCCAACCGGTCTTCGGCCCGCTCCGCCGCGGCTTCGGCAGCTTCCTCGCTGTACAATTGCAGGAGGATGTTCAGCCGGTTGAAATCCTCTCCCCCCGCGGAGTTGGACAACCAGGCGGCGGTCTCCGGGGTGGCGAAGAACATCGCATCGCCGCCCCACTCGGGGGGCATCACGACCGGGGCGCACACGATCCCCTCCACGGGCACGCGCCGGTCGCGCTCTCCAACCTCGACGACGATGGTTGTGCCGAGCGGGATGTCGAAGGATTCTGCCGACTGGCATTCGACGCACAGCGCGCGCCTGGTGGGCGGCCGGTTCGCCGGTTCGTCCGGCCAGTGGCCGTCCTGCAACCTGAGCAGGTTCACGCGCTGTGCGTCGTAGTCAGCCCGGGCGACGAGATCCCCATCGCGCCATGTACCCTCCCCCTCCAGTTTCCAGCGGAAGGATGTGGCGGTCTCGCCCTCCGCCACGGCGACGCCGGGCTCGCGTTGCAGCGCGTCGACAGTCTCCGGGCTGAACGGCCCGCCCCAGAAGGTGACGTGTGTGGGGTTCGACGCCCGGTGGGACTCCTGGATGCGGGCCTCCAGCACGCCGGAGAGCCCGAAGACCAGCCCCAGGGCGAAGATGCCCACGGCGATGGAGATCACCACCAACGCCGTGCGCGCCCTGTTACGCGCCATGTCGCGCCAGATTTTGCTCCAGGTTATGCCCATGTCCGTATCTGATCCTGAAGCCGAATTCGGTCCGTGAGCGCAGGTCTACGCATAGACTGCCAAGGGCTCGTGTGTGAACAGGTAGGGCTTTTGCCTCCCGTTGTGCCCGTTGTTCTCGTCGCGATGGATTCGCCCGTCGAGCAGGTGCAGCACGCGTCCCGTGCGCGCGCTCAAGCTCAAATCGTGGGTGACGATCACCAGCGTCTTCCCCTCTGCGACCAGGCGCTCGAACAGCGCGAACACGGCGTCCGCGGTGGCCGTATCAAGGTTGCCGGTGGGCTCGTCGCCGACGATGACGGGCGGGTCGTTGGCCAGCGACCGGGCGATGGCCGCCCGCTGCTGTTGGCCCCCGCTGAGTGCGCTGGGTAGCTTGTCGACGTGGTCGGCGATGCCCACCAGCTCCAACAGGTGCATCGCCCGCCCCCTGCGCTCGCGCCGCTGATATGTTTTGCATAAGTCCATCGGCAGCATCACGTTCTCCAGGACGGTCAACGTGGGCAACAGTTGGAAGAACTGGAAGATCACGCCCACGTTGCGTCCGCGCCAACGGGCCAACTGGTTCTCGCTCAATTCGTGGACGGCCTCTCCGCCCACGTAGACCTCCCCGCGGGAGGGGCGGTCGATGCCGGTGATCATGTTCAGCATCGTCGACTTGCCGGAGCCGGACGGCCCCACCACGCCGACGAACTCCCCGGGGTTCACCTGGAGCGACACGTCCTGCAGGACAGGCACATCCCCCGCGCCGGTCTCGTACGTCTTGACCACGTCCCTCAGGTCAATCAACGCGTGGTTGTTGTAGGCATGTGGTTGTGTGGCTAACATCGGTTCTCTGTTCTCCTGGTGGGGGCCTCGTCGCCCCCTGCCGATCGCTGTTCAGTCCCAATCCTGCGATACAGTACCACACCCTGGCCCGCGTTGCCTAACCGCTGGCTAACAGCAAGCTATCAGGCGTTTATCAGATTGGGAACATCGAAAAGAATGCCCCTGGGAACAGATCCCCAGGGGCAAGTTGACCAACGCTGTTGCGTATTCCGTGTTCCGTGTTGCGTGTTCCGTCTTCACGCAACACGCAACACGTTTCACGCTTCACGTTTCACGTATCGATTTCCACCAGCGCCGTCATACCCCAGCGCAGGCCCGGCACGTCCTCGTCCAGGGCCACGTACACCGGGTAGACCACGTCGCCCCGGTAGTCCTCCGACCGCAGCCCGATGCGCGCCACGTGCCCCGCC